>Ga0209517_10003155_pt1 | contig 22577 bp, 14 predicted proteins | sample PeaSoiMetSII2010_FD_187695 | JGI IMG/M metagenome (GOLD analysis project Ga0209517, IMG submission 187695) | Peat soil microbial communities from Weissenstadt, Germany - SII-2010 (SPAdes) (version 2) | ecosystem: Environmental > Terrestrial > Soil > Wetlands > Peat | place: Germany...
GCCAGATGTGGCTCCAGTCCTTGCACGTGACCAGGTCCCCAAACCATTGATGGGCCATTTCGTGCGCGATCAAATGCTCGCTCGTGCGAATGTTCTCCGTCGCGCTGGTGAACAGCGTCGAGTCGGTCAGCGTCGTCGCGCTCGTGTTCTCCATTCCCCCGGCGACGAAATCGTTTACGCATACCTGCGAATACTTTGCCCATGGATAGGGAACGCCAATTTCCTCCTCAAAATATTCCATGATCGCCTTGGTATCCCGAAATGAGTTGGCCGCCTCTTTGCTTTCCGATGGCACGGTGTAGAAGGTCAGCGGCACATCGTTGTGCTTGTCTTCGAGTTTGGTGAAATATCCCGCCACCAGTGAGATCAGATAATTGGCGTGCGGCTTGTCTTGGCTCCAATGCACGACCTTCAACCCGGTCGCTCCGGCCGTCTCCTCCGAAACCTGCCGGCCGTTGGACACTACGGTCATCCCGGCGGGCACGCGGCAAGTGATTTCCGAGGTGAACTTCTCGTTGGGCGAATCGAAACAAGGATACCAATGCCGCGCCTCGATCGCCTCTCCTTGCGTAAACAAATGTGTGTCGCCTTCCTTGTATCCTTGCTCTGGAGTCCGGAAATACATTCCTTGCGTCGGCTCGGCTTGGTAGGTAATCGTCACACTCGCCTCGTGCTCGGCGGAGATCGGCTCGGCAAAGGTAATGATCAGGTTCTCCTGGGTTATTTGGTAAGCCTGAATTTTTTCCGTTCCAGTCACCGCGCTCACATTCAAGTCCACGGCATCCAACTTCAGTTCCTGTACCGGCTTGGCTAGCGGCCTAAATTGAATCGTCGCCTGGCCTTGCACCGTCCGCGCTTTGAAATCCGGCGTGACGTCCAGCGCCACATGCAGCACCTCGACCTCGCGATCCGGCGCGTATTGCCAATGGCCGGGCGAGCCCGGGGGCGCTAGGAACGCCGCCGATTTGCTGCACTCGATGATCTCCTCTTCGGTGTTGGCCCAAGCGGCTCCGGGGAACAGGCAAACCGCCGCACCTAAGATGACTCCTCTCAAAATCCTTTTCATAAGTAAAACCAATCCGGCTCATTCTCGCAGCAACCGCCCCGAAGCGAAAGGGAAATCAGGAAGTTGATTAGCTTTGATTGGAGGGGCTTTTCTGCCGTTGCGCGGGTTTGGGTCCGAGGCGCAAGGGAGGCGTGATTTGCCTCAGCCGGTTCGGCAATGGCCTCTGCTAACAAAGCGGGGTTCGGTGCTGGGGCGGGATTTGCGTGGGGCTTGGGGGTCTTGGTTGGAGGCCGGGCCTTGGGAGTCTTGGCATTGGCACACAACGGCAAGCTTGACGGCCGCATCTCACAACTCAACCGAAAATGAAAGACGCGGTGGCTGATGGTTCCAGGGCGGTGGCGCGACTCCAAAAGCGCCACCGCACACCGGGTGAGCCGAATGGCGCGCCATCCAGTTCTGCTTGTTTTGCTTCGTTACCTACACCCTATCGACAACGTTCGATTTTCGTCCTGCACCCGGCCATCCTGACGGCATGATGTTAGCGCCGGTTTGAGATGCAAACGGGTCGGACGGGCGCGGCCCGGATAGACCGGGTTTCTGTCGGAAGCCGGTTTCGACTCAATCTGGTTTTGCACTCGTGCCAAACCAGACTAGAATGTCAGGCAACAAATGCGTTCCCAACCACAACGCCATTCAGCATCCTCGCCAGCCCCGCGACGGTTCACCAAGCTTTTGGCCGCTAACCGCTCCGAGATTGCCATCCGCATTTTCCGGGCGGCCACTGACTTGGGGCTGCGCACGGTGGCCATTTACGCCCAGGAAGACCGCTTCAGCATTCACCGCTTTAAAGCCGATGAGGCTTACGAGATCGGGCAGGGCAAAGGCCCGGTAGCGGCATACCTCGATATTGAAGGTATCGTCGCCCTGGCCAAAGCGACCGGAGTCGAGGCCATTCATCCCGGCTACGGTTTTTTGAGCGAGAATGCCGAGTTTGCCCGGGCCTGCGCCCGGGCCGGAATTACTTTTGTGGGTCCCCGGCCGGAGTTGTTGGAGATGATGGGAGACAAAACCGCGGCCCGGGCCCTGGCGCAACGCCTGAACGTGCCGACGCTCACCGGGACGGAGGAGCCCGTAGCCGAGCGGGAGGAGGCCTTGAAGATCGCGCGCGATATCGGGTTTCCCCTCATTATCAAGGCCGCATTTGGCGGCGGCGGCCGCGGCATGCGGGTAGTCAACAAGGCGACTGAGCTGCCGCGCCTGCTGGACGAGGCGCAGACCGAGGCCGGCCGGGCGTTTGGGAACTCGGCGGTGTTTTTGGAGAAATACATCTCGCGCGCGAAACACATCGAAGTGCAGGTCTTGGGGGACCAGCACGGGAATTTGATTCATCTGCACGAGCGGGATTGCTCGGTGCAGCGTCGCCACCAGAAGGTCGTCGAGGTGGCCCCGAGCTATGGTTTGCCGGAAGCTATCGTGCGCGAACTCTGCGAGGCTGCCGCCCGCATCGCTCGCGAGATCCGTTACGACAATGCCGGGACGATTGAGTTTCTTTACGACCTTGACCGCCAGGAGTGGTTCTTCATCGAAATGAACCCGCGCATCCAGGTCGAGCACACCGTTACGGAGGTCATCACCGGCCTCGACCTGGTGCGCGCGCAGATCCTCATTGCCCAGGGTTACGAATTGCACAGCCCCGAAGTGCGCATACCGCCCCAAGACCAGGTGCCTCGTCATGGCTATGCCATCCAATGCCGCCTGACCACCGAGGACCCAGAGAACAAGTTCACGCCCGATTATGGCAAGATCCTCGCCTATCGCTCCAGCGGCGGTTTCGGCATCCGGCTCGATGGGGGCATGGGTTATGCCGGAGCGGTCATCACGCCCTATTATGACTCCTTGCTCGTGAAGGTCGTGGCTTTCGCGCACGCCTGGGACTTGGCTCGCAACCGTATGGACCGGGCCTTGCGCGAATTCCGGATTCGAGGTCTTAAGACCAACATTCCGTTCCTCGAAAACGTCATCAACAATCCGATTTTTGCCGAAGGACGCGCCACGACCACCCTGGTCGATGACACTCCGGAGCTGTACGCCTTTAAACCGCGCCGCGACCGGGCCACCAAGCTGCTGAACTTTCTTGGCAATGTCATCGTCAATGGCAACCCGCACGCCAAGGGTTACCGGCCGGGAAAGGTCTTCGAGCTCATCAAGGCGCCGGCTTACGACTCGCAGGCCCCCATCCCTAAAGGTACGCGCGATTTGCTGCTGGAGCTTGGACCGAAGAAGTTCGCGGGATGGGCCGCCAAACGAAGGCCCCTGCTCATCACCGACACCACGTTCCGTGACGCCCACCAGTCGCTCATGGCCACCCGCCTGCGCACCTATGACATGCTGGCCTGCGCAGCACCGCTCGCCCGCCGACTCGGCGCGCTGGACGGCGGCTTGTTCTCCCTGGAAATGTGGGGCGGCGCAACCTTCGACACCGCCATGCGGTTCCTATCCGAAGATCCCTGGGAACGGCTGCACCAGCTTCGCGCGGCGATCCCGAATATCTGCTTCCAGATGCTCTTCCGCGGGTCGAATGCCGTTGGCTATTCCAACTATCCCCCCAAAGTCGTTGCCGGATTTGTCCAACACGCCGCCTCCTCCGGCATGGACATCTTCCGCGTTTTCGACTCGCTCAATTACCTGCCGAACCTTCGGGTAGCGATGGAAAAAATCCAGACCACGCATGCCATTTGCGAAGCCGCCCTCTGCTACACTGGCGATATTCTCGATCAGCGCCGGGACAAATACTCGCTCAAGTATTATGTTCGAATGGCCCGGGAACTGAAACGGATGGGCGCCCATTTCCTGGCGATTAAGGACATGGCCGGGCTGTGCCGGCCTTTCGCCGCCCGCAAGCTGGTCAAAGCCCTCAAGGAGGAGATTGGCTTGCCCATTCACTTTCACACGCATGATACCAGCGGGGTCGCCTCCGCCAGCGTGCTGCAGGCGAGCGAAGCGGGTGCGGCGGTCGTCGATCTCGCCTTCGCCTCCATGTCCGGCAGCACCAGCCAGCCGAACCTCAACTCGATCGTCGCCGCGCTCCAGCACACCCCGCGAGACACGCGCCTGAACCTCCCCACCTTGAACGAATTCTCGGACTACTGGGAAAAGGTGCGGGAGTACTACACGCCGTTTGACGTCGCGCCGAGGACCGGCAGCGCAGAAGTCTATCTCCACGAGATGCCCGGCGGCCAATATACCAACCTTCGGGAGCAGGCGGCCAGCATGGGCGTGGCGCGCCGCTGGCCCGAGATCGCCCGCCTTTACGCCGAGGTCAACATGCTGTTCGGCGACATTATCAAGGTCACCCCGTCCTCAAAGGTGGTGGGCGATATGGCCCTGTTCCTGTTCAGTCGCGGCATCCGGCCCGAGGACGTAGTGAATCTCGAGCCCGGCGGCACGCCTTTCCCGGAGAGTGTGGTGGATATGTTCGACGGCGGTTTGGGCTGGCCGCAGGGAGGGTGGCCGGAACCGGTCTGGAAAGTGGTGCTCGGGGAGGAACGGTTCTTGAAAGCCCGCCAACGCTACCGGGCCGCCCTCGCCCAGGGTGATGCCGCCGAGGGCGTGAGCCAATCAGACATGGATCCCGAGAAGCTGCGCGCCGAGCTTTCCGCCAAGCTCAAGCGGCAGGTCAATAATGACGACCTCTATTCCCATTTGATGTATCCTCAGGTCTTCGCTGCCTTTGACAAACATCGTCAGAATTTTAGCAATGTCAGCGTGCTGCCCACCGCCGCCTGCTTGTACGGCCTGCGTATTCGCGAGGAAATCAACGTCACCATTGAGCCCGGCAAGACCCTGATCATTCGGTTAGTCAACGTGAGCGACCCGGACAAGGATGGGCGCCGGATCGTCACCTATGAACTCAACGGCATGACCCGCGAGGCCTTGATCGCCGACAAGAGCCTGGCTGAAAAAGTCAAGGTCCACCCCAAAGCCAACCTGACCGACCTCCGCCAAATTCCCGCCCCGATTCCCGGCCTCATCGCCACCATGGCCGTCACCGTCGGTCATAAGGTCAGCAAGGGCGACAAACTCCTGATGATGGAGGCCATGAAAATGCAAACCACCGTCTCCGCCCCGCTGGATGGTGTCGTCGAGGAGATCCTGGTCAACGTCGGGGATACGGTGGAAAGCAAGGACCTGCTGCTCAAGCTTCGAACCTGATTGGCTGTACAGCGATGCGAAGTTTAAGCCATCTGTTTGCGAATAACCGAGCCTGGTCCCAGCGCATCCGGGAGCAGGACCCGGACCTTTTCCTGAAGCTCTCCCGCCAGCAGGTGCCCCACTATCTCTGGATCGGGTGCTCCGACAGCCGCGTGCCGGCGAACCAAATCGTGGGGCTGTTGCCGGGTGAGCTATTTGTCCACCGCAACGTGGCCAACGTGGTAGTGCACACGGATCTCAATTGCCTCTCGGTTATCCAATTCGCGGTGGACATCTTGCGGGTCCAACACATCATCGTTTGCGGTCACTACGGTTGCGGTGGCGTGCGCGCAGTCCTGCACCAGGAACGCTTGGGGTTGGTGGATAATTGGCTCCGCCATGTGGAGGACGTGCGCGAGAAGCATGAGAACCGGTTGCTGGCCTTGCCGGAGTCGGCGCAGCGGCTGGACCGGCTTTGCGAGTTGAATGTCATTGAGCAGGTCCTCAATGTGTGTCACACGTCGATTATTCGCGAGGCCTGGCAGCGAGGCCAGAGCCTGGCGGTCCACGGATGGATTTACGGCCTGGCCGACGGGCTCCTGCGCGACCTGGATACGACGGTCACGCGACCGGAGGAGGCAGCGGCCTGCTACCGCGAGGCCATTTCAAAACTGAGTTGAGCCTTAGCGTAATGCCTCACTGACGGCGCCAGCGAGACATCAGATCTCGGAGAGAAGGAGGAGAGAGTTGGCCGGTGAAAATGGGTGGCGGAGGAGGGGAGTCAGGGTTTCATTGAGCCCCGAAAGCGTTCGGTGGAGGAACATTGAGCATTGAGCCCAGAGCGGACGCTGGGAAAGGGATTTACATAGCCAGCCCACGAAATAACCTGAGGCACATGCGTCGATCGCTCAGATTTCTTGGTCGGATGCTGCGCGCCTTTTGCGGCTTGGCCTTTGGCAGCTTGCTCGCCGGCGCGTCCGCGAGCCCGTCTGGGCTCACCTCACTTCCTCGAAGTGACCCGCCGCGCCGGCATTACCAATATCAGCGAGGGGGGCTCGTTGGACGATTGGGCTAAAGCCATGGGAGCAAAGTAGCCATTTCATCCCCGTAAGGCACCCACGGTAAAGAGCGGCGGCGCTTCAATCGTTGTACTGGATGGCGCCAACTAACGGTGCGGAGCAGTGGTGGATCATCCAAAGGAGGTCCACCGGGTTCGAGTCACGCCACAACGAGGAGCCATTACCGTAAAAATGCCGCACCGGTTGGCAGGTACCACCGCTTCGCCACTTGTGAATCCCAGCGTGGCCATCGGCAAACGCAAAGCTCCCGGAGCAGTTATGGTAGCTGGCGGGGAGGTCCTCCCACCCACCCGAACTTATGGCCTGGGTGGCGCCTACCGTGGTAATCAGCCAGCCGTCGTTGATGCTGTCTGGATGTTCATCCACGAACACGAACAGATTCACCGGGTTGGGGATAACTACGTCGGAGATTTTGTTGTAGCAGTGCCAACCCGGATACCAAGTCGAATCGCCGCTACTCGAGGTCGTATAGGCCCCGCCCTCGATGAAACCGTTCATCGAACGACTGCGCACTCGCACCAGTTGCTGGCTCCCCTCCGAGACGGTATAATTGTCAGCCGGACAATGGTAAATACCCGGGTTCTTTGCGGCATAGGGGCCCAGCACCGATCGATTGCTCAAAACCAGGTAGTTTATGTTGGTGTTGTCCGTATTGTTTGCATCCCAGGATAGCCAACCCATCACCCAGGTGTAGGCGGAGTCCACCATCCCACCGCCGTTGGCGTTGGGCGGGAACTTGCCCGCGAAGTCATCCTGGTAAATCAACCAAGCCATGTCAAGCTGTTTGCTATTGTTCAAGCATTGAATGCCTTGGGCCTTCTGCTTGGCCTTTGCCAGGGCAGGCAATAGCATGCCCGCAAGAATGGCGATGATCGCAATGACGACTAGCAGCTCGATCAAGGTAAATGCTCGCCGCCTCAAGGAGCTCGCCAGAGAAGTGGAACCGACACTTAGAGTTATTTTCATGGTTTGTATCCTACGAAGCACCTCCAGCAGCCGGCCGAGCCGGCTACTGGAGGCTCCCTCAACTAACTGTCCTGCGAACTTACCGCTCTTCTATGCGGTAAAAGCCCTGGCTGGTTCCAGCAATCGGATACTGAACCGACTGGATGGCGCCCGTGCCAGGAATGGGACTGCCCAGCGGTGTCCAACTGGCATCCGTCAGATTAATCTTATGCAGTACCTGGTAGTTTACGCCGGACTTGGTGGGGAAGCTGATGACAATCTGGCCGCCACTTAAGGAGGCGGTGAGAGTCGGTCCGCTCACAGTCACCGGAACGAGCATAAAGAAACCGACGTTGATGGTCTGACCGTCGTCCACGAGAGGCCCTTGCAACTGCAACGTCTCGTTGGTGCCGGTGAACGTGACGGACACGGGGTTATTGTTGCTGTCCACCAGGGTCTCGTACTCCCAGCCATTCCAGCCGCTCAACGGGATGTTGAAGACGCCCATCAGCGCGGTCGTCTGGGAGACCGTCCCTACCCCGCTGGTCACCTGGTAAAGTGTGGCCGAGGAAGCGGCCCCGCCTTCGGTAAATCGCGCCAGCACGTTGTAGGTCCCAGCCGGATAATGGCGCGTATAATTGCAGAAATCACCGTATCCAAACCAATTAATCCGCCACGTGGCGTTTGTCCCAAAGGACAACCGCGGAACGTCACCACCGCCTTGGGTGCAGACGACAATGGTCGATCCGTTCGGCGGCCGATACACATCTTCATTTATCGGTGCGCCTGAGGTTACCTCCGTCTCGTCGATTCCCGGCGTGGCCGTCAGGCCATTATAGCTGTCGAACTGGGGGTTATCGAAGAAGGTAGTTGTCCCGTTCGTCGTGTAGTCATAGTCCCCAGACTCCCATGTGTAGTAGTTCGACGAGTAAGTGTCGAACGCAAACGCTAGATTGAAACTGAGCCCGGTCAGAGTTCTTGCGGCTATAGTGGCACTATACGCGGTGTCCGGCTGGAGCCCGGGATAGCTGACACTCCAATTGGTTGATGAACCGGAATAGGTCACACCCGACACCTGCGTTCCATTCAGCGTTATCGTGATACCGTTCGTAGCCATTCCAGCAGATGAGTTTATACCAAAAGCCAATTTGTTGGTACGCTGGAACATATAAGCGCCGTTGGGGTAAAGGCCATTGACGATCGGCAAGGTCGTGTCATAGGGCTCCAGGAGAAGGTAATTAGCGTTCTCGCTACCAAGGTTGAAGAGACGCAACGTGGTAGGACCGCTGTTGGTCAGGTAGAGCTTTACGAGGTTACCGCTGCTGTCCTTAAGCGGGATTGTCCGGTAGCTCTGCCAATTCCCAGTGGCGGGAACGGCGAATGTACCGAGAGTCGAAACCGTTTGGTTGGAACTCTGATATCCGCTGGTCACCAACCCAACGCTAGCCGAGCCAGAGCCGCCTCCGCCGTTGGCAGCTCGCAGGAATATGTTGAAGATACCATTAGGATAATTGCGGGTGTAATCCTCCCAATTGGGGGAATCATTGAATCCAACGTCGTAGTCAATAAGTCCGGTGCCAGCCCAGGGCCGGCGAGGAATATCACCGTTCGGCTCCGTCTCCGGTCCGCCCGCGGAATCACGGTAGCCGTGCGAACCCGAAGTCGGATCATCCACATAAAAATCGATTCCCGGCGTGCCGGAAACGCCCGAGTAAGCGTTTGTCTGTGGATTATCAAAAAAGTGACCCGCGTTGTAGTCAAAATCTTCTGCTTCGAAGGTATAAAGCGGAACAATAGTATCGAATGTCAAGTTCGTTGTCCCTGGACTCCCATTCAGATCGACCGCCTGAACAAAGGCGGTATAAATCGTGTTGCTGGCGAGCGGAACGCTGACGCTCAGGTTGCCGGGAGACCCGCTCACCGTCAGCCCGTTTGCTGTCGTATAGGTTTGCACGGTGTTTTGCCCAATCAGGCTCGTGCCCGTCAATTGCACGAGGATCGTGTTGGTCGGGACGCCGACCGGGGAAAGAATGGTGAATGCGAGTACATTAGTCGGTTGGAACTGGACCGCGCCGTCTGGATAAACACCCGAGAACGAAATGGAGCCGCCCACTGGATTGGTGTTTGCCGGCATGAGCATGTAAAAGTTCGCGTTGTAATTGCCGCTCTGCGTATATACCTGAAGGGTTGATGCCGTGCCATCATTGGTTAATTGCGCTAACTGCCCAGAAGCGTCCAATAAGGGATAAAAGGCAAAAGTTTGCCAAGCGGTAGATTTGACAGAAAATGAGAGCGGGGCGCTTCCGAGAAGCTGTGAGGTGCCCGCGACCACACCCATGACGGCAGCGTCCGCTGTGTTGCCATTGCCATCGGCCAAACGAGCATAAACGTTGTACAAACCGGCGGGGTAATGGCGTGTGTAATTGGCCCATCCACCAGTCGTCGCAAATCCAACGTCGTAATCCAGATTGGTGGTGCCGATGTAAGGCTGGCGGGGAACGTCACTGCATGTTTCGGTTTCCATTCCTTGCGGGCGGTAACTGGCATTTCCGGAGCCAGGGCTGGCGTTGAGATAATCAACTCCTGAAGTGGAGGCTAGCCCGGCGTATTTGTTGGTCTGAGGATTGTCAATAAATTGCCCGCTCACGCCAGCGGCAGTGTAATCCCAGTCCTCAGCCTCGAACGTGTAACTCGGAGTAATCGTATCGAATGAAACGTTCGTGCTGCTTGAGTTGCCATTGGCGTCCCATACTTGGATGGCAGCTTTGTAGAGAGTGTTGCTGAACAACGGGGCGCTGACCGACTCGCTGGTTGCCGGGCCCGTGATGGTCAAACCGTTGCCGGTGCCAAGGTTCTCCAAGTAGCTCACGCCAGGCAGGCTGGTGACCGTGAGTTGCACGGAGACATTGGTCACGCCAACCGAGGAATTGGCTGTGAACGACAACGTGCTCGAGGCTTCGAATTGGCGCAAGCCGTCCGGATAGATGTTGGTGATCGCAGGCTGGGCCTGGCCGATGAGCGCAGCCGACCATAAGCTGGCAGCGCTGAGAACCATTTTAGTTAATGGGCAGAACGGGCGTGGGGGTTTTTTCATATTTTTAACGACAATGTTTTTAAGTTCCGCCCGATACAATACACGCAGCCGAATCGCGTGCGGTGGGCTGGCATGCCAAAATTGGGGGCTAATCGTGCCAAACCAGGCAGGAAACAGGTTAAAGCTCGCTTTTCCGCCTGACGCGCAGGGCATTTGGTGCACTCACAGGGCGTGGACAATGTTGCCACGTTGCTCGTCTTCGCACCCCCGAGCCGCGAACGTGCAAGCACAAGGACAAATCTCCAAACGCGCGGTTTTGGCACGACCACCCCAGCTTTTGGCACAAATGCCCCGCGACAAGAACAGACTGGTTTGGGGAAACTGCGCACTTATGAAGTCGTTATTGGGAGTCCACCCCACCATCATCTCACTCTTGTTTGGCGTTTCCTTTCTGATGCTGGGCGTGGCTGGGCAACCCTGCCGTGCCCAGGATGAGGTTGACTACGTCGATCCGACGATCGGCAATGTCGGACAACTGTTGGAGCCAACGCGTCCAACCGTCTCGCTGCCCAATTGCATGATCCGCGTCTATCCGGTTCGCAGGGACGGGTTGGACGACCAGATTCACTCTTTTCCATTAACGATCATCTCGCATCGACTGGGTGAATTGTTCTGGCTGATGCCTGATGATGGCGGGGCCGAACACGAGTGGAGCACGCCGCGGGTCTATGACCAGGAGCGGTCCACCCCGTATTACTGCAGCGCGCGGCTGGAGGATTCGCTTACACAAATCGAATTTAGCCCGACCGAGCATTGCGGATATTTCAGCTTCACATTCCCTTCCAGCAGGCCGAGAACCACGGTAGCCAACCGGCAAGGAGGCGACCTGGCGCTGGAGGGAGTGAACGCCTTTACGTATAACTGGGACGTCGCGCACGATCTCAAAGGGTTGATCGAATGCATGGGAGGACAGAAAGCGGCCACCAGCACACTGGACGATTTGTTCCGCGTTGATTTGGGCCGCTCAAAATACGAGTACTTTGGGATGTTTCCCGATTCGACCGGGCTGGTCGGCCAATTCGTAATGGGCAACGAGCCAAGCCTGGCGATCTCTTACGTTTACTATCATTTGGGCGCGCCCTGGAAAACTCAGAAACGCGTGCGCCAGCTTCTCGAGTATTGGTTCACCGATACTCACCTGGGCATTCCAGGGGACGAGGACGGCGGCGGCCTTTCCGCCTTCGTCGTCTTCTCGATGATGGGCGTTTACCCTGTGGTCCCCGGTGTTCCGGCCTACGAGCTGGGAAGTCCGGTCTTTGATCGCGTGAACATCCGCTTGCACAACGGGAAATTGTTGCGCATAATTTGCCAAAATAATTCCGCGGCGAACAAATACATCAGCAGCATTCGATTCAACGGCCAGCAGCAAAACCGGGTTTGGTTTCGGCAGAGCGACATTATGGATGGCTTGACGGTGGAGCTTGGGATGTCCGACGCCCCTAATCTCAACCTGGGCGTCGCACCGGCCTCGTTCCCGCCCTCAAGCATGACACTTGACCCCGCAACGCTCCAGGACAGGACAGTGAGCACAGCCATGAGCCGCGTGCCGCGATAGTCTGTCACCCCACGATGCGATGCCTATGAAGGCCCTCGCTCACAACCTACGCCTCTCAGTTCTTGGGTTGGTTTTCGGATGGACCACCGTCCTTCTGGCAGACAGCGCGCTTGCTCCGGCCTCCGCTCCCGCGCCCCTCACGCGCGTCATAGATCGATATGCTCTGACTTCCGCCAATGATTTTCCCGAGCGCGACCCGCAGGATTGGCGGCTGCTAGGTTCAACCGATGGCGGAAAGACCTGGGTCGTCCTGGACACGCGCAAGGGGGAAGTATTCCCAGAGCGCCATCAACGGCGCTTGTTCGCCTTCGCTAACAAACAAGCGTTCAATTTATACCGGCTGCAAATCGATCGGGTGCGCTCCCCGGCCACCGCTAATTCTGTTCAGTTAGCGGAGGTCGAGCCGGGCAGCGACGCGCCCGGGGCGCCCAACCTCACCCCGCTCTTCTGTGATCTGATTTCGGTGCAAGGGGAAAATCCTCCAGTTGAAACGGCGTATCAAGCTTTCGATGGCCGCGAGGAAACCAAATGGCTCGATCTAAGCCCTGCTCACCCGCAAACCCGTTCCTCTTTTATCCAATGGGGGTACCTCGACCATACCGGGCTTGTCCTAACCAATCTGTTCCAATTGCGATCATTGCGCGCCCGGGCCGATGAAGGTTATGAGATTCGCGTCGCAGGAACGCTGGCGAGCTGGCGTTCGGATGGAAACCGAGCCTGCATCCTCGACCCCACCGGGTTCATCGACATCCCCGACGTCAAGCCGCCCGGCTTTTCTCCCGGACAAAAGATATTATTGACCGGCTCCAGCCAATGGCTCCACGGCCACGTAACCGTGCGAAGTCCCCATCTCGAACCGCTGGGAACGGCGGCGGCACATGAGCCAACCCGCATCGAGATAGCGCAGCCCATCCGTGAGAACGATGAATATTCCTGGGTCGAGACGGAGGGCCAGGTAGAATTTCGGACCCAGGGGCAAAGCACCATCGACTTGGACCTCATTGATAATGATCATCGGATGACGATTCACGTGCTGCATGCGGACGCTTCGCCAGAAGCAATCCCGGAAGGCGCTCATGTCCGTGTGCGCGGGCTTTGTGGCGGAGTTCTGGACGAGGACGGAGATCTGGTGGCGGGAGTGCTCTGGGTGCCCGGGCTGGATTCCGTTGCCCTGCTCAACCCTTCCAGCTCCCTTTCCAGCCGGCCCCAGACCACCTCGATCAAGCCTCCGGCTTCGGGCGGTGGAACGGTGCTCACGCAAATCGATCAAATTCGGCGACTCAGTTGGACGGAACTGGCGACCGCACCTCGGGTGAAAGTCCGCGGTGTGGTTACGGACCCTTTGGGTGGAACCATCCAGGATAAAACCGGCGGTATTGAATTGGTGCTGCGGAATGATTCTGCTTCGCATGTGGGCGGCCTCGGCGCCTATGTCGAAGTGGAAGGACACGGCATTCTAAACTCAAACCGTGGCGCCAATGGTAAGGCCCCGGTGATTGAAGCGGACGACATCCGCCTGCTTGGCACTGGCAAACTGCCCACTCCACTGCGCCCTTCCTGGAGCGTCCTGGCCAGCGGAGAAATCGATGCCCAGTGGGTCGAGGTGGACGGCGTGGTACGCGCCACCGATGGCTCCCATCTCTTGCTTGCGTGCGAAAGCGGCCAATTGATGGCGACCATTCGCGCCGCTCCCGCGAGCGCCGTCACCAATCTGCTCGACGCCGCCGTGCGCTTGCGCGGCGTAAGCCTGGCTGCCAGTGATGCCCGAGGACAGTTTCAAGGCGTCGTCCTGCTCGTCCCTTCCTTGTCCTTCCTCCAAATCCTCCAGGGGCCGGCTGACCCCGGCCGCCTCCTCGTGCGACCCATCAGTACGCTGCGCCAAATTCGTGGCCCCCGGCAATTGATCCACCGCGTCAAGATTCACGGTTTGGTGACCGGCAATGATCATAACCGCTATTTTCTGCAGGACGATTCAGGCGGCATCCTGGCCATTGCCCAGGAGGACGTGGTGCTGAGCCTGCGCGCCGGGGAGTGGTGGACGTTCTGGCAGACTCCAGGCTTGAAATCGGCCCCGCCTGCCCATTCTTCGCTTCAGGTCGGAGATTCGGTCGAGGTCATCGGCTTCCCCGAAATCCGCCAGTACTCCCCGATCCTCACCGAAGCGATTCTTCGCAAGACCAACGCCTTTCAGACCATTAGCCCTGTTAAAACCAGCGCTGAGGAGTTGAGCCAAGGCGAACTGGACTCGACACTGGTGACGCTGGAAGGTGTCGTGCAGGGGAGTGAATCCCTGGGGAGGCTCTTTGTCTTTTTTATCCAATCGGGTCTGAAAACCTTCCGTGCCATCCTGCCGGTCGATGCCAAGCAGCAAATGGATATCGCGCCCGGGACGCGGGTGCGTGTGACAGGGGTCTGTCAGATGGAGCCTGAGTCGCATGCTGAACTAGGGAGAAGTCCTGCCGATTTCTCCTTGCTCTTGCGCGATTCCGCCGACCTGAGCACCCTGGACCTGCCTCCCTGGCTTTCGGTGCGCCGGGCTCTCCTGGCCGTTTGTGCGCTCACGGTGATACTTTTGGCTGCCTTCGCCTGGATTCGGCTGCTCCATCGCCAGGTCGCGCTCCAGACCCGGCAGCTTGAGCAGAAGATCGCCGAGCACGAACAAACCGAAATCCTCCTCGCGGGCAAGACCCAGCTCCTGCAACAGGAAATCGAAGAACGCCAGCGCGTCCAGGTCGAAATCGATAAGGTTCACAAACAATTATTGACGACCTCGCGGATGGCTGGGATGGCCGACGTCGCCACCAATGTGCTCCACAATGTCGGCAACGTGCTCAACAGTGTTAACGTGCTAACCGCCTCCATTGAGGCGCATGTCAAAAAGTCTCGCGTCGCCGGCGTCTCCAAACTCGCCTCGCTGCTCAACCAGCACGAAGCCGATTTGGGCAACTTCATTACCGAGGATGCGAGTGGCCGTTGCGTGCCCGAACATTTGGAACGGCTCGGCGCGCGCTTGTCCGACGAACAATCCAGCCTCCTGGAGAAAATCAGGGCGCTCTCCGAAAACGTCCAGCACATCAAGGAGATCGTGGCCATGCAGCAAAATTACTCCAAAGTCGGCGGCCTGCGCGAAACGGCCTCCATCTCCGAAGTTGTCGAAGACGCTCTACGCATGTGTAGCGGCGCCCTCGCCCGCCACGACATCGACCTCACCCGCGATTACGAGGACCTTCCCCCCCTGATTCTCGACCGGCACAAAGCCCTTCAAATCCTCTTCAATCTGCTCGACAACGCGAAGCTCGCCTGCTGGGAAAGTGGCCGCCCGGACAAACGAATCACCGTTCGCATTGTTCGGCAAGGATCTGAGCGCGTCCGCATCGAAGTCATCGATAACGGCGTCGGGATCGCCCCGGAGAATCTGGACCGGATTTTTACCCAGGGATTTTCCACGCGCAAAGACGGCCACGGATTTGGCCTGCACAGTAGTATTCTCGCCGCCCAGGACCTCGGGGGGACGTTGACCGTCCGCAGCCCCGGCCCGGGCGCCGGGGCCGCGTTCACACTTGAAATCCCGTTGACGATTCCCCAGGTGTGCGATGAAATAGCATTATCGACACACTAAGAGATACAATGGTTCCGCAAGCATCGCCGGCGACGGCCGTCGATCCCCTCGAAAACTACTGGCCCCCCCGCATTCTGATCATCGACGACAATCCAAGCATTCACCGCGATTTTGAGTTGGTTTTCAAAGACGAATGGGAAAACCCGGAACTAGACGCCGATGAACAGCGGCTTTATGGAGCTGCCGCCACTGGCGCGGCCAAGAATAACACTTACACTTTGGAGCACGCCCAATCTGGCCAGGAAGGCCTTGAGAAAGTCACCCAGCAAAAGGCCGCTGGACGCTTCTTCCAGCTAGCCTTCGTGGACATTCGTATGCCTGGAATGGACGGCGTCGAAACCATCGCGCGCATTTGGCGCGTCGATCCCAAAATCCAGGTCGTCATCTGCACCGCCTACGCCGATTATTCGCAGGAAGACCTGATCCGCAAGCTCGGCACGACCGACAAGCTCTTGTTGCTGAAAAAACCGTTTGACACCATCGAAGTCACGCAACTGGCTCGCACACTGAGCGAGAAATGGTACCTCGGCCGCCAAGCCGCGCTGAAACTCGAACACATGGAATTGCTGGTCGCTCGCCGCACGCAGCAACTGCTGGAAATGCTGCGCACCCCCGCTGCGCGCTCCCGCCCCGGCACCCCTGACCACCTGCCGCAGCGCCCGCCCGTCGTCCTGCTGGTTGAAAACAGCCCCGAACTAAGCCTCCAGATCTTTCAAACGCTGAAAGACGGCTACCACGTCGTTGCGGCCCAAAGCGGCCCGGCCGGCTTCGAAAAAGCCCGCGAACTCGTCCCCGACCTGGTCATCGCCGATACCTTCCCGTCCCAGTTGGATGGGATTGATTTGTGCCGGCGCATCAAGGCGGACCTGCTCACCAGCCATATCCCAGTCATTCTTCTATCTCGACGGGACGCAGCCGACGAGCCCTCGCGGGCGCTAGACGCGGGAGCCGACGACTTTATCGACACACCGCTCGATGGGCTGGTGCTCAAATCCCGCGTGGCCTCCCTGCTGGAATCCCGCCGCCAACTTCGGGCCCGCTTACAGGGTGGCGCTCCGCTCCATCCCCGGGACCTCGCTGTCAATCAACCCGATGCCCGTTTCCTTCAGCGGACCATCGCCGTCATCGAACAGAATCTCTCCGATTTCGAATTCGATGTTGAGGCACTGGCTCGGAGCGTGGCGGTCAGTCGGAGGCAGTTGTTTCGCAAATTAAAAGCGTTGATCGATACCACCCCTAAAGCGTTGATTCGCTCTGCTCGCCTGCAACGTGCCGCCCAGCTATTGGCCGATTCCCAAATGACCGTTACCGAAATCACCTTCGCCGTCGGCTTCGAGGATCTCAAACATTTTCGCGCCTTGTTCAAGGAGGAGTTCGGCATCTTGCCCAGCGAATACATCAAAAAAGAAGCACCGCCGCAAGAAGGACAGTGATCGCCCGCCAACTCGCCTTCAATTCGTTCAAGCAAAGCAGGCCTGGGATTTCAAATCACGCCCGATACGCCGCGGCCTGAATCCCATAGAGCTCCGCGTAGGCGCCGCCTTTGGCAACCAACTCGGCGTGGCTGCCCACCTCAACCACCCGCGCGCCGTCCAGCACGACAATGAGATCCGCCATCCGCACCGTGCTGAAGCGGTGGGACACCAGCAACGTGATTCGGCCTTCGGCGCCATTCGTCGCACTACGCCCTGAGCGGCCGTCCCGTGAGACCGCAGCATAGCGCTCGAACAAGGCATGCTCGGTCTCAGCGTCCAGCGCCGCGGTCGGCTCATCGAGCACGAGTAACAGCGGATGATCGCGCATGAACCCGCGGGCCAGGGCTAACTTCTGCCATTGGCCGAAACTGACTTCGACGCCGCCCGGCCAAGTCTGGCCCAACTGCGTCTCGAGCCCCGCATTCAGTCCATCTACCACATCGCCAGCGCCTGCGCGCACCACCGCCGCCGCCACCGCCGGCTTATCCTCGAGACGTGAAATATCCCCCAGCCCGACCGTGTGACGCGCCAGGAAAGTCTTGGAACGCGCCGGCCAGCCGCGTTCGCCATTCCTCCGCAGGCATCTGGGCCAGATCGACTCCATCAACCAGGATCCGGCCGGAGTCTGGATAGTACATCCGGCAGAGCAACTTCACCAACGTGCTCTTGCCGGCGCCGTTCTCCCCGACAATGGCCACCACCGTTCCGGCGGGCAGTTCGAGATTTACATCCTCCAGCGCGCGTCGCTCGCTGCCAGGATAACTGAAGCTAACGTGTTCCAGGCGGAGGCCCTGAGTCAGTCGTTCCGGCACCGGCGCGCCTGCATGTTCAGCGAGCGCGCTCGCGTAGTCTTCCAGCCAAGCCAGCCGCCGCGAACCCTCCAGCCAAAAGCCCCGCAGAAAACCGATCTCTCCTACGGTCGCGCCAATGTACGCCGACAAACGTGAACCGGCTGCCAGCACCAACAGCACTTGCGCGGCAGTTCCGTGCAAACCCTCGGACACAAAAACGACCGCTCCGATATAACCGGCGCCGAAAATCCCCCACGCGATCATGTGCCAAAACGCGCTCTCCCACCGCGCCCGGGACACCAATCGGTACCAGCCTTCCCATGCCTCGCGCCGCTTCTTCGCCAACCGCCCGCCGATGCCCGTAACACGGACTTCTTTTCCCGGAGGCGCGGTGGTCGCAATCTCGAACAGATGCCGCGCCAGTCGCCGCGCGGGGGCGCCCCGTTCCTCAGCCGCCCGCTCTACCCCCGGCCGCCAGGTCGAAGTCAGCACGGTCGGAAGCGCAAACGCGGCCAGCAGTCCCAGCAGTGGATTAATCGACACCAACAGCAGCGCCGTCACGATCAGCCTCAGGATCCAGCCACAAGTGGAAAACAACGACATGTACATGTGGTCGAGCACGAATACCTGGTCGCGCAGCATGGACAGCCGGTCCAGATACTCAGGGCGTTCCTGGTGCGCCACGGTGATCACCGCCGCCTGCAGTTGGGCCACGTGAGACTCGAGGGCAATCGTCAATCGGTCCCGAAACCGCCGTTGAGATCGATCGCTGATGACCCGCAAGAACCACGTGCCGGCGGCGGATATCCCCAATCCGAAAGCCGCCCCCATGAGCAGCCCGCGCTTGCCACCCATCACTCCATCAGCCAACAACTTCAGCCACAACGCCATGAGCGCGTCCGGCAGCGCTGCGAGCAATGACAGCCCGAACGCGAGCGGCAGCAACCGCGGTTCGGCCTCATAGCCGCGCCTCAACGCGCGCCACAGCGCCGGCAGGGCCGCTGGCATCTCGTCAATCGGCTTGCTCAAGGTGTTCCCCCTCTGCCTCGGCTCCGTCTCCGAAGCGCGATGCCTGGAGTCCGAACATGGTGTGGTATCGGCCCCCCAGCGCCATCAGCTCATTGTGCGTTCCAAGTTCAACGACCTTTCCATGTTCAAGCACGCAAATCCGATCGGCACGCCGAACTGTTGAAAACCGATGAGAAATCAGGATCGTTGTCGTGCGCCGCGTCGCCTCCAGGATGCGGTTGAATATTTCCGCCTCTCCGCGAACGTCCAACTGCGCCGTTGGCTCGTCCAACAAAACCATCCCTGCCCCAAGCCTCACCGCACACAACGCTCGCGCCAAGGCAATCCGCTGCCATTGGCCGCCCGACAAATCCGTTCCGCCTTTGTATCCCTTGGCCAGCGGTGTGTCCAAACTGGCCAGGTGCGCGGCCCCGGCCTCCGCCAGCGCAGCCTGGATCACTTCGTCGGGAGCTCCCGCGGGCGCAACGTTCTCCCGCAACGGCAGCTCGAACCGAATGAAATCCTGGAAAACCGCCGTGAGCCGCCCGCGCCAGCTCTCGACCTCGAACTCCCTCAGGTCCACACCGTCGATCTCGATCGCTCCGCTTACAGGATCGTACAGCCGGCATAACAGCTTGGCCAAGGTCGTTTTACCGGCCCCATTCTGGCCAACAATCGCCAATGACGACCCTGCCGGAATCGTCAGATCGAACCCATCAAGCACCAGTTCGCTCGTGTTGGGATAGGCGAATCGCAATTCGCGAAACCGCACCTCGCGAGCGGGGACGCCGTCCGCCTCGCGATTCCCCAAAGGCAGGGCTCCTGCCGGCTTCATCGATTCCTGCAGCCGTAACACGGCGCCAGTCGGCGCCGCGGCGCTGTCCAGCGCCCAGGACAGCCCCCCAAAGGCGATCATGCTCGTACCCACTGCCGCGCTGGCGAAGGTCACGAGGCGCGCCAACTCGAGCTTGCCTGCCGCGGCGTCGGTGGCCATCGCCGCGAAGACCAGCACGTTGGCCCCCAGCACCAAAAGCAAGCTCCACAGCACGGGCCGCTCTCGCAGTCGGGTGGCTTCCCACTGCAGCTCGAACAGTCGGCGCCTCCGGGCCTTGAACCGCTCCACCGTCCAACTACCCAGTCCGAACAGCCGCAGTTCCTTCGCCGCCGGCGGCTCCACTGCCAGCCGGTACGCATAATCGGCATGGCGCTCCGCCGCGCGCACCTCCTCCGTATTGCGATCACGCCACACCGCACTCTCCCGCAACAGCCAGTGCGTCGCCAGCCACGCCCCGGCGAGCACCAGCGGCGCCCACCAGGCATAACCGGCCAGCACCAATGCCGACGCTAGGCCGCCCACCATTTCCGCCAACCCGGATGCGATGAACCCCATCGAGATGCTCAGCGGCGGGCCGCTAATGCCCAAATCGAAATCGCGCGCCATCGTCAGATCGGTCGTCAGGCGAGCATCCTCCAAATGCCCCATTCCCGGCGGACGCACACACGCCGTGGTCAGTTCGTCGTAAAGCCATGCCGCCGTGCGGCTGCCGAGATTCGTCCCCATCGCCTGGTGCAAAGGCGAGAGCACCTGCAGGAGCAGGAAGACAACGCCTGCCAACGCGAGGGGTCCCACGAGCGGCGCACCGCGCTGGACGGCCCCCACCAGCCACCCCATGGCAATCGCAAACGCCGCCGGCAGCAAACCCCTCAATGCCAGCACGGCCCACCACGCCCAGGCCAGCGGAGGATCCGCCCGCAGCAGCACGGCAAAGAACTTCCAGCCGCTACTTTCGCGTATTCTTCCGAGCAAGTTTCCCCCCCGATCGGTGGCACGAACACTGCTTATTCATGAAAGAGTTTATGCTAATATTGCCTTGCACAAAAGGCAAGCCCGAAACCAACCGAACAGCGAACGGCGCCCAACCCGGAGGGTTGGCAGAAAGTAGCCGGAGGTCGCAGCGTAGCGAAGACCTCCGGTAGGCTCAAAACGGAATCGCACCCCGGGCAGGGGTGCCAGACCACTCTGGTCCGCCTCTTGCCGAGCGGGCACAAGCTCCGTAGGAGCGGCACGGTCTTGGTCTCCTCCGTACCCAAAAGTGCCTTCGCGGAGCATCCAGGCGCGCCGACTCTTGCTTTGGAGAGATCCACTTGTAAGCTCGGACAAATTGGTGCTCCGCAAAACGCGCTGGCGCCGAACGCCGGCAATCCTGAAGGGATTGTGCATACCCTCCGCGATGACATTGGGGCCCGTTCAGAGCCCGCTACTTTTTTCAAATACCGCGCTCGTCCGCTTCGTCTGATCTAGTGGAAGACAGCGGCGCTCTGTTTATGAGAGGCATCGTGATTAGCTTGGTTTTGGTCGCGCTGGTCCTGTGGGGCCTGAGAACCCTCGACCACAACGGCAACACTTACTACGTCCAACTGGTTCGCGGAACTGACACGGATCAGCCGCCCTCACCGGGCAGCGAGCGGGTGGGTCCCAAACTCCTGGGCACGTTCGGCTCCGCATTCCGGTTGAGAAACTACTGGGAGGTCATGCGGCGCGAGGTTTCCGTGGCTCCTGGCCACGTGGCCCGAGTCCGCCTGAGCGATCAGCGCGTCGTCGAGATCGATCTCTCCGACCAAGCCCTCAGAAAAGTGACCGCGTTCTCGGACGGCGAACTAGTGGACCGAATCTCGAAGCCCCGAGGGGAAGCGATGACTATCATTGGCGGCAACCGGGACGGCAACAGCGTGTGGTTCATTGTGGTCCGCCGTGATAAACCCCTCAACCCCTGAGGACCGTGTTTGCCCGCCTTAGCCGCCCGGACATTTCACACTCCGGTTAGAGGCGCACGAACCGCCCCCAAAGGTAGGGCGGGCAGTCCTCTGCACGCCGCCCAACGCCGTCGGCCGTGGGCATGTTCGGAGGCCCACCACCGGCCCCCCAAGGTAGGGCGGGCAGTCCCTTGCCCACGCCGCCCACGACCCCGGCCGTGGGTATGTTCGGAGGCCCACCAACGGCCCCCAAAGGTAGGGCGGGCAGTCCTCTGCCCGCCGCCTGGGAAGCGCGGCGTAAAATTGGTCTGAAACCGACGGCGTAAAATTCCCCATCTTCTTCGCCGTTCATTTTCTTCGGAATAGCTTCGCTCAAAGCTCTTGTTCTCTTCTTCGGGTCCGTTTTCTTCCCGCTTCCGCCGTGGGGCGGCGAGGATTTTCTTCCACCGTCAGCGACTGGCCAGAATCGGGCCAGCCCGCCGCGCCTTTCGGCCAGGAACAAGCCTTTAACTTCATCGAAATCCAGCCCTATCATGAATGAGCGAAACGGCGAGGAACCGAACCGAGGAACACGAGAGCTTTCTCCAGTGTCAGCACCGGGCCAATCTCGCGGCACGGGCAACGAGGCCAGTGGCGGATTTCGCGGTAGCGTTTTTGAGCCCTGACAAGCCGCTCCGAAGAGCGGCTCGTGAGAGTCCCTTGGTATGCCAGTTACCAGCGGCCATGCCCGCCGCGAAAGCTTTCGCGGTGTGCCACACGATACCCAGGTGCCCAGTGAGCCGGAGGACCCCAATGCCCTCGTGTCCACACCCGATGGTGGCCGCTCCACCCCCACCTCCGCCTACCCAGAGGTATCCCGGCACGGGACAGGCTGGGACGGCCTCAACCACGGGCGCAGGCATTGGCGGTGGCACGAGGACCGGGTCCGGAGCCACCACCACCGGCGCTGGAACCGGGATTCCCAAGTTGATACCGACACTTACCCCGGCGTTTACAGTGGTGATTCCCAGAGCCGCCAGGGCCAGAATTGCGATAGTCTTTTATGATTCTGAGACCGGTT
>Ga0209517_10003156_pt1 | contig 22575 bp, 24 predicted proteins | sample PeaSoiMetSII2010_FD_187695 | JGI IMG/M metagenome (GOLD analysis project Ga0209517, IMG submission 187695) | Peat soil microbial communities from Weissenstadt, Germany - SII-2010 (SPAdes) (version 2) | ecosystem: Environmental > Terrestrial > Soil > Wetlands > Peat | place: Germany...
AAAGCCGGGAGAGGCCGGCGAGCGCGTGAGCGCTCGCCGGGTGAGGGCAACTGAATGAGCGGCGGCTACTTCGTCGGCGTCGACATGGGCGGCACCAATCTGCGCTGCGGCGCGGTCTCGCGATCCGGAGAGCTGCTGCTGCTCAGGCGCGCGCCCGCCGAGGCGATGGCGGCGGCCGACACGGTGGTCGCCAATATCGCGGCCAACGTCGAGGCGGTGACGCGCGAAGCGCGCGGGCGCGGGCTCGGCGCGCCGCGCGGAATCGGCGTCGCCGTGCCGGGTCCGCTCGATCTGATTAGCGGTACTGTGACCGCCACGCCGCACGTCAGCGCATGGCGATCTTTTCCCTTGCGTGCGCGGCTGGAGCGCGCGCTTCACTGTCCGGTCGCGATCGAGAACGACGCCAACGCCTGGGCGCTCGGCGAGTTCTGGCGCGGCGCAGCCCGCGGACGAAGCGAAGTGGTTCTGCTGACGCTCGGCACCGGAGTCGGCGGCGGGCTTATCGTCGGCGGGCGGATCGTCCACGGAATCGCCGGGATGGCGGGCGAGTTGGGCCATGTCACGGTCGAGCCCGACGGACTGCGATGCGATTGCGGGGCTCGCGGATGCCTCGAAGCCTACGCTTCGGCGTCAGGGATCCGGCGCCTGGTGGAGAATCGTTTGCGCAAGGGCGCGCCGATGCCCGCGCTGTTTACCGACGCGGAAGGCAATTTCGCGGTGAAGCGGCTGGCAGACGCGGCCCGGCGGAAAAACGCCCTGGCCCGCTCGGTGTTTGAGCTCGCGGGCAAGTATCTCGGAATCGCGGTCGCGTCGTTCGTGAATATCTTCAACCCGGAACTGGTAGTGATCGGAGGGGGCGTATCCGGCGCGCTTCCCTTGATGCGGGAGCCGATGATGCGCGAGATACGCAAGCGCGCCTTCGCCGCCGCCCTCGGCAAAGTGACCATCGTACGCGCCGCTTTGGGGGGGCATGCCGGGGTCGTCGGTGCGGCGTATACGGCGGCACAGCAGATGCGGGCCGTGATCGCCCGCGATTGACCGGGTGATTGGCCGACCGCCCGACTGGCCGCGACCGCCAGAGAACTCATTTGCACAGCCTCGGCTTTGGACTAACCTGTAGGTTAGGGTATCCTGATGACAATGAAGTCGCGCGCCGCCAGGATGCCGCAATTCAAGATCGCGTCCGTCCTGCTCGCGACGTGCTTTTTATTTGTGGCTTATCCATCCGGGGCTCAGGACGATCAGGCTTTGCCATCGCCGGCGGCCGGATCGGATGCACGGCGCGCTGAGCGCCTTCACGAAAGTGATATTCCGGCCTTGCCGGGTCTGAGAATCCAGCGTTCCGGCCCCGAAGATCTCTCGGCGCAGGGCCAGCCGAAGTCATCGGCGAACCCTTCAGCCAATTTGTCAGCGAATCCGTCTGCAAGTTCGTCTGCGAACCCGTCTGCAAATCCGTCCGACACCACAGCCACGCCGAGCCGGCAGAGAAACGGCGGCCTGTCATACACCGTGCGGCCGGGCGACTCGCTGAGCACGATAGCGCAGCTCTACGGTCTCGATTCAGCCGACCTTGCCCAGGTCAATCATCTCGGCGACGATTCGATGGTGCGCTCCGGCCAGGTCCTGCAGATTCCAAATCCGTTTGCCGCTCAGGAGCGTCATCTGCAGGCGACGGTCGAACAGCTCGATTCCGAAACCCAGGCAGCGCGCCAAAAAGGCCGCATGGACGCCACCAAAATCCAGGCGCTCAGCGACCAGCTCGAGCAATCCAACGCGGCCAACCAGGATCTCCAGCACGGCGTCAGGGTCCTGCCCTGGTGGCGCGGCCTGGCCTTGACCACTGGCGCGGCGGCGCTCCTGATGCTCGGCGTGACCGCGCTGACGGTGCTGGAATGGCTGATGCTGCGGCGGCGCTTCCGCGCGCTGGTCGAAGCGAACGACGCGATTCGGCGGCTGGACCAGAAATACAAGGTCGCACTCGCCAAGGCCGAGTTGCGCCTGCAACAGCTCTACGGGCGCCGTCGATCGCTGGAAGACGATCGGGGCGCGGCCAAGTCGCCCGACGAGATCGAGATCGAGCGCCTCAATCAGCAGCTTCGGGAATTGCTGGAACAGCACTTGGAGCGGCTTGGATTCTCCCGCGATCGCTCCGCGCGCCGCACCCGTTTCCAGAATCTGCTCGACGGCGTCGAGGAACCCACGGTCGAAGCCCGCGCCACCCGCCGCTAGCCCGCCGCTGCAATTTCAGGGTTGTACGCAGAAGCGAGCATCGTGGAGTAGTTGATCGGGCGCGCGCACTGGCCGACGGGCTGCGGGGCCGGCAGCCTCCGCCTGATCTTGGGGCGCTTCCCCAATCAGGCTCGGCTCTGCAAGGGGTCTGAAATCTGCGGTCGAGGCCGTTTCGTCAGGGGTGGAAGGCCGGCAGTTGCCCCGCTCCGGCGGTTGCGTTTACCGTCCGATTGGTCAGAATAGAGACGATTTCAACGAGAATACCCAAGCCGTTGGCCAGAGGACCGATCCAGCTCAGCGACCCAGGCTCACATGGCAGTTCATAACCCCGAGGCCCAGGTAGCGAGCATAGTCCTGCTCGGAAACTTCAACCCTGCCATCTTCCACCCAAGTTGGTTGTCATCCCATGGGATGCTACTTCCAAGTACCGCGGAAAAGGCAAGCATAGGGGTAATTTCGCCCGAGGTAAGCTCGTTCACAGCCGAATGGCTCGTGCTACAGGTGACGCACACCCGATTTCAGGCTGGCACCGCCGACCCGCGCTATTTTGACAGCCTGCGCGATCTCGTTCTCGCGGCGTTCACCCTGTTGGAATTTACGCCAACGACCCAGATGGGCATCAATTACGACTTGCATTTCCCCGCTTCGCTGGACTTCAGGAATGACTTCGCAGACATGCTGGTCGACCGCGACCTCTGGAAGGAAATGATCGACGGACCGCTGATGGAGAGCCTCGTAATTATAGGATCAAGGAAGCACAGCCCGGCGAAAGTGTTCCGCGTGATAGTTCAACCATCGGCCAAAGTTAATCCCGGAATTTACATCGGTTTCAACGAACATTTCGAGGCCGCCGCTGGTCAACCGCCCTCCGAACTCATGGGCTGGCTGAGGAGCTCCTGGCAGGATTCCCTGGATCACGGCACTGCCACTGCCCAATACCTTTTATCCAAGGTCAAGAGCTAGGATGGCCAACACGGATCCAATAAGTGCGACAAGATTCGAACCTCAGCTCGAGGAGGAGGCCGCGCTGCAACCGGGGCAGTCCGCCCAACCCCCACCGTCAGCCTTTCCACGTGCGCCACGGTACGTTGTCTCGAGGCAGGACCCGATCACCGACAGCCCTACGGACGGCACCAGGAAGGCCCTCTCGACCGGCGAATCGAGCAGCGCCCTCGGAAACCAGGGAAAAGAGCAGCCTCCCAGGCGAGTCGTAGTTATCCCGAACCTGCCGCCGCCGAAGAACGCCTTCATATCTCTTCAAAAGTGGTGCGGGGCAGTCGTCGAGGTACGCGGTTCCGAGTTTGACGCAGAGTTGCGCGATCAGACCGATCGCACGCGACCGCGCGAGTTAGCGACGTTTGCGCTGGACGAAATCTCGGACGGCGACCGTAGCCTGCTTCAAGTAGGGGCGGTGTTCTATTGGTCGATTGGCTACGAAGTCACGCCGGCGGGCCAGCGCAACACTGTTTCCACAATCATTTTTAGACGACTTCCTGCCTGGACGAAGCGAGAGATCGAAGCGGTCCAAAAGGAGTCACAGGAGATCCGAGGACTCCTTGGGATCGAAGAAGACGCCGCTAGAAAAACCTCCCGCGCCTGACGAGTTCGAGGTTTCTATTTTCGGGCCCGGAATCGGAGAATCCGTCGTCGTTCACCTCGGCTTAGGGGAATGGATGGTGGTGGACTCGTGCCGGGACTCTTACACTCGCAAGCCCGCGGCGTTGGACTATCTGCGAAAACTGGGTGTCGACGTAGCGCGCTCGCTAAAGCTGATTGTCGTTACTCACTGGCACAACGATCACATGTTGGGAGCTGCAGAGATCTTCGAGGCAGCTGAATCGGCGGCGCTATTTTGCTCAGGTGCGTTGAGGACTCCCGAATTTGCTGACTTGATTGCCGCCTCGACGCGCGACCGCCTGGGTGAGTCGGAGCTTCCGGAGTTCAAGGAGATCTTGAATATCCTCGACCGCCGCAGGGTATCAGCCAGGAAGGGATCATCAGGGCCGAGCTATGCGCTCGAGGGATCCGTGCTGCTTCGTCGAGACGCCTCGCCGGCGTGCGGGCCGATGATCGTCCAGGCGCTCACTCCCTCTCACGGTGCCGTGAGTCTGGCGCACTGTGACGGGACAGTGAAGATGATCCCATGTAATAGGGACCTGAGAAAAGCCGAGAATAGGTGATTTATATCGAGAAATCCTAGACTTTTCGGGGGCAACTCGGCGAATTTGGCCCCAAAGTCGGGCCGTTTAAGATGATCCCAAAAGGCCGTTTAAGATGATCCCAGCGTCGCGGGCGGACCCGGCTTCAAAGCGGCGTTGAGAGGGCCTTAAACCCGCGTCACACAAGGATTCTGAGCCCATTTCCGGCCTCAGATGCGCCCGCCGCGCCAGATGACGCGCCCGACATCAACCGGCCGCGTTTTCGCCTTCGCTGGGTAGCTCTCATCGGGATACTTCGTATTATCGCAGCTAATAACCATCGTCCCGTCGAGCCGGTAGTGACGGCGCCGGATCACAAGGCTACTCTCGGCCCGGTCGCTCTGAAAGACGTAGATTCCCTGTTCCGCCGATCTGCCCTGCTCACTCTCGGCCTCGATTTCCCCAGCCCCAGCACGATCCGCGAGCACCAGATCGCCCCGGCTGATCGTGGGCTCCATTGAGTCATCGCGGGCCTCGACCAAAACGGGCCGACTCTCGGCGCCTTCACGCTTTCCCAAGACGCTATCGAGCCATTCTTCATTGAACGCGATGGGTGATTTCCCGCGCGCGGGCTCGAAATCGATCGGCCGGTACTTATCGCCGGTCAAGAGCCATGAGGCCGGAACGCCTAGCACCGCCGCCAGTTCGGTGAGCTTCGCCAAGCTCGGCTCGAATTTGCCTTCCATCCACCGATAGAGAGTAGTCGGGGCGACTCCCAGGCTCGCGGCGACCGCCGCCACTTCCCGCCCTTTAAGCGCGCTTTGCATTCGCTCCGCGAGGCTGAGGTCCAACTTTTCGAGCGGTCCCCAAGTATCCCGGATATGACTCCGATCGATGACCGGAGTGGCTTTCCCGGCAGTCGATTTGCGTGGCGCGCTATCCGGATTGCGTTTCACGGAGGATTTGACCTTACAACTGCATTTAGTGTAAATTGTGCCCGTGGGCTCACTCCGTGAATCTTCTCCGTCTGCGGAACCACTGTCAATGAAGCGGCTCGATTGGGATCGCGAGAAAATTATCGCGGCGTTGCATCGCCGGGGTTTCAGCTTGCTCCAGCTCTCGGCGGAGAATGGTTATCTCACGCGAGGCACTGTCGGCGATGCGCTCGATCGCCCTTACCCAAAGTGCGAGAGGATCATCGCGCGCGCTCTCGGATTGAAGCCCGAGCAAATTTGGCCTTCACGATATGAGCGGCGGCGTCTTCGTCTTCGGCGTCGCGCGAGCGGGGCGCGCAAATGATCGCGCGGGCGTTATCGCGATCTCCGCACGTCGCCGAGCGCGCCGAGATCGCGCGGCCTTCCGACATTCGTTCTGACTCACCGGCGCTTGAAATCGCGCCGAGTCCCGCGATCTCGACGGCGCCCGCGACGGAGCAAGCCGAATGTGCCGGGTTCGGGCTCAACATTGATCCGGCGGATCAGACTCTCATCGTGCCGTCGCGCGATGACGCTCTGACCGCCGCCGCGATCGTCGGGACGCGAGCCGAACCGCGCGCGCTCGCGCGCTTCGAGCTGCTTGAAGCTTTCGATCTGTTCTATGCGGAGAGTGGACTCGATCAGAAAAAGGCGGCGGCACAATTCGCGACGATGATCGGCGCGGGATTCTCGCAAGGGCTGTCGCCGGAGACGCTGGAATACCTCGCGGGGCGCCTGCCCGCCGGACCGACCATCTTACGCTGGCGGCGCAAAGCGGCGCGAGGGCTCGCGGCGCTGGCGACCGGACAGCGCGGCAGAACGAGTGAACTAAATCGCAAACCTGAATCGGCGGCGTGGCTTCTCGGGCAGTTACTTCGCCCGCGGGGAAAATTTATCAGTAGCGTCACTCTCGCGAAGGCCCTCAACGCCGCCAAGCAGTCCGATTTCTCGCAACGGCAAGTGTTGCGATTCCGCCGACGCATCGAGATCGCGAACAGAGCGGACCTGACGGCCGCGCTCAATCCCGATGCTTTCCGTTCGCGGTTCGCGGTCCGGCTCGGAGATTCAAACGAAGAGTTTTCGGAGTGCGCTCAAACTAACCCGTTTCAAGTCGCCTTGATCGATGGGACGCCTAGCAATGTGCTCACTGAGTCCGGCCGGGCGCACGTAACGATCCTACAATTTCCCGTCAATAGACTCGCGGTGGCCGTGGTATGGAGCGGCGAAGGCGGCCTTCCGATCTGCCGTTTGATGGCGAAGGCGGCCGAAAAGTGCGGAGTCTCGGATTTGGCTCTGACCGACAACGGTCCCGGTGAGCGCGGCCGTCGAACTGCCCTCTTCGCGAGAGCCATCGGTACCACGCTCAAATTCGCTCAGAAGTTCACGCCTGAACAGAAGGCCGATGTCGAGAGCATGGTCCGCAACCTGTGCCAGATTTTGTTCCCTCAACTGCCGGGTTTCGCGGGCGCGAACGTCCAGCAACGCCAAGAGCTGCGCAACTATTTCGCGATGTCCGATCGGAGAGGCAGGGACGATCGCGATCTACTCGGCGTGAAGTTGACCAATGCCGAATTAGAGCTGGAGATCGATCGCTACCTGACTCGCGTCTATCCATATTCGCCGCACGCGGGGCTCGGCGGAATGACGCCGGCGGCCAAGCTCCAGGAGCAAATCGCGGCCGGCCTGGTCGCTCGCAAAATATCGGGGGATCGGCAGAGCGCGCTCGCTGTGCTTTATCTCTGCGAGGGTGTGCGCAGAAAAGTAACCGGCGAGGGAATCGCGTTCGATGGCGTCCAGCATTGGACGCATGCGCTTGTGCCGTGGATCGATAAATGGGTCTTAGTCAACCGATGCGCGAATCCCGAAGAGTTACTGGTCTATAGCGAATCCGAGCCGCGCCGGTTCATCGGGATCGCGGAGAGCACGGCTCATCTACATGGGGAATCCCGACAAGCACTCGCGATCGAAGCCAAAATCATACAGAAGCGCCGCAAGAAACGCGTGCGCGCCGCTGCGCGTCAACTTCGGCGCGACAGCGATGAAGATATTTTTTCACTGATTGTGAACGCATCGCCGGCCGGGCTCCCTGAAATTCCATCGGTAGAGGTTACGACTCCAAGCATTCAAGCGGGCGTAGAGGCCGCCGCCGCGCTCGCGGAGCGGGCGGCGAGCCCGCGCCCGCTGCGAGATTCCGATCCCGATGAAGACGCGAAATACGCTCGGCTCGGCGAAGCCGCCGATCGTCAAATGGCGAAACTCAATAACGGCGCGTTGTGAAAGGCGCCAAGGTAAGGAGCGACTAGGATCATGGGAGAGGTTTTACAATTGGCCGCGGAACCGGGAGCGATCGACTTGCGCGAGCGCGCGCGGGCGATCATCGTCGGCGACGAGCTGACGCAGGCGACGGCCGCGCGCGAGATCGGAATCTCCGCGCCGTCGCTGAATCAGTGGCTCGCGCATCGTTATCCGAATCCTGAACGGCTCGAAGCCAAGATCGAGAAGTGGATTCGCGTGCGTCAAGAGCGGGCCGGGCTGCTCGCGAGAGTGCCGCAAGCCCCGATCGGCGTGCGGACATCGACCGCTATCAAGATCGGTCATGCGCTTCGCTACGCCCAGGGCTTCGGGAAAATCGTCGCGATCTACGGCGCGGCCGGAGCGGGTAAGACCGAAGGCGCGCGGCTCTATCGGACGGAGCATTCGAGCTGCTGGATAGCGACGATCACGCCTTCGATCGCGAACCTTCAACCGGCGCTCGATGAGATCGGGCAAGTGTTGGAAGTGGGCGACGGGAGCGGCGTTGGCGCGCGCAAGCTCGCGCATCGCATTCGCGCGAAGCTCAAGGGAAGCGCGGGCCTGCTGATAATCGACGAGGCGCAATATCTGAGTCTTCCGGCGCTGGAGGAAATCCGCGCGATCCACGATGCGACCGGCTGCGGGATCGCGTTGATGGGCGGAATCACTTTGCTCGCGCGACTGACCGGCGGGACGCGCTCGGCGAGCATGGCTCAGTTGTTCTCGCGGATCGCGGTGCGGCTCTATCTGGAGAAACCGGCCGCCAAGGACGTTGCCGAGTTGCTGGCCGCGTGGAAGATCGGCGGCGATGAAGAACGGAAGTTTCTCGCCGAGCTGGCGGCGAAGCCAGGGGCTCTCAGGGTAATGACGCGAGTCATCGAGCAGGCGTCGGCATTCGCGGCCGAGGTCTCGATCGATGAGTTGCGCGACAGTTGGTCGCAACTCGGGGCAGAAGAATAGGCGCAAGAGGACGGGGGACGGTGAGCGTTGAATCCTTAGATGATGCACGGCGGCGCAAGCGGCGCCGCGCGTCGAAGCGACCGCGACCGGAAACGCCGGAAACGCTGGCCGATGGCGAAGAGACTCTTGAGGATGGGAGGGCGCGGAAGAAAAAGGAGCTTTCTCGGCTCATCGTGGACAGCATGGCGGAGGTCTCTAGGCGACTCGATGAGCGCGACGCGGCGAATGGGAAGTTTGAACCTAAAGCGTTCGCGGCGGAATGTCTGATGAGGGCGCTGCGAAGGTACGATCTCGCTCACAACGGTAGAGGGCCGTTGCGCGCCATGCGCCTGATCGCGGTGCACGCGGTCATGTTTCTGACGGAGCTTAGTGTCGAGCAGGACGATCCTAAAACGATCGAGCAGCGGCTCGCCGCGCTGGAAAAAGCCGAGTAATCGAAAAGTGGACAACGAACGCGACAAAACCGGCGCACTGCCGCCGAGCACGCTTACCAGGGCGCAGGCCTTTAAGGCGATGAAGCTGCTCGACGACCCGGCGCTCGCGCCGATCGAGCGGATCAGGACGGTCCTCGCGCGCGTGAGCGGCCGGCGCTATCCGAGCGTGAATCGCGAAGAGGAAGCGGCAGAACTGATCAAATGGTTCGCGGTGCGTGCGCGGTTGCTCTTGGAAGGCTGGGAATTTCCGATGCTCGCGCGCGAGCTGGCGGCGCTGGAGCGTCGCGCCGACATGCTGGCCGCAACCGGCATCGGCAGCCGACGCAAACGCGCGCCGATCGCGAGCGTCGAGATGACGGACTCAAACGCGGGCCAAAGTGCGCCGCGAAAAAATATCAAGCCGAGGAGGCATCACAATGTCAAAGGCTAGAACGAGCGAAGCTCAAAGCATCGAATCGAGCGGCGCCCAGGACAACAGTCAGGAACGCGCGAGCGAGGACGGCCTGCTCGCCAAGGCGGAGGCCGCGAAGCTCAGCGACGCGATGGCGGCGTGGAAAGTCGATCCGCGTCAGCACGTCCGCGCGATGGTCGAGTGGGTCCTCAGCACCGTGAAATGCGCGGATGAGGAAGCGGAGCGCGCCGTCGCGGGGCTCATCGCCGCGCTTGGCCCCCAGGTGAAGGATTTCGTCGAGCGATTTGATCTTACCGGCCTTCATAGGGCGCTCGCCGATTTTGCGCTGAGATGCCAGCAGGCATCCTTTCCGAAGCGGACGCCGACGCTGGAAGATCAGATCGAAGCGTGCAAGCGGCGCTTCGCGGACAAGAAATGGACGGCGCTGGAGATCGGAGCAATCCGCCACGTCGCGAAGCAGGGCGATTTGATTGGCATGATCATGGCGGCCTCGATCGAGATCAACGGCGTGAAAGTTCCGCGCCACAAGTTTCGCGAGCGCATTATGCCGGCCTGGGCTGACCAGCAGGGCTTGCCCGATCGCGAGATCAGTAAGATCGCGGAGATCGAGCGACTGGCGGTCTATGAGGAAAATCATCCGCCGCAGGAAGACCCGGACCGATACAAGCCGAAGTTCCTACGCGACGGCGACAGGGTTGAGGTCACGGCCGATGAGATCGCACGTCGGTTTGCGGCTGCCGGTGAAGCGCCAAAAATTGACGATGGCGGGCAAGCCGTCTAGGAAAACGGGGCGGCTTTTTTGAAGAAGCGAATCATGCCGACACTGAAACTTACTTGGCAGGATCGGAGCGACGCGCGCGCCGCGCGCTCGCAACTTTCGATCACCGATCGCGCGACGGTCGAGGATTGCTATCGAACCGTCCGGCGGCGCGGCGGCCGTTCCGTCTCCGCGCTCTTGATGGCGGAATCGGGCCGTCACTATCGGCTCGGGAAATTCCGCTCGATGCGCCGCGCGAGGCTGGCCTGCGAGAAGCACGCGCGATGGCTCTTTGCGGCGTGACCTTGAGGCGCGGGGATGGCCCGCGCTTAGGCGGAAGCGGCCCTGAAAGCCGTTACTAACGGCAAGGACGGAGGTTGGGGGCTGGTGGGGCGAGGACGATGGCGGATGGGCGTTGCGGGTTTTGTAAAGAGCGGATTGAGAAGGTGCGCAAAGGGCAGAAATATTGCTCGGCGCCGAAAAGCTGCCGCGTCCAAGCTTGGCAGAAGCGCAACCTTCGCCGCGTGCGCCGATCGTCCAAGTCTCCGATCTCCAATAGTCAGAAGCCGACGCGCCGCCGCATGTCGCGGGATGAGCGCGAGGTCCGCGATCTTATGTTCAACCATTCGTGGTTCTGAGACTTAGAGGAAAGGTGACAGATGAACTTAGCCAATGACTCCGAGATCGCGGTTTGCGCGGGAATGACCGGCGATGAGTTAGTCCGGGCGACGCGATCCTTGAGCACGACCGAGCTGGCGATCTGTGCGCAGATGGGTCTCAGCCCGGCTCAATTCTTACTGAGCAAAAAACTCGGCGGCGTCGCGAGCGCCTGGAATAAGGTGTTCCCCCGACGCTCGGCGATCATCGACCACTGAACGGAGCGCGAGCGAATGAGCGAAGACGGCAAACCTTACGGCAGGGGCGGCGGCCTTTCGCTATTCCCTCAACGCGCGGGTACAGGCTTCGCCGAGGAGTATGCGAGCGCCGAGCGACTCCGCCTTGCCCGGCTCGGGCGACTGCCGACCGCTGCGATCCCGGAGAGCGAGCCCATAAGGAGAGAGACGCTAATGCAGTTTCAACCGATGCTCAACGACGCCGAGCGGCAACTTGTTGGCAGTTCGGCGCGAGGGACGGCCGATTACCTGGCGTCGAAATACGCGGGAAACCATCGGGTCGCACGGCTCGCGCTGGCAAATGGCTTCGCGGCCTTACTCGGTGTCGGCCCTCTTTCCGAAGCAGAGCTGGCGACTTGCCGATCGATGGACATCAGTCCCGAGGATTTTATCCGGTCGAAGCTTTCTCGTTCGGCTGTCGGCGGCGCGTCTCGCTCGATCGCCGCGTCGATCGCCGCGTCTCGCTCGTTCGCCGGATCCCTGGTCGCGGTCTGTGCGAGCGAGAGCGCGCCGATCATCCCATCACGCCAATCGCTTATGAGGGCGCACGGCGAAATAGATCGGGCGCACGCGGCGGACGCAGACGCCGGATGGCGCGACACGCCGATCCCGACGCTGATCTCCCGCGGTCTCGACGGGCTCGGCGCATTGGATATGAGCACCGAAAGCTCGTGGCTGAACTCTTATAATGACTTCGCGATCGGAGTGATGAACTTGATGCGCGCGCTCCAGCTCGCATCGCCCGATCCCGAGGCGGAGAAGCTCCACGCTCCAGCATCGCCCGCGCTCATGCGGGCGCACGATGACATCGATCGCGCGCACGGCGCCGCTCTGACACAGGACGTGGACGGCCAGTGGCAGAATGTGCCGATTCCCGAATTGATCGGCGCGGCGGCTTCCGGGGTCAAGGCTTATAAGCCCGGCGTCGATTCGACCTTCGACGATCTGTTGCTGGGAACGCTGAACGCGATGCGCGCGTTGGAGCTGGTAGTGCCGGCCTATATCAATCGCAAGCCATTTCCTGGCGAGAAGTAAGTTGCGGGCGCATCGGGATAACAGGCAGAGGCGGAAAGTAGGTTAGGCGGATGGTTTCGATGCGCTCTCAAGTTGCGGGAAGGATGACGGAGGTTTCGATGCGCTCTCGACTGATTATTGCATTCGCGTTGCTGCTGATGCTGTGGGAAAGCGGGCGCGCGTTGGCACAGAGCACGCCAACGCCGATGCCGACGCCGATCGGCGCGGGCATCGGCGATGCGCCAGATGCCGAAGACTCGATCCCGATGGACCTTGAATCGCCCGGAACGGGTAGCTTCGCGATCACGCCCAGCGATACCGCCGCGTTGCCTTATCTCACTCGCTACATCTACGTCGGCGGGACCGGCGACGTGACGGTCTATCTCAAGTGGGATGCCGGGAGCGACGGGCCAGTGACCTTCACGGCGGTTCCGGCCGGAACGATGCTCCCGGTTCGCGCCCGCGCGGTGCTCTATACGGGAACGTCGGCAACCAACCTGGTGGGATTCTACTGATGGAAACTTTCCGGGCCGGGCGCGATCCTCTCCATCGCGCGCACTTTTGTGCGTCGGGAACGCGGGTCTTCTCGGTCGCTCGCGTCTCGATCCGGCCCGGAGGTTACTCGCGGAGCAAAAGGTTTCCGGGCCGGGCGCGGGCTTCCTTCGTCGGGGCGCGACTGGTCCTCGCGCCTCGAAGCCGGCCCGGATTTGTTGATAGGAGCGAACGCGCATGAGTGATTCGAGCAACAGTCAGAGCGCCGAGCGCGTCCGCGCCGCCGCCAAGCGCGTGATCGCGGAGTTAGAGAAGCCGATCGAACCCGCGAAAGCGACGCTGAGGCGGATCGCGCAAATGGATATTCTCGAGGCTGCGCGCGCGGACGTCGCACGCGGCCTCGATAATCTGACGCACGATGTGCGCAACCAATTCGCGCCGATCATGAAGCCGTGGATCGAATCACTTGAAACGCTGGAGGCTGGCGTCAAAGCGGTTAGCCGAAAGTCAGGCGAGAAAAGCTAATGTCCGATCTGAAAATCGCACTCCTTTTCGAGGCGATGGACCGCATCAGTCCCGTCGCTCAAAAAATCGACAGCGCCCTGTCGCGGATGGGCGAGACGTTCGAGAAGACCGGCGGCAAGATCGCGGCTTTCGGCGAGCGGATGTCGTTCACTTCTCAGATCATCGCCAACGGCGCGGAGGAAATTCAGCGCTGGGCCGACAAGATAATCGAGCCGGCGGCCGGAATGGAAGACGCGATAAACCGGCTCGGCGCGATTTCGGGCATGGCGGCTCCGGCACTGGCTAATGTCCGCGAGCAGTTCACCAAGTTCGCGGAAGCAAACGCCGGAGACTCAGCCGAACAGTTGGTCGGAGCTTTCACTCAGGCGTTGCCAGTCTTCCGCGACGTGAGCAAGGCGATCCAGGGAACCGAGGCCGCAAGCAAGCTCGCCTATATCCAGCACACCGACACGGCTAGCGAGCTTGCGCTGCTGGGCGAGGTCTATAACAACCTCGGGACGGAAGCGAACCGGACCGCCGACATGGTAATGAAGGCGATCCAGGTCGTCGGCATCGCGGCGCCGGAGCAATTCACCCGAAGCGTCGGCAAGCTCTCCGCAGTCGCCTACGCATCGCATTCGGGCTTGGCCGAAGTGCTGGCGATCGCCGGCGAGGCAGGCAAGATGATGCCGGGCCGCGGGCAGGGCGCGATCGCGGAGATGTTCAACAATTTCGAAAAGGCCGTGGCGGGCGGCGGGACCGGAATCGACACGAACGCCACCCTGATCACCCAGCTTGGACAACTCCAGGTGCGCCTGGCCGGGCTCTCCGATATGGGAAAGCTCCGCGCGCTCAAAGACCTGGGCCTGGAAGCGGACCCGCGCATGCTCGTCTTCCTTGATCATTTGGGCGCAATTCGCGGCGAGATCAAACAGATCGACAATTCCAGCGGTGCGCTCAACAAAGCGTGGGGAGCCGATACTGCGGGATTTAACGCTCAGGCCGAGCGCTTGGGCCATGTGATGGCAGGGGTAGCGGAGGCGATCGGCGGCCCGGCGCTGGGAACGCTCGGGGCCGGGATGGGCAAGCTCGCCGACGTGATGCAAAAGATCGGCGACGTTGCGCAGAACCATCCGGCGATCGCGAAGTGGTTCACGATCTCACTGGCCGGCGCCGGCGCCCTTGGGATAGCAACGTCGCGGATCGGAAGCGCGCTCGGAACCGCACTGAGTATCTTCGGACATGGTTACTCGCTGATCGGAAGCGCGCTCTTGCGGATCGGTCCGATCCTGTCGGGCATCGGCGAGGGAATCGCCGCAGTCACCGGCCTTTCGCTGGGCGCCGTCGCCGGAGTCGCGCTCGCGATCGCGGCGGTCGGTGTCATCGCCTACGAAATTTACAAGCACTGGCAGGCGATCCACGACGCGGGCGTGAACTTGATGAAAGCGCTCGGCGCCGGGATTCTCGCGGGGATCGAATATCCGATCCATGCGATCGCGCACGTCGCCGAGGCAATCGGAAAATTTGTGATCGGCAAGTCGCCGCCGCCGATGGGTCCGTTGCATGATCTGAACCGGATCAGGATCGTCGAAACCATCGCCGCCGCGATCCGGCCCGCACCGGCTGTCGCCGCGATGGCGGTCCTCGCTGGCGCGATCGCAACCGCGCCGATGCCTGCGAATGCGGGCGGGCGATTTGGCGGACCATCGATCAGCATCAATCTAACGGTCAACTTCAACGGCGGCCATGTTGCGCCCGGCGATCCCGGTTTCGAGCGTCAGGCGCGCGAACATGCGTATTTGCTCGCCGACATACTGGAAAAGGAGATGGAGCGCCGCGCCCGGAGGCGATTTTGAAGCGAGCCGTCAAACCTGAGCACGGGCAAGATCGCAGGCTCGATGCCGACGAGATGGCGCGGCTACGCTTCGTCGCGCATGAGGCGGTGCGGTTCGCGATGGCGGCGCTCAGAGCTGAGCCGCCGGCCCGCGAATACTTTAGGCCGAGGGACGTAGCCTTGCGCCTCGGATGGACCGTCGCCGGTTTCTCAAATCGCGTGAGTCAGGGATATTTCGGGAAAGCCGAAGGCGTCCGACGCATCGGCAAGCGAAGAGTGCTGATTCACTGGCCTACGTTCGAGGCGACGGTTTTGAACGGCGATTGGAAGCCCAAGCGCTGGGTGCGATGGCGGCGGATTCACGGAATCAAATGAGTAGCGCACTGAAACCAAGCCGCGATCCCGGCCGCCGCGTCGAGCTGGCAAAGATTCACGTCGCCAAAAAGCAACTGGAATCGCTCGGGCTTGATGATGCGGCCTATCGCGAAGTAGTCTTTCGAGTGAGCAGTCAGTTTCGCTCACCCGGCGTGAGGTCGTCGGGCCAGATGACGGCGCGCGAACGCCGCGCGTTGCTCGACGAGTTGAAGCGGCTCGGCTTTCAGGATGCGCCGGCAAAGAATGCGGGCGCGCCCGAAGACTGGATCGAAACCGACGTTCCGCACCTTCGCAAGCTGCTCGCGTGCTGGCGCGATCTGGAGCGGCTGGGAGTAATCCAGGCGACACGCCGCAAGAGCAAGTTGCGGCGCTTCGTGAAGCGCATGACGGGCGTCGAAGCGATAGAATGGCTCAGTCCCGAGGAAACCAACCAGGTGATCGAAGGGCTCAAGGCATGGTCCGCACGGAAGTCACAAAGACAGCAAACGCGCCAGCGCGACGCGGGGAGTGTAGCCAGTGGCACTTGAGAATGTCGAGCTGAGCGAGATTCGCGCGCGCATCAAGGCGCTGCGCGACTCCGGCCACGGGCTGCCGGAGATCGCGCTAATGGTCAATCGGCCTTCTGCATTCGTTTGGGCGGTGATTAGCGAAGATCGGGGCGAAGACGATCGCACGGTCGGCTGATGTTTGACTTCGCGGCATTTAATCGTTATGCTGATTCTGTTTCATCGCTCCCAGGGCGCGGCGCGGCAAGGCCGGGCGAGGCAAGCCGAGGCTGGGCATGGCAAGGCGAGGCGAGGGAGTTAGGCAGTCGGCAACGGCTGCCTTTCTCATTTCTGTGCGGGCGAATCCACACCGATCCCGCCGGTGATAATCAATTCGGGAAATTGCTTCTCGCGGTTCAGGCTATAGGTGACTCGGATGCGCCGCTGTTTGAAAGCTCGAAAGATGCTCCGCACCTCGGGCCGATCGTTCAGCGAGAGAATGAAGCGGCCCGCGATTCGCTCCAGGGTCTTTGCGAGGCGGCCGAAATCGTCGCGCGTGAAGCGCGCCTGGGCGCTGTATTCCCGCTCAAGTCCGTAGTAGGGCGGATCGAGATAAAAGAGCGTGGTCGGGCGATCGTACCGCTCTACAAACTCGCCGAAATCAAGGCTCTCGATCGCGACTCCGGCGAGGCGCGCGTGCAGCTCGTCGAGATGCGCCGCCAGCCGTGTGATGTCGAAGAGGACCGGCGTGATCGCCGATACTCTGAAGGCGCGCGTGATCAGCTTCGCGCCGAACGATGTCCGCTGGAGATAGTAGAATCGCGCGGCGCGTTCCAGGTCGGTGAGCGTCGCGGGATCGGTCGATTTCAGGCGCTCGAAATCGGCGCGCGTCGTGAGCTGCCAGCGGAGCATATCGAAGAACGCCTGATAGTGGCGCTGGAGCACGCGGAAGAAGCTCGCCACGTCGCGGCTGAGGTCATTCAGCACCTCGACCTTGGGCGCGCGGCGCCGGTGAAAGAAGACGCTCGCCATGCCGGAGAACGATTCCGCGTAACAGAGATGCGGGATCGCCTCGATCTGGCGCACGATGAGCCCGGCGAGGTTATGCTTGCCGCCGAAGTAGGGCGCGGCGCCGGCCATCGGTTCAACCTCGCGATAGGGGAACTTTTTCGGCTCGGTGGGATGAGCGGCCGTGCGGGCCATCGAGCGCAGTCTATCAGACGGCCCACGAGGCGGCTTCACATTTGAAATGACCCGCAATGGCTGTCTCGTCGCGTTGGGAATGTTGCTTGTGATCGGCGCGATCGCTTGGTTCCTGGACTACTCGAAAAGTTCAGGTTTCAAGGTCGGCGAGAGCTACGCCTTCTGATTTCGATGGCTTCGAGGGATGGACCGAAGCGGAGAACCTGAAGCCGGATTAAAGGCGCTTCAATCGGCCTTCGACGCGGGCTTGAAACGGCCCGCGTGACCACATCAAATATAAGCCGTTCTTATTGGCTATCGCGGAAAGGCGAAATTGGGATCAACTTAAACGGCCTTTTGGGATCATCTGAAACGGCCCGCGACACGCACCTCGAGTTCGCTAAATTTCTTCCGCAATACAAGCAATCGCGACTTATCCCAGTGGCGCAGTCTCCGAACAACGTGGCCGTCGTCATCTGGGTAGAATTGGGTCAAGCGAGGGCCCTGCTCGGAAGCGACCTCGAGGAGAGCGGCAGCAGCACGCTCGGCTGGAAGGCAATAGTCGGCTCGGCTGTGCGACCCACATCCAAGGCGCAGTTGTTCAAAATCGCGCACCATGGTTCAGATACGGGTCACAACGACGACGTTTGGGTGCAGATGCTTGAGGTTGATCCATGCGCCGTTCTCTCGCCCTTTCTGAAGGGAAGCAAGAAACTGCCGTCCGCCGACGACGTCAAACGGATCAAGGCGCGCACGCCTCATCTCTACAGCACCGCCCTGCCCGGAGGCTGGAGGTCAAAGCACCGCGAACCGGCGGTCGAACGAATGGTCGACCGCAAATTACGGGCAATGACCGGAAGAATGGGCCATGTAAGAACGCGGTGGTCGTCTCTCGCCGGCGGCGCCGCAGCTCGGACTGTAGACCTGTTTCCCGACGCACGGAAACTCTAGGACATCATCGGCGAAGGCGGTAGCCGGGGGTCAGCAGCTCGGTGAACTTGCGGGCGCGGCCGCCTCGTTGAACCGAGAAGGTGTTTTGGACCCGGTCCTGTTTGGGGGCGCCGAAGATTTGCGCACCTCGGCGCGGTCGTTTAGTGACACAATGAATCGGCCGGCGAGCCGCCCTAGGCACTCGGCGGCCAGGCGGCCGAGATCCTTGCGTATGAATCGTGCGTCGGGGTTGTGGACCCGCTCGAAACCCAGGTACGGGGGCCGAGGTAGAAAAGCGTCGTCCGGCCGTCGTATCGCTCGATGAAATCCGGCTAATCGCGGCTCTCGATCAGGACGACAGTGAGTCGCGCGGTGCGGCTCCTCGAGCTGAGGTACCAGGCGGGTGACGTCGAAGCGGGGGACGACCAGCCGCAGTATCCGAAAGAACGCCGGCCGCCGCGCGCCGCACCCGTTTCCAGAATCTGCTCGACGGCGTCGAGGAACCCACGGTCGAAGCCCGCGCCACCCGCCGCTAGACCCTACAGAGCGGCGGATTTCGCGGCCGGGGCGGTTTCGCGCCCGGCGAGGCGTTCGCGCAGCAGGCGATGGCTCTCGCGCGTGATCGGATAGCGCGAGAACACGATCGCGCTCAGCAGGAAAATCGCCGCCGGAAAGATCGCAAACATGCGGCGCAGATTTTCGGCTGCCGCCGGGGAAATCTCCACGCCGCCCGGCACGTAGCCGATCCAGGCCATCAACGGCCCGACCATCAGCATCGTCGAACCCACCGCCAGCTTGATCGCCATCGAGGTGAGCCCGACATACGCGCCCTCCTGGCGGCGGCCGGTGCGTTCTTCGTCCCACTCGATCACGTCCGCCGAGGCCGAGACTTGCGTTACCCAGATTCCGATCGCCGAGAAGCCCGAGAACGTCATCAGAAGGTAAATCACAATCGAATTGCCGGGCCCGACCGCCATGAACGCGAGCAGGCACGCCGCGTTGCAAAGCATCGCGACCACGTAAGCCGGCTTCTTTTCGATCCGCACCGTAATCTTGAACCAGAACGGATACGAGACCATCGAGCCCGCGAAGTAGGCGATCAGCCAGCGGGCGGCCGCGTTCTCGTCGTGATACCAGTACTTGGCCAGAAAGCGCATCAGCACCGCCGGCACATTGACCGCCATCACGGCCAGCGCGGTCGCGATCAGCAGGATCACGAAGGGCCGGTTCTGAAACGTCGAGCGGACCGCTTCGCGAACGTTGAAACGCTCGCGATTGGCATACTCCGGGCGCTCCCTGGTGCCCGTGTACCCCAGCGCCGCACCTGCTCCGACGATCAGCGCGGCAAGGGCGCCGGTGACGCGGAAATCGGTCCCGCGCGCAAACAGCCACGACGCGGCGAACGGGAACAACGCGCCACTCACGTCGCCGATCGTGCCGAACAGTTGGCGATAGGTCGAAAGCCGGGTACGCTCGTCGTAGTCAAGCGTCAGCTCGGGCATCAATGCGCCGTAAGCAGTCTCGTAAAGCTTGCGCGCCGTCAGCATCAGGAAGTAGCAGCCGAGGAACCATCCGAACAGGATCGCCGGCGCGTGGGGCGGCGTCAGCAACAGGAACAGGCACAGCCCCATCGGCGCCGCACTCAGGAAAAACGGCCGCCGGCGCCCCGATCGGAAACGCGCCCGATCCGAGAGGTTGCCCGCCAGCGGATCGCTCAACGCGTCGAGCGCGAGCCCCAGAAAGAACGCCAGTCCGGCCAGCGCTGGTGAGAGCCCGCGACGGTCGGTATAGAAATAGAGCAGATGCACTCCGAGCAGCGTAGCGCAAAAGTTGAGCCCGAGTTGCGCCTGCGAGTACGCGAGCAGAGTGCGAGCGCCGACTTTTTCCCTATCGTTGGCCACTGTGCGGCGAGAGTAGCCCATAGCGCGCACTTTCAAAACAGCCTGATTCGTGAGGCCGCCTCGATTGCGATCGCTATGCTGATGGCGACACTGATCGCGGCGTGTGCGGCGCGTCACGGCGATGCCAGCGCAGCCGGAGCCGCAAAGCAGGCGGCATCGAACGGCGCGAGTCCGCTCGTCGCGACCGTTCAAATCGATTACTCGCACCGCGACGACTTTCTCCATTCCGTTACGGTGACCAAGTTCACCGCCGTCAGCATGATTCCGATCGCGTCCGGGGCGGAAAAGCCCGGCACTTCGATCTTCCGTTTCGAGGGCGGCGGCGTGCCGATCTGGCAAATCCATGCCGACGAGGGCGTGACGCGCGAGCTGCTCACCGAGATTCCCCTGGTCGCGGCCGGAAGCAAGTACGCGGTCAGCAAGCTCAAGTATGGCGAGCTGCCGAAAAACTTTCTTCAGGACATTCCCGAGGCGGGACCGCCCGAGCCGCTCGAAGCCGGCAGCTACTACGTGTTCGAGGTCGATCGCGCTTCGGGCTCGAGCAGCTTCGACGCGATCAAGATCGATCCGGACGGCACGATTGAAAGCTACCAGGCGCAGCCGCGCGCCGGGGAAAGCTACGCACTCTGCTGCAACGTCAATTCGAATTTCGCCGGCGCAGATCAGCCCTGAACGGGCGTTTCATTTCCCGGATTCGCATTCATGCCGCTAATACGCGGCGTTAGGCATCGCGGTGGAGTTGAACTGCAATTATGAATGCAGATTCATAACTGAATTGAATCTCGGAATTGACTCAAGATTCATATCTTGTTACGAAACCCAATGAAATGGCCGAGTTAGCGCAGCAGTTGCATCCGCCGCGAAACCGCTTCGATCGGCGGCGCGAGCAGACTCGGCTCGATTTGCTCGAAGCCGCGATGCGAGTCATCGCGCGGAAGGGATTCCATGCTACGCGCATCGCGGACATCGCGGGCGAGGCGGACGTAGGGCTGGGGACTTTCTATCTCCACTTCAAAACCAAGATCGAAATTTTCAGGGAGCTGATCGAGCGCGGCGCGAATGAGCTGCTCGAATTGACCCGCCAGGCGAAGGCCGGAGTTCAGAGCGCTGCCGCGAAGCTCGAAATCACCGTCAACACCGTGCTCGACGCCGCGGCGGAAAATCGCGAGGCGTTCCGAATCGTGTTCGGGCATGGACCCGCGTTCCTGGATTTGATGGTGCGCGTGCACGAGATGTTCATCGAGGATCTGCGCGCCGATCTTGCACCGATGGCCGGAGCCAGGGCGGATGCGATCGCGAATCTCACCGTCGGGATGCTCTCGCAGGCGGTATCGTGGCTGCTCGAACGGAGCAGCCTTTCGCTCGCCGAACTGAAGGAAATTACCGTGAACTTTGCGCTGGGCGGCCTTGCGCGGACCGTGACGCCGACCCCCGATAAGGAGAGTTGAGAGATGGAGAACGAACGGCACGCACTACGGTCGGAGCAGGAGAGCGTCTTCCACTGGAACTACGACATAATGTTCCCGCAGATGGATCGCCTGTACGAGAACGCCAAGCGCGATCAGTGGAACGTTACCACGACGCTCAATTGGGACCAGCCGATCGGCGGCGAAGTGCTCGACATGAGCGCGATGCCGATGTTCCAGACCGAGCTCTACCAGTCGCTCAGCGCGCATCAGAAGGATCAGTTGATGCGCAAGTTCGCGGCCTGGCGTCTTTCGCAGTTCCTGCACGGCGAGCAGGGCGCCCTGATGGTCTGCGGACAGTTGGTGGACGCGGTTCCCGACCTCGACGCCAAGATGTGCGCGGCGGCGCAGGTGATGGACGAGGCGCGCCACGTCGAGGGCTTCCGCAAGTACATCACCAAGCTCGACAAGATTTATCCGATCGATCCCACGCTGGATCGGCTGCTGAGCGGAATCATCGAGCACGAGCGATGGGAGCCCAAGTACGTCGGGATGCAGATCGTCGCCGAGGGCCTGGCGCTCGCGGCCTTCCGCTTTATGCATCAGGAGACCAAGGATCCGCTGCTGAAGGAACTGCTCGAATACATCATGAAGGACGAGTCGCGCCACGTGGGGTTCGGGATGCTCGCGCTGCGCGACGCATGCCGCAAGCTCAACGGCAAGGAGAAGAAAGACCTCGAGGAGTTCACCTTCGCCGCCTGCGACATGATGGTGACCAAGGTCGAAGATGGCGTGCCGCGGGACGGCTTCCTCTCGGGCGTCACGGTGTTCGACGAAGTCGGCATCTCGATGAAGGACATCGAGGATCAGCTCCGTCGCGATCCGAATTGGCAGAAGGCCGAGAACGAGATGGAACAGCGCTTCAACTCGTTCCTGTTCGTCGATACGATCATTCCGTGCCTGCGCCAGATCGATTTGATCAACGAACGCACCGAGCCCTGGTATCGCCAGCTTGGTGTGATGCAGATGGCAGCGTAGCAGCCGGTTCCGTTTTCCCGCTGAAGTAATGCAAGGGCCGGCTTCCGAGCCGGCCCTTGTTCGTCCTGGGTATCGCGCGATCGGCGCCCGAACGCGCGGCGGGTACTGGGCGGTTTTGAGAATCGGATGGCCGGCAGGGACGCCGGCCACTACCCTGAATGAGATCACTTGTCGGGTAGGGGCCAACCCGTGCCGGCCCTCTTCGCAGAACCGCGCACTCGCGGCGCGGCTTCCTTGACTGCGGTTCGAGGCGGCTCTTATAGTGGCGCTGAAAGCTGGCGATTCCCTGGGGAACGCTCTTTCGGAGCCCGAGGAAGTTCAACTC
>Ga0209517_10003157_pt1 | contig 22572 bp, 15 predicted proteins | sample PeaSoiMetSII2010_FD_187695 | JGI IMG/M metagenome (GOLD analysis project Ga0209517, IMG submission 187695) | Peat soil microbial communities from Weissenstadt, Germany - SII-2010 (SPAdes) (version 2) | ecosystem: Environmental > Terrestrial > Soil > Wetlands > Peat | place: Germany...
CGGCGGGCCAAGGCGCGCAGCTCTCGTTTGTGCCGCCGGTGGACGCCGCCTCAGCCATCAGCGTTTCGAGCGATCTGATCAATTGGACGCTGCTGACGAACCTGCCGGCGAGCCTGGGGCCGGTGTATTTCATTGACGAAACCCCGACCCACTTCCCCCAGCGCTTCTACCGCGCCACCTGGATGCCATAATGTCCAAGGCCTTTCCGAACGCACCGTCAAGCAATACTGGTCTCACGCCAAGACCTGGCTCTACCACGAAATCCAGAGCAAGTAGGTTATCGCCCTAAAGCTTGAGGTTTTAGCGGCTCCAGCAATGAAAACGACATTCAACTAAAAAGGCACCATTATGAATGATCTGAACCCTCCCCATGAACAGGGCCAATTGCGACGCGCGCTGCCAGCAGGCGGCGGAACGCACAACTTCTATGGCACCGTGTTCAAGATCAGCACCAATGGCGCGCTGACCAGTTTGTATTCCTTCACCGGCGGCGGTGATGGCGCCAATCCCAGTGCCGGGCTAGTGCAGGGCAGTGACGGAAATTTCTATGGCACGACTTACGGCGTATACCTCGCTGGCAACGTGTTCAAAATGAGCACTAATGGGACGCTGGCCAGTTTGTATTCCTTCACCGGCGCCATTGATGGTGGTTATCCCGAGTGCGGCCTGGTGCAAGGCAGCGACGGCAATTTATATGGCACGGCTTCCCGCGGCGGTTGGGACAACCAAGGCACCGTGTTCAGAATCAGCACCACCGGAGTGCTGACCAATTTGCATTCATTCACCGGCTATGATGGCGCAGGTCCCACTGGGCTGGCGCAGGGCAGCGATGGAAATTTGTACGGCACAACGACCGTCGCCTACGGCGCTAACGGTGGCTATGGCACCGTGTTCAGGATCAGTACCAATGGAGTGCTGACCAATTTGCATGTACTCAACGGCGACAATGAAGGCGGCTCTCCCAAAGCGCCGCTGGTGCAGGGCAGCGATGGAAATTTGTATGGCACCACTTACGCCGGTGGCACGAACGGCTACGGCTATGGCACTGTTTTTAGAATCAGCACCAATGGGGCATTCAGCAGCTTGTATTCCTTCACCGGCGGCAATGACGGCGAAGCTCCAAATGGCCTGGTGCAGGGCAGCGACGGGGATTTCTATGGCACCACTTCCAGCGGTTTTGTCAACTTTGGCACGGTGTTCAAAATCAGCACCAATGGGGCGCTGACTACTTTGCACTTATTCACCGGCGCAATTGATGGCTCACAGCCCTATGCCGGGCTGGTGCAGGGCAGCGACGGCAATTTCTATGGCACGACTTACGGCGGCGGCATGAACAGCTATGGCACTGTTTTTAGAATCAGCACCAATGGGGTGCTCACGAGTTTGTACTGGTTCAGCGGCGGCCATGACGGTGCCCAGCCACAGGCCGGACTGGTGCAGGGCGGCGATGGCAATTTCTATGGCACGACTCACTTCGGTGGCACGAACGGCTATGGCACCGTGTTCAAGATCAGCACCAATGGGGGCGCTGACCAATTTGTATTCCTTCACCTGGGGCAATGACGGTGCCCAGCCGAAGGCCGGACTGGTGCAGGGCAGCGACGGCAACTTCTATGGCACGACTTACCTTGGCGGCGTGTATAGCTCTCCGGGCGCCGGCGGCGCTGGCACGGTGTTCAAAATCAGCGCCACCGGGGCGCTGACCAGTTTGTATTCCTTCACCGGCACCAATGATGGCGCCAATCCCAGTGCCGGGCTGGTGCCGGGCAGCGACGGCAATTTCTATGGGACGACTTCATACGGCTTCACCAGCAACAACGCCGGCACGGTGTTCAAGATCAGCCCCAATGGGGTGCTGACCACTTTGCATTCATTCACCGGCTATGACGGTGCCCAGCCACACGCCGGACTGGTGCAGGGCAGCGATGGCAATTTCTATGGCACGACTTACGGCGGCGGCATGAACGGCTATGGCACGGTGTTCCAAGTGACGACCAACGGTGTGTTGGCCGATCTGGTGTCGTTTGCTGGCACCAACGGGGCGTATCCGCAAGCGGCTCCCACCCTGGGCAGTAACGGCAGCCTGTATGGCACGACTTACGCAGGTGGCGCCGCTGGCCTGGGAGTAGTTTTTCGCCTCGGAGGTCCGCCGAGCATCCTGAGGCAACCGCAGCCAACCAACCGAGCCGTTCTGGCCGGAGTGAACGTCACGATTAACGCCAAAGCGTTCGGCTCTCTTCCGCTGAGCTATCAATGGCTTTTCAATGCCACGAATCTGCCGGGCGCGACCAGCGCGACGGTCACACTGAGCAACGTCAGCTTCTCCGAGTCTGGGATCTATGCGTTGCTGGTGACCAACAATCTTGGCAGCGTCCTCAGCAGCAACGCTGTGCTCACGGTTTTACCGGCCCTCGTCCCCACCCTGCCCGTGAGCGGGATTTCGGCCACGGGCGCCGTGCTTCACGGGTCAGTAACGCTCGGGCCCGAGGAAACGCTGGCCTGGTTTGAGTGGGGCGCTGACACCAATTATGGCCTAATCGCCGGCATCACCAACATCCCCGGCGGCAGCGGCACCGTGACGTTCAGCAACGCCTTAAGCGGGTTGGATGGGGACTTGATTTATCACTACCGGGTCGTCGCCTGGAACAATTTAGGAATTGCGTATGGAGCCGACCAGTCATTCCAGGTGGGTCTAAAGCCAAATGCCGTCACGTTCGGCGGGACGGACATTTCCACGAACGGGGCCACCTTGATCGGCAGCGTCAACCCCGAAGGGCCGGACACTACGGTCTATTTTCGATGGGGACTAAGTTCCTTTTCGTTAAGCAATCAGACTCCTGCCCTTGACCTTGGCAAGGGCGTCGCTCCGTTGAACGTTAGCATTCCCATTACCGGTTTGACAACGGGTCAAGTCTATTACTGCCAGATCGTGGCTTCAAACCGCTTGGGCACGGTGTCCGGGGCAACTCTGGGCTTCCCCACCGGCCCTTGGACCCAAACGCCTGCACCGCCCATTCATAATTGGGATTCCCTCGCCGCGTCGGCGGACGGAACCAAATTGGTGGCGGTCGCCAACGATTCAGGGACGGGCGGGCCGATCTTCACCTCGACTAATTCCGGCGCCACCTGGGAGCCAACCAGCGCGCCCGTTGGACCTTGGGAATCGGTCGCTTGCTCGGCGGATGGAACCCAATTGGTGGTCGCAGGCGGGGGAGGCAGTCAGACCCTCGCCGCGATTTACCGCTCCACCAATTCCGGAGCCACTTGGACGCAAACCACCGCGCCCAGCAACAATTGGGCTTCCGTGGCTTCGTCGGCGGACGGGACCAAATTGGTTGCCGCAGACAGCCTCGGCCAGCGGATTTACACCTCGGCTGATTCGGCAAGCGCTTGGACGCAGACCAGCGCGCCCAGCAATTCCTGGTCGTGCGTGGCCTCGTCGGCGGATGGAACGAAATTAGTGGCCGTGTCGTTATCCGGCTGGATTTACACCTCGACGAATTCAGGGGCCGCCTGGATTTCAAACAGCGCGCCCAGCCAGCCCTGGACTCACGTGTCATCCTCGGCGGATGGCACAACCATGGTGGCGGTAGCCGGGGGCCTCGGTGCTTCAGGCGAGATTCTTACCTCGACGGATTCGGGCGCGACTTGGGCACTTCGGCCTGGCCCGGGCGTGAGGTCGTGGATCTGCTCAGCCACTTCAGCGGACGGAACCAAAATGGCTGCCGTAGCTGTAAGTGATTTGATCTATACCTCGACGAATTCGGGAGCCACCTGGACGCCGAATAATATCGTGCTAAATAATTGGAACGCGGTCGCGTCTTCGGCCGATGGGGCCTTGCTGGTGGCTTCAGTCGGCTATCCGGCCACCGGCGGCGTTTACACGTCGCGGACCACGCCTGCGCCTCAGTTGAACCTTGCTTCTGCGCACGCGAATCTCCTGGCTTGGTGGATCATTCCGTCGCTGGGTTTCGGGTTGCAACAAAACTCTGACTTGACGTCGGCCAACTGGACAGAAGTGACGAACCCGCCGGTGCTCAATCTCACGAACCTGCAGAATCAAGTCGTTCTTCCTTTGCCGGCCGGGAACAGTTTCTTCCGGCTCAAGCACTGATGGGTATCCCGTGCCGGGCTGGTGCAGGGAGGTGCAGGGCGACGCACATCAATGAACCTAGAAACGGCGGTTCAACCACGAAACACACGAACCACACGAAAAGGACCGCCTAAAGCCGGACCATACCTGCCTCACCCGGGTCAGCGCCTCAGGCGCTGCAAGTATCTGGCATTTCGTGTAATTCGTGTATTTCGTGCTTACAACTGCTGAGTGGCCCCGGTTGCAGGCTCAGGACGCGGATTGAAACGCGGTCTCAGTGCTCAGCCAGCGCCTTCACGCAGGAACAAATCGGCAGACACGCCAAAATACTTGGCCAGTGTGCGGACGTGATTCAAAATTGAAACAAAATGCGGCCGATCTGTGTTTGTATGTACACAATTGAAAAACGGGCTAGAAACCGGGGCTGTTTCGGTGTATGTTGAGTGCCAGACTCGAACCCAAAACCCTCAACCCCTGAGCGAATATGATAATGGCGGACATTCTTAAGATCGTTTTAATCATCCTTGGTATCCTGACCATCTACGTCAGTTATTGGCTGCTCGCCGAGGCGCTTTTTCCCACATTGGTTGAACGAGCCCGACAGCATTACCGTCGCCCTTTTAGAATCTCAGCTTTGGGGCTGGCGGCGGCAATCTTGCCAGTCGTCCTTGGACTAATCATGGCCAACCTCCCCCACCCGCTCTTGAAGATGCTGGGAATCGCATTGCTGGTCACCCCCGCCATGCTCGGGTTGGCCGGCTCCGCCGGGCTGACGCTCCAGATCGGCGCGGGCCTGCCCTCGCCGGTGGACGAAGCCCAACCATGGCGTCGCGTGTTGCGCGGCGGCAGCCTCCTCGCCTGCTCCTTTCTCTTGCCCGTCGTGGGTTGGATCCTCATTCCGCTGTGGGTGTTGGTGAGCGGATTGGGCGCGTTCATTCTCGCGGTCCGCGAAATTAGCCAGGAACGCAGACAACCGGATAATCTGGTTCCTGCCAGCCAGGCCGTCGGATGAAACTCGCCCGCCGCAAATTCCTGAGGGTTGGCGCGAGCACCGTGGCGCTAATCGCCGCGGCTGGCTGCGACCGAATGCCCCGTGAACTGCGCGCGCTTCTCTCGTTGCCTCCAAGACCGGACGGCCCCTTTCAGCCGCCGGCCCAGGCCTCAATCGACTTCGTCACACACGTTCTCAATCGAACGGCTTTCGGGGCGCGACCCGGAGATTATGAGAAGGTCAGAAAACTGGGAGCCACCCCGGAGGAAGCCGCGAGGGCTTACCTTAGTCTTCAGTTGCACCCGGACAAAATTGACGACGCCGACGCGCAATACGCCGTGCGCCGCTTCGAAACGCTCAATGAGCCGCTGGGCGAGCTCTTCGAATATCAAGACGATTTGCTTCACCACGAGCTCATGCGCGGCGCTCTGACGCGCGCCGTGCTCTCGGAACGCCAGTTGTACGAGGTCATGGTCCAATTCTGGTCGGACCACTTCAACATCGATCCGTCAAAAGGCGACTGCAAATGGCTCAAAGTCGCGGACGACCGCGAAGTGATCCGCAAGCACGCGCTTGGAAAATTTCCCGACCTGCTTCGCGCGTCCGCGCTTAGCCCCGCAATGCTCTGGTATCTCGATGGCCGCGTGAACCGCCGCGAGAACCTGGCGGACAAACCAAACGAGAACTACGCGCGCGAGTTGCTGGAATTGCACACACTGGGCGTGCATGGCGGTTACACGCAAAAGGATGTCATGGAAGTGGCGCGCTGCCTCACGGGCTGGACAGTCCGTTCCCTTGGCGAGCGCCCGAATTTTCAAATCGGCAAAGTGGAGTTCAAGCCTCAACAGCACGATTTCGGCGCGAAGGAATTTCTTGGACAACGAATTGTGGCAGCGCCACCCCGCCTTTCGCTCGAGAAACGAAAGCAGGTTGGACAGCACGAGTTGGAGCGCGTCCTCGAAATTGTCACACACCACCCTTCGACGGCCCAGCATCTTGGGGCAAAGCTCTGCCGCCACTTTATCGCGGACGATCCGCCGGCAAATGCCGTCACCAGTGTGGCCGCTGTCTTTAGTCAAACCGGCGGCGACATCACGGCCACGTTGCGCGCGCTCTTCGACACCGATGAATTTCGCGCACAACGCGGCAACAAATTCAAACGCCCCTTTGATTTCGTCGCTTCCGCCCTGCGCGCCACCGGCGCCCGCACGGACGCCAGTCTGGAGATTATCGATTATTTGCTTCGCATGGGCCACGCGCCTTTCAACTACCCGACGCCCGAGGGTTATCCGGACAAAGCGGCGCCTTGGATGGGAACGCTCCTGTGGCGGTGGAACTTCGCTGTGGCTTTGAGCGAAAATCGGATCAAAGGAACCCACGTGGAGGTTGAAACTTTGCGCGCCAATGCAGGGGGCGATGCCGGATTGATGTCGCACTTGCTGGGCCGCAAAGCAACTAACGACGAGGCGCAGGCGTACCACGGCTCGGGCGCTGGGCTTGCCTTGTTGCTGGCCTCGCCGGCCTTCCAATGGTGTTGATATGGCCGAAGTCCAAAGTCTTGTGACGGGCAACGGGGACGACCAACGGACGCTGGTGGTGATCTTCCTGCGCGGTGGCGCGGATGGGCTGAACATGGTCGCGCCGCTCCAGGACGATGGCTACCATAACGCGCGTCCCCGCATCGCCATTACCAAAAGCAAAGCCGTCGCTCTCGACGGTTTCTATGGACTAAACCCGCTCTTGAAGGATTTGGAGCCGTTATACCGCGATGGCTCGCTCGCGATTATTCATGCTGTCGGTTCGGAAGACAGCACGCGGTCTCATTTTGAGGCGCAGGATTTGATGGAGCACGGCGGAATCACTGGGGGCGGCTGGCTGGCGAGATTTCTGCGCGCACAAGCCACTGCGGCCGCAGGTCCGTTGGCGGCGGTGGCGTTGGGAAGTTCCGTCCCCGAATGTTTGCGCGGCGCTCCGGCGGTGACGGTCTTTCAATCGCTCGACGACTTCTCGCTCGGCAACCCTCGCAGCCGCCTGACCGAATCGCTCGGGCGTCTCTACGGGCTCCGATCCGACGATCTGGGTCGGGCGGGTCGTTACACACTTGAAGCCGTCGGGCACATCGACAGACTTCGCGGGCAAAAATATCACGCAGCGAATGGCGCTGAGTATGGCGCGGATAACTTCTCGACGGGGTTGATGCAGATTGCGCGGCTCATCAAAGCGCGCGTCGGTTTGCAGGCGGCATCGATCGATGTAAAAGGATGGGATTCGCATTTTGGCCAGTCAACGGTGATGGACCCGCTCATGGCCCGACTGGCCAAAGCGCTTTCCGCATTTTGCCGCGACCTCGGCGGCGAATTGGAACGCACCACCGTCGTCGCGATGACCGAGTTCGGTCGGCGCGTGGCGGAAAACTCCGCGTTCGGCACAGACCATGGCCGGGGCAGCGTGATGTTCGTGCTCGGCGGCGGCGCTCAAGGCGGACGCGTCCTCGGAAAATGGCCCGGACTGACCAGGGATGTTCTGGATGGCCCCGGCGACCTTCCCGTGACCACCAACTACCGCAACGTGCTCGCGCCGATTCTCGAACGCCACGGGGGTGCAGGCGTTCTGGAGCAGACGTTTCCGGAATTCGTGTTCGAGCCGGTGCGGCTGTTTGCTTAGGCGGCGGAATTAAATGAAGGTAGCAAGATGCCTCCGGGGTTTTGCCGCCCAGCGAGGCGTGAATGAGGCGCTTACCCGCAGCGGTCTGTAACGAGTGAACGACGAAGCGGCGGCAAACGAGCACGGCAGGTTGCTACCTTTATTTATCTGCTCCGCCTTAGCTGAACAAGCGGGGTCTCAGGCTCGCAAAAGCAGCGCGCTCGCTCGGAACGCCGCCTTCAGGCGCCTTCAGGCGGCAGCAGCGCCCTGGAACCGTGCACCCGAAAAACTTCGCCGCCCCCGGTCGCTGTCCTCAATGAAAGATGAAAAATGCTCAATGCTCAATTCAACCTCCTCTTCCGGAGCGCAGGTCTGTGACCCGCAGCGGGCCCGCTTGGAACAATACCTCCCAATGGGCCCGACGCCCGCTGTAATGGCCTTTGGCCGCTGGCATCCTGGGTGTCAGCATTTCGCTTTCCGGGGGCATTGCCCTATTGTTTGCCGGCGTGGCACGGGTGACGATGCGGCGGTTACTGCACGGCAGTTCAAGGCAAGAGTTGTACCATCGACATCGGGAGGCAGGCATATGAAACGGAAGCGCTGGGCGTTTGCGGCTGATGGTTTTAGGGGCTCGGGGTGTGTCGTGGGCCTGTTGGCGCTCGTGTTGAGCGCACACGGTCAACTGCTCAATGATTGGACCAACCCCGTCAGCGCGCGCTGGGAGTCCTCCTCCTGGTCGTTGGGCATTTTGCCGGCCTCAAACCAAACTGTGAGCATCACTAATGCCGGCTACAAGGCCGTGGATATCGACAGCGCCACCTTTTTGGGCTACCCGGACTCGTTGACGGTCAGCAACCTAACCGTGTCTGCCCCGACCAACGGCCTAAGCACGCTCCTGCTCAATTATGCCGGAACGGCGGCGCCGCTGAAGGTCCTCAACGGGTGTACCATTGGAACCAACGGCACGTTGGACAATTTCGAGAGCAGCTTCGAGGTGGATGGCGCCGACGGGGGCGAGTTGCTTCTGGACGGTGGAACCTTCGTCCAGGAAGGCGGCCAGACGGTTGTGAATGGGCCGGTATTCGTGCGCAACGGCGCCTTCAACGCAACGAATGCCAACCTCACTCTGGGTGAACTGACACTCGGTTCTGCCGCTGCATCTTCGGGCTCTTTCAACCAGGACGGCGGCAGCATAGCGGTGCAGAGCATCGAGATTGAGCAGGGCGCCTACCAAATGACCTCGGGCGTGCTTTATGCCATTGACGGGACGACGTGCTCGGGAGGTCCCTTCGTCCAGTTGGGGGGCACAAATTACGGGAATGTCAGCGCCGTAGGCGATTACTACGAGTTGGTGTCCGGCATGGCCCAAGGGAATGTGCTGACCGCCGGCAACTCTGTCTTTCAACAAGACGGCGGATTACTCGACATGCAATTCATCAATGTTACCGGCAGCTCGAATTATCCCCCTGACCTTGTGCCCAGGTTCTATGGCGGCATCGTCCATTGCGGCACGCTTAATATCGGCGGCAATGGGAGGGTTGACCTGCGCGGCGCGGATTTCTTTGTAACGAACAACTTCGACCTGCACGGCATGGCATTTGTAGTCGGCGACCAGGGTTTGGTTATCGAGCACGCCGATTTTGCGCTCATGGAGGGCAACCTCTATTTGCCTTCGATGACCCTGGGGCCTTACGGAACTTTCGATGAGGAAGGCGGCTCTAACGAGATCACCGGCGGCCTGTCAATGTCCGGTGGAACATACTATATGGGTAGCGGCACCCTCGGAACAACCTACACTGGAGTTGGTGCCGCCGCTACCTTCACACATCTATCGGGGAATCACTTTATTCATGGCGTGCTGTCCATCACCGGCGCCTATAACCAGAGCGGCGGCAATCTCGTGTGCGAGGGTCTCTACCTGCGCGGCGCGTTGACGATGACACGCACCTATATGGGGATGCCACCCCCGCCGGTAGCTACGTTCACCAACACCGGCTTGCTCGACCTCGGCGGTACGATCAGCACTGAGCTGCCCGATGCTGAGGCAGGTCAGGTGGAGCTTGCCACCAATGCCATTATCGCCTTCAGTAACGGTTTCCCGGCTGTAATCCGCTTCGACAATAGTTCGGCAGTAGGCTGGACCGCCGGAGCGCTGCTGGTGATTTCCAATTGGAGTGCCTCCGATCATGTGTTCGCCGGCAACGATGCCTCCGGTTTGAGCCCGTCCCAGTTGCAGCAGGTTGAATTCTTCAACCCGGCCGGGTTGGCGCCCGGCACCTATCCCGCCCAAATCCTTTCCACCGGGGAAATCGTTCCCGGACAACGCCCCGCGCTCGCAGCGGTGCGGATACCCAATGCTCTGGTCCTGAACTGGTCCGGCAATTACCGGCTACTCTCCGCCACCAACCTGACCGGCCCCTTCCTGCCCATCTCGAGCGCGTCAAGCCCCTGGACAAACCTCTTCAGCGAGCCACACCAATTCTTTGAGCTCTCATCACCCTGAGCATTCCTTTTGGAAAGCCAGAAATTCGCCGAGCCGGGCTGGAACCGCGTAAGCCCGGTTCACTGAGCGTAATCCCAACATCACGAGTCCCGAAAGCAGCGCGAACTGCAGTGCGGCAAAGCAGGAGAATCCCGTATAGTTTGCCATCAGGGCGATCTTACTCGGTAGAATCGCCCGGAACGCCGCCTTCAGGCGCCTTCAGGCGGCAGCGCGCCCGGGAATCGCGCCTCCGAAAAAACTTCACCAGCCCTGAGCGTTCGGACACCGGCAGGCCAGCGTTGCGGTTAACACCCCGCCAAGGAATGCTTGACTCGACCAGGGTTGAAACAAAGAATCGCTGCTGTGAAGCTCAGACATACCCCAAAGCTCTTGTCGCGGTTGATCGCGGCAGGGATGACCACCTTGGCCTGCGCCTCGCTGGCCGCGAATGCCGGAGCTGCCGGTTCCGCTCCGGTCGATGAACTCCCCGGCCTTCGCAAGCTCATGGATGTCCCGCTCCGTGACACTTCCATCGATCGGGGACCCGACGGCGCCTGGTACATGACCGGCACAGTCGAGCCTTTCTGGGGTTTCAATCAGGGCATCCAGATGTGGAAATCACCTGACCTGACAAACTGGACGGCGCTGGGTTTTGTTTGGAAGTACGGGGAAAGTCCGTGGCATAAGCCATACCTGGGAGCGAGAAAGCCGCTTTGGGCTCCGGAAGTCCATTTCCTCAAAGGCACGTTTTGGCTCACGTACAGTATGCCGGGCTGGGACGGCACGGCCAAGACTTCCGGCTGTGGCCTGCTCAAGAGCACCACCGGGAAGGCGGAAGGCCCCTATACAGACATGCACCCGGGTGAGCGGCTGGGGGATGAGATTGACGCATCGCTATTCCAGGACGACGACGGTTCGGTCTATTTCCTGTGGCACAGCGGCAAGATCGCCAAGTTAAAGCCGGATATGAATGGGTTGGCCGAACCTTATCGCTGGCTGAGGACGACGGTGCCCGATCCCAATCCGGCGCATCACTCCAGCCTGTGCGCGGGGATTTTTGGCAAAGACTCGTTCGATCACGTCGGGTACGAAGGCATGTTCCTCTTCAGGGCGAACGGGCGTTACTACCTGTGCTGTGCCGAGGTTTTTAATGGCCGCTACAGTTGCGCCGTTGCCTCGTCCACGAACCTTTTCGGCCCGTATGGGGCGCGCTACGAGGCCATCCCGCACGGCGGACACAACACGTTTTTCCAGGATGGCCAGGGCCAGTGGTGGTCCACTTATTTCGGCAGCGACGATATTGCGCCCTGGCGCGAGCGGCCAGGCGTTCTGCCCATCGCGTTTGACAGCAACGGCCGCGTGGTGCCGAGCAAGGCGTTGGCTACAAGGCAAAGGTGAAGCCCGGCAGGCTTAGAGCTGGTGGTAGAATTAAATCCCGACGGCAGAACGAGCCTCAAGATCGGGCATGGTTCGTGAGTGCACACTTATTTTTGCCACGTGCTCTTAATATCATCATGGCTTTTCTTTCTGACGCAAGCGTGCCGCCTGCAGCCAGCTTCCAGGTTCTCCCCGTGGAGTTTTGACCCTTGGTCGGGGCAACTGAACACGGAAGAAAGTGTGTGGGACCGACGGGTCAATCGACTTGGTAAAGCGGAATTGGCCGGCTCTGATTGGGTTCGTGGCGAGACGCGTCCATTGTGCCATGGGGGTGGCGATGTTCAGGGAGCTGCTTATTTAGCCAGCGCGATGACGATATTCCCGCTGTAGGTCTCACCCTGCTTGATTGGTTCTTCCTTGCCGTCAATCTTCATAACTACCTTGGCTCCGTTGGCTCCCTCAACGGTTCCATCCTCAACGACGAGTTTGCTGATTACACTTTCTCCGGTGACCTTCCACAGGCCGCCGTCTTTGAGGCTGACGGAAATGGTGCTACTGCCGTTTCTGTAGTTCCTGTTTGCCACGTGCCCGAGATAGAAATACTCGTTAATTGTGAAATGGGTATTCTGCTTGCCGAATTCATCGACGTGTCTGGTTTCTGTCAACGAAATCGCCCCGCTAAGCGTTGCTTCCTTTCCGATGGAGACCTCTAGCGCCTTGCCGCTCTGAGTATAGTAACCGGAGCCGTTGAATACGTTCCCTTTATAGTTGCCGTTAAATAGGGCCAGTTTAACAACGCTGCTCCCGCCGCGGCCGCCGGGAGCACCGGGTCCGCCTGGGCCACCAAAACCATCAGGGGGACCACCAACACCGCCAGGAAGAGGACCACCAGGACCATCAGGAGGCCCCCCGGAAGGACGACCATCGGGAGCAGGACCATCGGGACCACCGGGAGCTGGCTGTCCGCCAGGCATTCCGCCCTGCTGTCCAACCGTCGCGGTGCCGGCTTTGGTGACATTGCCGTTTTCAGAGGGCCAGCCCGGGGCTTCATTAAACTCGGTCTTGAATCCATCCCTGGTTCCGCCAACCGTCCGGTCGTCGTTGTCGATCATCTGTAGTAGAGTGCCGGATGCGGAACTCAGCACCGCGCTGTCGGCCACAAAGCTTACACCGCCGGCCTTAACCAGGAATATAGCCTCCTCGCTGTTGACCACCGTTCCGTCCAGAACATTGACGGTTCCTTGGCCATGCGACATGAAGCCGAAAACAGAATTGATGGTGGTCGGCTTGCCTTTTCCTGCGACAATGTCGATGACCTGACCCTCGGCATCTTTGAGCCCAATCTTTCCGTTTGAGGAGGTATAAGTACCTTCGCCGCCGGTATAAATTCCGGCGTATGTCAAGCCGTTGAAGGTCACGCCGTAAAAGTACTGGTGGGCGTTGCCTGTGAGATACGTGCCGTAGCCTGAGCCGTATTTGCTGCTGTAAGCGTACTTGCCGGAGCTCATGCCGCCTTGGGAGCCAGGCAGGATCTGCAGTGTGGTGTCCATCACATTCATCACAGGGCTGTTGCCCTCGTCCGTGGACAGGACCGCCCAGCCGCCGGAAGTAACAGTTGAGTTTATGACCGTCAGGGTGGACTTGTTGCCGATCATGTTGGCCGCGCGTACGCCGCCCTGGATACCCAGCACCCATGGGGGCGAAAGCATGATATTCTGATTCGCGCTGTTGACATATCCCTTCCAGGCATGAGTCAGGGGGTTGGCTCCCATGGTTGTGATAGTTGAATCCTCGACAAGGATCTGAGCGTGGTCATCGGAGATCAATGCCGCGCGGAGGAAGCCTTGGGTGTCTATCTTCATGGAATGCACCTCCACCTTGGCATAATCGGAGGCGACGATCTGGACGCCGAGTCCTGAAAAGTCAGAGGCGCTCTTGCCGTCGCCGTTATCAGAGGCGGATATGGTGCCGCTCAGCCTGAGAACAGTCCCCTTTCCTGTTGCGATCACCGAGTCAAACCCTTCACCTTTGGCTACGATATCGAGGTCGAGATTGGATACGGGTCCGTCTTTATCAGCCAGCAGGGACTTTTCTTTAAGGATAGCGCCGTCTTTGACATAGTAGCCGACGCTGAATTTGTCCTTGCCCCGGCGTGTGTAATGGGTTGCAGTACCTTCGAAGGTGGTGACTGCATCAATGGTCCTTCCCTTAGCCGTTACAGTACTTGTCCCCTCCGAATTGGCGCGCAGACCGCCAAGGACAAGGGTAAACGCCAATAACACGCCACGAGTAAGAAGGATACGCCGAATCAAGCATGTGATCTTCATGTCTTCCCCAACTTCGCTATTTCCCCTCGGTGGCGCCGCCTTCATCGGTCCGGAATGGAACGGCGGGCAAACCCGCGCCGCTGAAAAGCATGGCTTTGGGATTGGCTTGCCAGGCGTAGCGGGCGGCGACCGGGTTGGGCACTTCGGATGACGACACTACCACGCTGTCGCCGACGATCTTGGCTTCGGCCCAATGCCATTTGCGGTCTTGGTCGCACACAGAAAATTCTTCCAGCTTGCCGCCTTTCACCACCAAGCCGCCGTCCGCGTGAGTGAACGAAAGTTTCAGCGCCCCGGACATTTTTTCGACCGATGCAATGCGCGGACCAGAATACGGAATGCCCTTGCCGTAGTGCTTCGCCAGGGCAATCAGCGCAAGGCGTTCGCCCACTTCTTTTTTGTCTTTTGAATGAACGTCCCGCGCGTCGCCAACGTCAATGGCCACCGCCAATCCCGAATTCGTCACCGTGTTCGCGACGAAATCCTGAGCGGCGCGCAACTCCGCCCACGAATCATCGCCGGGGATGTCCTTGTGTTGTTTGTTGGCCGCAAGGCTGACGATGTAAAACGGAAAATCGCCCTGGCCGAAAGCTTTCCGCCAGTCAGCAATCATAGCGGCCAGCAGCGCGCGATATTGGGCGGCGCGTTCGGTGTTGGATTCGCCCTGATACCAGATCGCGCCGCTGATGGCCAATGGCGCAACGGGCGCAATCATGCCGTTGTAGAGAACGGACGGCGTGTTCGGCCCACTTCCGCTCTTGCTGTTCGCGAGTGTGCGGAGCGTTTCCGCGCTGGTCCATGCTTCCGCCGGCGTGCCGCCACTGCAATCCTCCACCAGCCCGATGGGCACATCAACGTCCTGCTGCAACCGGCGTCCAAAAAAGTAAGCCACCGCGGAAAAACCGTCCCATCCGTCGCCGACGTTTTCTGGCGAACAGATTTTCCATTCTCCTTTTGGAACCAACGCCGGCTTGCGAGCGATCTGCGGTTGCACAACAAACAACCGTATCTTGGGATGGTTCGCCGCTTTGACTTCCTCGCTCCCGTTTCGAGCCGCGCCAAGTCCCATCTCCATGTTGGACTGCCCGCCGCACAACCACACATCGCCTACCATCACATCGTGAAATTCAACGTGTTGCGCCCCGTCAATGACCACGGTGTATGGTCCGCCCGGCGCGGGCGGCTGGATCACTGCGGACCAACGGCCATCGTCCTTGGTCACCGTCTTCACCGTCGTCTCCGCGATGGTGACGCGGACTTCCTGACCCGCTTTTGCCCAGCCCCAAATGGTGTTGGGCTTGCCGCGCTGGAGAACCATGTTGTCGCCGAAAATTGGACTGACAAACGATGTTTCAAAGCCGCCCTCGGCGAGCGGTTGCCGGTGGTCGCCCGGAGGAGGGCCGGGAGGAAAACCCGGGCTGCCAAATTCTCCGGGTGGCGCTGGCGGAGGTTGCTGGCCGGGACCAGGGCCTTCTGACGGTTGTCCCCAAACCGGCCATGCCCACGTCAAAACTAGGATGATCGCGGCAGATGAGATGGTTTGTTTTGTCTTCATATTGATTCCAAAACAGTGCAGTTGTCCTTGGCTTTGATGCCCTTCATTCCGGCGAAAACGTGCCGCCGTCAGCCAGTTTCCATGTCTTTCCGCCGAGCCATTGATTCGCGGCCAAATCCGCCTTATAACGGACTTCGTGACCGTTGCTGTGGATGTTGGCGATGGTGTCGCCGGAAAGACCGTTCGTATCCAACAGGCTGGTGATCGTGGAATCGGCGGTGACATTCCATTCGCTCGTGGCGTCTAAGGCAAGCGCGGCATTATGCACCGCGCCGCTGAGCGCGGAATGATTCTTCAAGGCGACCGTTGCAGAACTAGCTTTGTCCACCGTGATGTCGCCCGCCAGCTTCTGGTCTTCCGCCGTCAATTCGACGTGGCCACCGTTGGAGCCGCTGCGGCCCCATTTCGACGCGGCGGCATTGACCAGTGCGCCGGACGCGCCGGACAGCTTGACGTTATGCAGACGAATAATGCCCCGCGTGTTGGTGACAAAGAACAACGGTCCTTTTGCCGCAGACAATAAACCGCCGTCCATGCTGAAAATGCCCTCCTGCCCCTCGGCGTCGCCGGAGAAACTTTGGTAAACCATCACACCGCATTTCGCCGCGCCGGACACATCGCAATTCTTTAGAGTGATGGAATTGCGTCCTTCAATCACCGCGCCTTCGGAAGCCGTCGCGCTGAACGTGGCGTTTTCCGCGCGAATGTCGCCGGTTGAATAAATGCCCGGCGAATCGGGGCCGTGCGCGACAATTTTTCCGCCGGAAACCCAGATCGTCCCACCCCCACGATCGGTGGCCACCACGCCGCCGTGAATACGCTCGGTGATCAGGTTGACATTGGTGATCGCAAGCGAGCCACCGCCGGCGACCATCACGCCATGCCCGCCTTCGCCGGTCGCGGTGATGGTGCCGCCAGTCATTGAACCGAACGCGCCGGGGCCGCAGGCGAACAGGCCGTTTGCGCCGCTGCCGGTGGTGTTGATGCTGCCGCCAAAGATGGCGACGCGGCTGTTTTTATTTACGAGCACGCCGGCGTTCTGGCCAAAGAAACTGCTGTTATCCTGCGAAGAGGTGTTGCCGGTGGTCGTCACAGTCACGTTCGACAAAACCAGATTGCCGCCGTTGAGCACAAAAACGCTGGACACATCGGCCGCGTCGGAAGAAAGAGTTTTGTCCGCGACCGTTTGCGTCGTGCCGTCCACCGTGAAGGCGCCGTTCAGTTTGACCGGCTTGCGTGCTCCGCCCGGGCCGCCGCCACCGGGCGGCGGACCGGGAGGTGAGTCGCCGAACTGCCCACCGGGTGGTGGACCGGGCGGTCCATCTTGCGCCATCACCGAAATCGCAAGCGTTGCGCTGACCAACATCGCCATCGTCGCGCCAACAGAGCGCGAGCCAGTGTGATTGTCTTTCATTTTCATAAGTCAGGAATGTTTATCGGTTTCATTTATTGCGGCCAATTTACGCGAAGCCTGATTAAGCCATGATTAAGTTGGAAAAACGTGGAGAATTTGATTCTCGCAATGTATTTTGTGCATCCGCGCGAGTTAATTGCGAACCGCCCAACCAAGGCCGTCTGGTCCCCGACCGGTTTCGATATGGCCGGCAACCTCCAGGGTTTTCAAGTCAATAACCGTGACTCCGTTGTCGGAACCAACGGCAACGTAGGCGCGCGAACCATCCGGTTGCATCAGGATTCCCGCCGAGCCGCCGCCGAGTTTGATCCGTTTGACCTCCTTGCGACTGGCGACATCAACTACCACCAGGTCCCTGCTGCCGAGATCAGAAATCAGAACCAGCTTGCCATCCAGTGTGAACTTCAGGCGGTTGGCAGATCCGTTGGGGACGCGCACCGTTTCGATCACGGCTTTCTTGGGAACATCAATGATTGAGACCGTGCCGTCGTGCGAATTTGCAGCCCAGATTTCTTTCCCGTCGGGAGAAAGATCAAACCCTTCGGGGCCGTGGCCGACGGCAACATGCGTTTCGTTCAAATCCGCTTGACCGAATCCTCCGGGAGGTCCGCCAGGTCCGCCTGGAGGGGGATTGCCGTCGCCCGGGCCCCCCGGCGGTGGACCACCTTGCCCGCCGTCAGGCGGTGGGCCACCCGGACCGCTGCCGGGAGGTGGTCCACCGAAACTGCCACCGGGGCCGCCGGGGCCGGAACTTTTCTCAATGAGACTGATCGTGTCGGAGTTCACATTGGAAGTGAAGATTTGTTTGCCATCCCTCGACACCACGATCATGTGGGTTCGGTTCTGGCCCAGACCGAGAACCCAATCAATCTCGCGCAACGCAGGATCGTAACGACCGATCACCTTTGCGCCCTCGGCGGTGAAATAGATTTTTCCGTCGGCGACCGCGAGTCCATGCGGCGACCGCAAGGCCCCAAGTTCCACTGCCGGCAAGGATTTCTGTGCCACCAGGTCCACTACGGAGAGCGTGTGCCCGGCGCCATAGTTGGAAATGAAAGCCAGCTTGCCGTCGGCAGAGGCAATGACCTCATGCGGATCCGCCCCGGCAGGTGCGCGGCCCACAACTTTCAGAGTCGCGGGATCTACGATGGCCAGAGTATTATCACCTTTATTGAGCACCAGCAATGCGGCCGCTGGAGTTTCCTCGGCGCTCACGGCCGTGGCGAGACAGGTGGTTAGAAGCATCAACATTGATTTTGGATTCATAGGTTTTAGCAATAGATGATAAATATTTAAGACGAGGCTTTCCGGTTGCCTAATTTGCACCCTGGTCAATCCACGTGCGAATCAAGCCAACTTGCTCGACCGTGAACGCCTTGGCAGGGGGACCAAACCCACCGGGACCACCGAATCCGCCCGGGCCACCCGGGCCGCCGGGACCGCCTGGAGGATGATCACCACCCGGGCCTGGTGGCCCACCGGGACCACCTTTGGGTGGCATGGCAATCTCAGCATCTATTTGAGCGATTGCCGCAACCAAAATACTCTTCTTGCTGTCGCCGGTAACCACAACTTTTCCGTCTTCGCCGCCTTTCAACGCCGACGCAAGGCTATCCAACCGCAGTTTCCCTTTTTGTTGTTGCCCGCCGTGACAGCGAAAACATGACGCTTCGAAAAGCGGCCGGATATCTTTGGCGTAGGTAACACCGAGTTTGTCGGTGGCAGGTGGAAGCTTGCTCAAGTCGAGTTTGTTGATGTCCCATTTGTCATCGGCCTGGGCCGTCCAGCTCGCGAGACAAGTGGTTAACAGGATCAATGTGGATTTTAGAATCATATGCTTTTGCCATCAATAAAGGTCAGAGGTGTTAGCAGTAAAAGCCATTTGTTGTTCGCGATGTTATTTGTAGGCATGGCCTCTGGCGGCTGCGGGTTATGGGAGCAGCCCCAGCAGCACGGCCTGCGCTTCCTGCTTTACGCTAAGGACGTTTTTCAGGTTGGTTTGGGCGGCTTCCAGTTTGGCCTGCTTGTCTTTGCGGGCGGCGCGGCATTTGGCCAAGGCGTCTTTGATTTGTGGAACCGGCGCACCGTCATCGATCGCTTTCTGCAACGCCTGCTGTTCACTGCTGGCTTGCGCCCCGGGCCGGCCTCTGCCACTAGGACCGCCGGGACCGCCGGGACCGGGCATACCCATGCCACCACCGGCACCGGCCTCGCGTCTTGCGTCCATGACCTTTTCAACCAGCGGTTGAATCGCGGCCCATTCATCGTCATTGGTCACGTTGAGGCTTTGACGGATTTGGTCCATCATGCGTTGCTGGAACTGGGCGGGATCAAAGTTGCCGCCCGGCCCCCCATTGCCGGCAGAATTACCGGGGCCGCCAGGACCGCCGTTGCCAAAGTTCCCAGGTGGTGGTCCGCCAGGTCCGCCATCGCCACCAGGGCCTAGGGGACCGCCATCGCCGGGTTGCCCGGGTGGTGGTCCACCCGGTCCGCCACCATTGTCATCCTGGGCCTGTACGCTTCCGCCGCACAGGCATAGGGTGGTGACCATCCCCAATATGGAAAGAGCCGCCGCCGACCGACGACGTGAACTATCAAGGCGGAACTTGATGGCCGCCAGCAACCCCCAAATTATGGACGTCACAAATCCGATGGCTCCAACCACCATCAGCAGAAACGAGCCGTTTTCCATCAGCACCTGCCAAGTGTTGCCGGCCTCGGCGTGCTCATAAGGGAACGTCCCGTAAAATGCGTTATAGCCCACGAGCACCATTCCAAGACTGGCGAATAAAGCCCACCAGCACGGGCGCTTGCAATTCATCCCGTCGGCGGCGTGGCCTGACATTAATTTATTTTTCATTGATCTTTTCCTTTCATTTGTTTGTTAGTTTATTTTTCCATTGTTCGCGCGGTTTAACCGTTCCAAGCGCAGTCCCCAGACTTGGCGGCGGCGCTTGGTTTAATCCGCATAATCGCTTGAAATTCTCTCTCCAACAGGCTTGCTGTTTCGGGGTTCTTGGTTTTCATCGGCCTTGGCTGGCCAACGGTTTGTAACTGGTCTTGATGATTTTTCATTTTCTGCGGCCAATTTACGCGAAGCCCGATTAAGATAAGATTAAGCTGGCAAATTTGTGGTGAAACTTATTTTCCAAATCACCGCCGGATTTAATGCTGGCTTAATCTTCAGTCCGCTATGCTTCCCATTTATGCTTTAAAGACGTGCTTGTGGGCGGTGTTTGATTTATGCTGAAACCGTTGAACCAATCCTGGCGATGAAAATTCTGGTCGTGGAAGACGAACCGCGATTGCAGCGCAATCTGGCCAGGGCCTTGCGCGAAGCGGGCTATGCTGTGGACGCCGCCGGTGACGGCGATGACGGAATTTTCAAGGCGGAAACCTACGCTTACGACGCCATCATTCTCGATGTGATGCTGCCCAAACTCGACGGCTTGGAATTGCTAGCGCAGTTGCGGAAAACGAAGCGGACGCCCGTGCTGATGCTCACCGCGCGCGACACCTACTGCGACCGCGTGCGCGGTCTCGACACCGGCGCGGATGATTATCTCGTCAAGCCGTTTGACTTGTCCGAACTGCTCGCCCGCGTGCGAGCCCTCATCCGCCGCACCGCAAACCAGACGACAAACATCATCCAGATCGGCGACATCAGCCTCGACACACGTGCAAAAAACGTCACGCGCACCGGCCAGCCCGTCATGCTGACCGCGCGCGAATTTGCCATTCTCGAATATCTCGCGCTGCATCGCGGCGAAGTGGTTTCGCGCACCGAACTCTACGAACATCTGTTTGACGAAAACGACGACACACTTTCCAATCTGCTGGATGTTCACGTTTTCAGCATCCGCAAGAAACTCGGTGCGGAACTCATCGCCACGCGGCGCGGCCAGGGCTATTGCATCGCCAAATGAAATTTACCAAGTCCATTCACTGGCGACTACTGCTTTGGATCGCGTTTTTGCTGGGGCTGGTCCTGCTGGCGCTGGATTTCACCGGATACGAAATTTATTTATCCAACCGCGTCGGGCAGCTTGACGATGCCTTGCGCCAGCGCGCGGGGGCGATGAGCGCGGACGTGTTCGAGCCGGAAACGCGGCCTGACTTTGGCGCGCCGCCCGTCGAGCCAGCCGGAGATCCGCCCGGCGATGTTCCGCCGCCGGACAATGGACCGCCAGATATGGCGCCGCCACACGCCGCCGCACGGAAAAATGCTCCGCCGGAAAGGCCGCCGTTTGACGTGAAGCAAGTCGGGACCTTGGCGAAACGGTTTGAGACCGCCGGCGCGAACGGATTTTACGTTGTCGTCTGGCGCAACGATTCAAACGACGCCGCTTACCAGTCCACCAATCATCCGGTCGGCGTGGCGCCGCCGCAGCTTCAACGCCGGGACACCGGCACCTACACCCGCACGCGCAACGGCTTCCGCGAAGCATACCACGCCACGGAATTTGGCGACTGCATCCTGGTCGGGCGCACGCTCGCGCCGGTGTTCGCGGATGCGCGGCGGTTCGTGGGCTGGTTTGGCCTCGGCAGCCTGGTGGTGCTGGCGTTTGGACTGGGCGGCGCGTGGTTCATCGTCGCCGGCGCGCTGCGGCCTGTGAACAAAATCAGCGCCGCCGCCGCGAGAATTTCCTCCGGGGATTTGTCCCAACGCATCAGCCTCCCGGACGCGGAAAGCGAACTGGGCCAGCTTGCGGGCGTTTTGAATTCCACCTTCGCGCGCCTCGAAGCCGCGTTCACGCAACAGAAACAATTCACCGCCGACGCCGCGCACGAATTGCGCACGCCGCTGGCGGTAATGATTTCCGAGGCGCAGATCACCCTGGCCCGCGAACGCGCCGCCCCCGATTACCGCGACGCTTTAACGGTCTGTTTGGAAACCGCCCAGCAGATGCGCCGGCTCACGGAGTCGCTGCTCGAACTGGCGCGTTTCGACGCCGGACAGGAGAATTTGCGCCGCGAAAAATTGGAGGTTTCCGTTGTCGTCGCGGATTGCGTGAAACTCCTCGCGCCGCTGGCGGCCGGGCGTTCCGTAAAAATCAATTGCAGCCTGATGCCAGCTCAAATTTTGGGCGATGCCGAGCGGCTGGCGCAGGTCGTCACGAATCTGTTGACGAATGCCATTCATTACAATCGCGAAGGCGGCGATGTTGGCGTGACGGCCGGCGTGGAAAATGGCATGGCGGTCGTTCGCGTTTCCGATACCGGCTGCGGCATTTCGTCCGCCGATTTGTCGCGGATTTTCGAGCGCTTTTATCGCGCCAACCGTTCCCGCGGCGGCAGCCACGCCGGACTTGGCCTGGCGATTGCCCAATCCATCGTCCAGGCGCACGGCGGCAAAATCGAAGCGGCAAGCGTGGCAAATTCCGGCGCGACCTTCACCGTGCGCTTGCCGCTGGCGACGTAAATCAAATTGCCGCATTGCCTCAAAAACATTTCCGCAGCGGCATCGGCAAAGCGCAAGCCCAGATGCGCAAGATGGGATTCAATTTCTTGGCTCGGTTTCAGTTCAAGGCAAGAGCGGTGCCATTGACACTGAAAAAGGGTCAATTTGAAATCACTGACGTCCCACAGGAGGCAAAATCGCGGCGTATGCCTCCGGTTTTCCGAAGGAATTCAACGGACCTTGGCGGAAGCGCTTTAAGAATTTTCAGTTCATTTTACCGGGCAGTGTA
>Ga0209517_10003158_pt1 | contig 22563 bp, 23 predicted proteins | sample PeaSoiMetSII2010_FD_187695 | JGI IMG/M metagenome (GOLD analysis project Ga0209517, IMG submission 187695) | Peat soil microbial communities from Weissenstadt, Germany - SII-2010 (SPAdes) (version 2) | ecosystem: Environmental > Terrestrial > Soil > Wetlands > Peat | place: Germany...
GGGGGCATCTCAAGCACCACGAGCTCGCCAACCGCTGCGCCGGCGACTTCTCGGATCTGAAAACCGGTGCTCGCAACCGCCTGCGCTCCATGCAGCGTCGCCCGACCTTGATCCGTGCCTTCTGGACTCAAGCCGAACTGCCGCTCTGAATATGTCAGGCATTTATGCAAGTCTCAATAAAATATCATTAGTGACTTCGTAACACACTTGAGCTCCGCCAGATCCAATACGCGTCGCGATCAGCGCGTGATAGTAATTATCTTTCTCGCCACTCAAGTATACAGCCATTAGTGAATTCCCTCGGCAGCAGCTACTCCCTCCGAAACCGCCATCGAACTGCCAACAGAAACAACGCGCCCAGAGCTATTGACAAGACGCTCTGCGCCGCTGTCATCGAGAGCCACCAGCCTCGATCGCCAGGCGGAATGATGCCGTAGGCACCATCGGTGGAGACCTTAGAGCTGAAGAGCTCGAACGGCTTCACGATCTGCCCAAACGTGAACGCCGCGACGCGGGCATCGTACTCACCGCCGAACTGCAGCTCTCCCGAGAGCGCGGCGTACGCTAAACCAAATATCACTTGAACAACACAAAGCCATAAGAGCGCCCGACCATAGCTATAACCATATTCCGAGCTGTGGGGACCGGCGGGACGGCATCAACCGGCGTTATTGGATTGCCGACTGCAACTCATGGCTGGGCGTGCAGCTCAAATGATGTGACGACGCCTGCTGGCAACAGCACCGTGCAGACCGCCGTGACCACGGCGTCGGCAACGTTTACGAATTATTCGCGGACCGCTGGAACGGCCACGGCGTGGCCTACCAGCGACTACATTGAAGTCAGTTGCTGGCCGAATTAGCCGCCTAATTGCACGAGATTATTCCCCGCCAGAGAGCGATCCGATCAGATAATGCAGGGTACGCTCGGAGGCTGGTTCAAGTTCGAACGTTCCGACAGCCATTAGTTTTTGACGGAAGCAGTCGTAATAGAATTCATTAAAGAAAGTTGAGCACCGGCCTGCCGCATCGAAAAAGCATAGGCCATTTGATCTGACCTCGAATCTTCTTTCGTTTGGATGATCGTAATTCTCGATAGTCCCATTGCTATTAAAGACTATCTTACCGAAGGCAGCGCCTGAATCTACGCGGCCGAAGCGCCAGGAAAGTCGATATAAATTACGCATGAACAATAGGCGCTCAAGGTCCCCGCGACAAGCGCTCAAAATTGGACGCCAATGATTCATGGCATGCCATTTTGTTTTGACCCCGTGCTTATTGGCATGGAAGAGGATCGCATTACCGTAGGGCAGATAATCTGTCTGCTGCGACAGATTGCACACGGTATGCGGGAGCAGCCCAACCCGCAGTCCAGACTGTGACATGTAGCCACTATCGGCGAGTACTTCGTTCGTGATGGTTTGGTCCCAGGTCTGGCTGACAAGCACTCTTTTCAAGACCTGTTCCCAAAAATGGGCCAGTTCCTGCGAGGGCCTGAAAGCTATCACACCGATATTTACTTCCGAACCTTTCGACCGCTCTCGCTGGAATAGCAAGTCGGTGGTATCGAGCATCTCAGTAATTAACGGGGCTATGGGTCGATAGAACTCTATGTCGATATCGGTCAACAGTACGATGTTCTTTGGATCGCCAGAGGCAAGCTCTATCAAGAGCTTCGTTTTGTATTCCCACGTAGCGATTCCACCGCCTGCCGGCGCCGATTTCAGACCGGCAACAGGCAGTTCCAAATGATGTACGCGAAGACCGTCTTCGATTCCAGAGAGGAATCGAATCAACATGGGATCGTAATTAGGTGTGTAGAAGCAGTAGAGATCCATCTGGCGACACTCTAGCATGGAGGGCGATTACCGATTGCTAACCCATGCATCTGTAATTTGTTACAGGCTCTGGTGTTATGCCTAATCGCTGGAAGAGATTCACTCAGTCTCGGAGCAGATGCACTCCACATAAGCAACCGGAACGCCGTTGACCGTTCCCTTGGAAAGTGTGGGCGGCGTATGCATGTAGACAGTGTCGTTCGACATGCTCTGCATATGTTGTATCAGTTCTTCGACCGCTTTCAGGATCGACGCCGGGTCGTCCGGTACTTGTCGGTGGAATCTGATCCGGAGTGCTTGCACGCCCATGCGCTTAGATTAGCACTGATAAGTGGATGAGGGAGCGTAATGGCTAATACCCGCCGCCGCCGCGCTCCCATTCCGCTGGCGCCACGTCCAGAGCCCTGGAAGCCGAGCGAATATGAAAACGAGGATGCTTCCGCGTGCCAGGCTGTCGCGCACGGGCGCGCGAGACCCGAACAGCAGGTCCGAGCGTACCGCTTCATCGTCGATCGTCTGGCGCTGACCTATGACCTGTCGTACCGCAGCGAGTCGCCGCTCGACACGGCCTTTGCCGAAGGAAGCGGTTCGTCGGGCTGCAGATGGTCAAGTTCGCGAATATCAATCTTCAGATCCTCACCGGCAAGCCGCGTGAGCAGGGCGATACGCCCGCAGTGAAAACGAAAGGAGAGAACGATGGCTGATGGTGAAGCGGGTGCTGCCGGTGCCGGCGCAGGATCGGGAGCCGGCGCAGGCGCCGGAGCAGGTAGTGGCGCCGGTGCAGGTGCTGGCGGGACTGGCGCAGGCAGTGGCCAAGGGGCTGGTGCTGCTGCTGGCGCTGGCGCTGGCGCTGGCGCTGGTGCTGGCAGTGGCGGCGCTGGTTCGGGATCTGGAGGGGCGGCCGCAGGGGCAGGCGCGGGCGGACAAACGCCCGGCGACGCTACAGCGCTACCAGTCGCCGGCCGCCGTGCTCGATGCGCTCTTCGCGGCGCGTCAGCGGATCGACTCCGGTGAATTGAAGTCGGCACTGCCGAAGGACGCGACGCCCGAGCAGATCACCGAGTACCGAAAGGCCAACGGCATCCCGGACAAGCCAGAAGGGTATCTCGCCGATCTCCCGAAAGAGATCAAGATCGAGGATTGGAACCGCGATGCCGTCAAGGCCTTCACTGAGGCCATGCACAAGGTCCACGCATCGCCCGAGATCGTGCGTGCCGCGCTCGCCTGGCAGAACGCGAACGAGGATCACCAGATCGATCAGCGCGTCGCGGCCGACCAGACGCTGCAGCGTGAGACCGAGGATGCGCTGCGCGCCGAGTGGGGTAATGAGTACCGCTCGAACATCAATCACATCCACTCATTCCTGGATGCGACCGCGCCGGCCGACGTCCGCGATCGCCTGCTCGATGCCCGAACGGCGGACGGCAAGCCGCTTGTCGGGACGCCGGAGGTCGTGCGCTGGCTCGCAGGTCTCGCGCGCGCGCGGATGCCGGTCGGCTCGGTCAAGGGCGCGGGCGCCGGCGGCGATGTGGGTGCGAACGTCGAGACGCGGATCGGCGCGATCGAGAAGTTGATAGCGGATTCGAACAGCGAGTACTGGAAAGGCGCGAAGGCGAGCTCGATGCAGCAGGAGTATCGGGACCTGGTCGATGCGCGTGAGCGCGTCAAAGCCCGCACCGCGGCGTAACGGAGGCACTATGGCAAAGCATTGGATGGCCAAGGCGTTCGCGAATGCGCACGGGCAGCTGCACCAGGAGCTGCATGTCCCGCTCGATAAGACCACTCCGCGAGAGAAGCTCGAGCGCGCGAAGCACAGCTCCAATCCGAAGCTGCGTCGGCGCGCGCTGGCAGCGTCCAACGCCAATCCGCTGCGCAAATGAGTACCGAGAACGGACCCGCGGCCAGCGTGCTGACGGGCGATGCACCCCGTGAGGCGAAGCCGGAACCGAAGCCCGTACCAAATACGGACTCTCAACTCTCACGCGCGCAGCAGCATTTGAAGACGCGGCCCGCATCGGTGCTTGCAGGTCAAACGCAGAAGCAGTAAGTTTCGTCCTACACGCGGGAACCCTGCACTCGCAGCACCGCGTGGCACCAGCGCTCGATCGACGGCACTGGAAGGCAGACAGGCGGCGCCGCAAGGTCACCCCGCCAACCGCCGGACAGGAACCCCGGTCTAACTTTGCATTCGACCATGTGCGGCTCTATACGGCCCGCTCGTTACTTCAGGAGATCGAGGAAGCGCTTCCGCTGGCTGGATATCGCATACGTTGGTTGAAGGAAAATGACGACGGATTTGACTATTCGGTTCCTCCGCGAACCTACGCGACCGGATGTTTTGAGATCGAGCTCGTGCTCGAGAAGATCGCTATCCCAGACTACGCAGATCGGCTTGTATATGGCGATGAGGCGCGGTTGGCGATAGACGTCTATGTGGCAATCATCAAGCGGTTGCTCTGTAGTGATTCAGCCATGGAAAAGCGGGTATGGACGATGGCGGCATCTCTGCCTTTACCGCCATACCCGCTTCTGCAGCGCGAACTAAAGCGGCAGCATCCGTTTATGGAGTGTCCAACCGATAAGCTCAAGAAGCTTCTTGGGCCATTTGTCAGAGAGGCGCAGTTCTCTGAAGAGCACTACGCGTCTCGCTACTCTGATCTTCGTGGCATGACGGGGCTGCATGAGCATTTCATTCGTCATGGATATTTTGAAGGCCGCGAGGCGCATCCATCCGGCATCATTTTTGGCTGATCAGCTTACGGATTGAATATTCCGCACCACGCGAGAGCAATGAGGCGCCTTTAAGGCGGCCCGAATGGAATCCCACCCCACCCTCCTACGCGTAGTTCTGGTTGCGGGTCGGGGAAAATGAGTTCTACAACATTAACTGGACTGGCTGGCTTGCGAACTACTGGGCGCCTGACGCGTTGGTCGGGACCGACGACGAAGTGCGTCCATCGCGCCCGAACGGCTATCAGTACGCGTGTGCGATCGTCGGAGAGGCGGGTTGCACCGAGCCAGACTGGCCGGCGGCCGGCAAGGTGAACGATGGCTCGACCGCGTTGGTGGCGGAACTGATTGATATCACATCGTTGTCGGCCACTGTCGACAATGCTGTCTGGACACCTCCTATTGGCGTTGGCGTCGGCGATTCCGTTGTGTGTGGTCAGGGCGCCAGCGCTTTGATCGACGCAACAGAGGCGATCGCCGACACTGCTATGTGGTTGTGGTGGCGGCGACAATGGACGACAAAGAGAAAAAGACCGCGCACCTGAAGTTCAAGGTTCGTTGCCGTGAAGAAGTCCGCTGGCCCGAAAAAGCTCGCCGCGCGTCAGCAGGGCTTCGTCGAGGAGTATCTGCTTGTCTTGAATGCCGCCTTGGCGGGCGCCGTATCGGCTACAAGGGCAAGCGGGCGGATCGCAAAGGCTGCGCGATGCTGGCCAAGCCGCAAGTCAGGGCAGCGGTGGACGCGGCGATTGCAAAGAGTTCGGAGCGCACCGGGATCACCCAGGACTCCGTGCTGAACGAGATCGCCCGCGTCGCGTATGCCGATAGTCGCAAGGGCACGCAGTGGGGTCCGGACGGCGTCAAGCTAATCGATAGCTCAGAGCTGTCCGGCTCCACTGACTAAACCGATGGGTGAGAACTTACATATTTCACATCGACATGCCGTCCTTCCAATCCGCGGGAAGATTAGTTGACAATTGGGCGTCGTGGAACTTGCATCGCGGCGAGACCCATCATAATTGGTGGGGCAGTTCGATGACTCATTATCACATCTGCTCAGGTGCATTGTGACCGCCGAACAGGATTCACGGATGCTTGCTGGAGGTGACGCAAAAAAAATGGTGATTAAACGCGCCCGCAGTTTCCATCAGTGGAAAGACTGCAGAAGGATTCGCTTGACGTTCCAGCGTGCTTATGATTGATATCGACGTTGAACTCTGGAGAACAATGATACTATTTTGACTAGCCCCGGAATCGTCACGGCTCGCTAGGAATTGACATGATTGACCAAAAACAGGTTTCGCTTCGTGTCAGGTACAAGGGAACCAAGAGGGCTAGCTGGAACCCTCTGGCGGCACTGATTTACATTGTCACGAGCTGCATGTGCCCAATCGCAATGGCGCAACTCGACAACTCGACTCCACCCTCTGTAAGGGCCTCTGGAAGCAGCATTGAGCGCACGCTTGTCGATCGTGCGGACGATGTCGTGAATGTAAAGGATTTCGGTGCCAAGGGCGACGGCATTACAGATGACGCCGCCGCGATCAATGCAGCTATCAACTATCTTCGTACGGGACGCACCGTTGGCGGCGAAATCGCAGGTCACCTGGTCTTTCCGCAGGGTCGCTACGTCGTCAATTCAACTATCAATCTCACGCGCATCCGATCGCGCTACGTCGAGATTGACGGTGGCGGTGCTGTATTGTTGGGCAAGGCTGCCGGCAAACCGGTCGTCGACGCTCTCGGAACAAGGTACCTCCGCATCCGCGATCTATCAATAGAGGGCGATGCCACTCAGGTGCCGAGCATCGGAATTCAGATCGGCCGAACCGATACGACGGAACGTGATTCTTCCGACAATATTACGCTTGATGCTGTCTTCGTATCTGGTTTCTTCAGCTTTACCGCCCTCTACAATCTTAATGCTGAAACGTCTATGTTCAATCGCATCGACCTTTGGAACAGTTACTCCGGTCCGGGTTCCTATTCGCTAGTACAGGATGGGTTGAATCACTGGAAGGCGCACTCTGAGTTTGTGATCGAGAAGGCGCCGATTGACACCCCGCAGAGCTTTAATGAGAATCTGTTTATCAACGCGGACATCCGCCACTTCGGCGGTGGTACACCGATCTGGATGGCGCAGACTGCGCGCCACCAATTCGTCAACAGCTATGCGGCAAATACGAAGGGGACCAATGCCGTCGTGCTCTACAGCGAGCACAATTCCGATCAGAATTTGATGCTTGTGCTTGACATGCACGTCGAAACGTCGAGCGTCACCGACGCGGTGCTGTTAACCGGACCCAATGCGGCACCGGTTCTGAACGGGCTGCAGCTGCGGGATCAATATAGCTTCGCTACCAGATCGCTGCTAAAAGCGGATGCTGGGATCACGAGCGTAAGCTTGCCCGCGGCGCGGTTCGAGATCGGTGGCTTCTCGTCACCCTCCGTGCGAGTGTTCGCGCAACCGGCGCTTTGGTCGGGCAGCGCGGACGTGACGGTTCAGGGGCCGATCTACTGGAATGGAACGAATGCAGTGTCGGCCATCCTAACGGCTGGCAGCACCAAATCGCTGTTGCTGAATGGTGACGTGTCGACCAATACCCTGCGCGTTACGGGATCGCCGCCCGCTAGTAGTTCGGCTGCATGTGCAGTTGGGCAAATCACCGCTGACGCCGGCTACGTATATGTCTGCACGAAGACTAATGAGTGGAAGCGGGCTGTGCTAAACGGTTGGTAAGCCACGACTGGATTGTGGGTCCGAGGCTAATTCTGGGATTGGTCCGAAAAACGCCAGCGGTTCACTTGGTTAGAAAGCCACCCATACCCTTGTCAACAATGGCCAGGGCCACCTATGACTTGCGCCGGCAGCCAAATCGCGATGCCACAATCAATTGAATGCGTGTTTGACTACTAGTGTTTCGGGGACTTGTTACACTTATGGCAAACGGGCGGTAGGCTTGCTGAAATATTCGAGAGAGGCTGCTGATGGATAGCGTCCCCCTCCGTGAGCCACCGAATCAGCACGGGTTAGAGGGCACACTTGCGTCGGCCCGGGCGGCCGCGGAAGTTGGGAATGTCGCGGCAGCACTTTCGATCTATAGTGCCATTCAAACCGATTCCCCTGCTAATGCTGATGCCTTCGCCGAAGCCTCTGCATGCCTGAACCGGGCTCGGCGGTTTCAGGAGGCGGACCAACTATTGGGCCCGGTGTTGGCCAGGTTTAGTAATGTCGCTCGGATTTGGATCGAGTACGGACTGACGGCTTCACATCAGCGAGAATGGACGGCCGCGGTTCAGCGTTGGCACGATGTCCGTGACCGCTTTCCCGAGAAAGTCGAGGGTTACTATTTCCGGTCGATGGCGTTGCGTGAGGCCGGGGATGTACTTGCGGCTGAGGAGTTGGCGTTAGCGGGAGTTGAGCGCTTTCCGCGTGACTTCCGGCTTTGGCATGAACGCGGTTTGGCGGCGCATGCGCGGCGCGACTGGCGGGAAGCTGTTCGACGGTACGCTGAGATGCGCGAAAAGTTTCCCGACCGACCCGAGGGCTACAGCGCCGCTGCATCAAGCCTCGGGCAGGCTGGACACCATTCTGAAGCGGCGCATTTGCTCAATGCAGCGGTGGAGCGTTTTCCTAACGACGCACGAATTGCCATCGAACAAGCCTGGAATGCAATCCATCTAAAGGATTGGGCGCAGGCCGAAGGTCGCTGCGCGTTGCTTCGGAAACGTTTCCCAGAAAGCCCCGATGGCTACGCTATCGGAGCACTTGCGCTCCTAAGGAATGGGGAGCTCAGCGACTCCGAGAAGATCGAGGTAGCTCGCTTTGCTGAGGCCGAACTGCTCGCTCAGATCGCGGCCGAACGTTTTCCGAATGATTGGTTGGGTTGGATGCAGCTGGCGTGGGCTGCGCACATTAGCCTGAATTGGCAGCAGGCCGCAGTTCGTTGGCAGAACGTGAGAGAGCGATTCCCCGCTTTAATTGAACCTTATCTCTTTGGAGCGGTCGCTTGCATTAAAACTGGTAGGGATGAAGCTGCAGACCAAATTCTTGAAAGCGCGATAAACCGATTCCCAAACTCAACCCAACTCGCGATCGAACATGCTAGGTTGGCGGAGCATCGAAGTGACTGGCCGCAGGCTTTGGCGCGGTGGGAGACCTTTATGACGGTCTTTCCCTCGCAACCAGAGGGTTATATAGGGATCGGATCGGCACTTATCGGCATGGCACGGGCGAGGGACGCAGACGTAATACTGTCGCCCGCGTTGCGAATGTTCCCCGATGTACTGTCCCTGCACATCATCTACGCGCGCATTGGAAGTCTGGTCGCTGATGGTGATGAGGCGCAGCGGCGCTGGGCTCGCGTACGCGAACGGTTCCCCGCGGAGACGGTAGGTTGGAGCGCGGCTGCGGTCGACCTGTTCAGCCGAGGTAGCTTTGCCGAAGCGGATAAGCTCTTGGCAAGCGCCGTCGAACGTTTTGCCTCTAACTTCGAGATTCATTGCGAGTATGCACGAAGCGCTGAATGCCGCGAGGATTGGGCGGAGGCAGTAGCAAGGTGGTCGAATCTGGTCCGCCTATTCCCGACGGCGCCGGAGGTACACATCGGCCTCGCCCAAGCATTTTTTAGGGGAGCGCATCACTTTGAGGTGCTTTTGCGGGAGGGTGGTGTTCCTGAACCTCTGAGCGAGAAGGTGCTTATTGCTCGGGCGGACATGTGCGAGCGGTCGGGTAAACTTATGGAGGCCGAGAAAGAATGGCAGTACGCGTTTGACCACTATCCAGAGTCGTTACCCATCCAACGCCGCTACGTGTCACTTCTGCATACGAAGGGCGACCTACATTTAGCTTCAGAGTTGGTTGAGAAGTATCTGGCTAAGTCACCCACCGACTTTGGCCTACTCAGGACACGAGCATTGCTCCTAGCCGACCAGCGGAGTTGGCAAGCCTTTTTCGTCCAATTTGAACAGATGGCGTCAATTTTCGCGTCCGGCCCGGAAAGGCGACAGATGCAGGCTGATCTTATTCGTGTCCTCCCGTTTGCCCGCCTAGATGAAGCAGCCGCCAGCGATGGACCAGATCGGTCGTTCGAAATTCCAGAGAGGCTGCTTCGGATTTGCGCAGACGAGGCACCACGAAGCGAATTGCTGCTCCGCCTTATGATGCAATTTGAGAGTCTCGGAAGCGGTGTCGGCGCGGGGTGCGAATTTGGTCTTGTGCAAAGACGCTACGGCGCCGAGCCGTTAGGGCTCCTTCGATGGGCCGATATACGGCCGCAAGGTCTCTGCGAAGCGCTGAGTCAGCAATTTGCAGGGGTCGGCGACCCTAATCAAACTGAAGTTTTTGTCATAGAATCCAGTAACGAGTATTTTTTCCGTGACCGTCGTTTCCAATTCAGCAGCCATACATTTACGTTGGCCTCTCACATCGACCGCGACAGATTTTTTGTCCAGCAGTGCCGACGTTTGGTCTTCCTGCGCAGGAAACTACTCGAAGACTTGAAGTCGGGTGACAAAGTCTTCGTCTACAAGTGCGACGTCAATAGAAATAGCCCACTAGATATTTATGATGAGGTCCGTCGTCACAACTGCAATAACAAGGTTTTGCTTGTTTGCGAGCAAGACGGAGATCATCGTGCGGGTGCAATACAAAAGCTCGCAGGGGGTCTCTACATTGGCGCCGTGCGCTCATTCTCTACAACAAATATAGACTTCGAGTCATGGCTGAGAGTCTGCGAGGATGTGATTGCCGTCCAGTCCAACGCTAAAACGGGATCGCCGATGTCGCCGGACGGCTAGACGGTGATTCACTTTGGCGCCTCAACGGCAATGGGCCAAAGAGCTAAGAGCTTGAAAATGGACAAGGAAGGCGCGAGATGATTAATGCGGATTTGCCAGCAAACACTGCCCTGCGACGCCGAAGTACGGCTGTGCGAGTTGCGACTTATCTCCTGAGGGATGACGCACAGCACGCTGCGACCCGGACCCAGCTTAGGAGATCGCTTATGCATGGATTAATAATGCAGGTCGTAAGCAGTTGTCACGATGGCCAAGATTCCGCAGTAGACTAACGCAGGTTTTTTGCATAGTTGAGGCGCAGGATTTGAGCGGCTAAAAATAGCGATAGTCATTAGTTCGGTGTGCAGATCGCAGCGCCCGCCGGAGCATCCTGTATGGCAGCGAGAATCATCGCGTGACCAAATACGGCTTAGCGAGCGCGAATGTCGTGAGCAGCCGAGCGCTCCTCTTGGACTTGGCCTAACGCCGGAACGTCAATTTGACGAACTCCCAGAGACCCTTTTCCGAGGAGGAACGCATACCGACCTCGCGCACTGGCCCTAAGTGCACGCGATTAAGGTGCGCTAATGGTTGTGCGGCGGACGTCCCGGATTCGGCGGGTGGTTGACCCAATGGGGAATGCTCAAGGCCCGCCCGCAGCGGCGGCGAAACTGGCTGCAGTGGATATGATCGCGAATTATCTCGCGCCTAGCGGCGCGGTAGCTAGGCGAGTTGGCTAATGTCCGCGCCCGGGGGATGACATGGATGCCGGTCCCAGGCTTTATTGGTTACCGGAAGTAGCCGATTGGCGCGACCAACTTAAGGCGTTGATGCATGATTCGGAAGGATGCTGGGAGCGTGTACAGCGCCTGTCGAAGTCGCGTTTGGATTTCGCACGAACTAATGCGCTCGATGGAATCCTGCGTCACGCCTTTGGGACGGCGCCGCCACCGCTTTCTGGTACTAAACCGGTCAGGCTGGCGGTGCTCGGTTCTTCCACCACCGCCCATCTCCTGCCGTCCATCCGAATCGGGGGCGCGCGGCGAGGTCTGTGGGTCGACACTTACGAAAATGAATACGGTCAGTATCTGCAGGAGCTTCTCGACCCCAACTCCGCGTTGCACAAATTTCGGCCGAACGCCGTACTGTTTGCGTTTGATGCGCATCATCTGACGCGTGGGATTCATGCGGCATTGTCGGCGACCGAATCAGAGCAGGCGCTGGAGGAGACTGAACAGCAGCTGCGCCGCTCTTGGTCGCTCGCCCGTGACGCTTTCGGATGTCATCTGATCCAGCAAACGGCCATCAACGTAGCGCCTAGCTTGCTGGGCAACAATGAGCAGCGTCTGCCTGGATCACCGCGCCTGTTCATTGACCGGTTCAATCAGGATATTCGCCTCATGGCGGAGCAAGAGAGCATCGACCTGCTGGATATCAATGCCAAGGTCGCAGAACATGGATTGGCGGCCTGGCACGATCCGGCCTTATGGCACCGATCGAAGCAGGAGGTTACACCGGCTGCCGCACCATTCTACGGAGATATGCTTGGGCGATTGCTAGGAGCCAAGCAAGGGCGCTCGGCGAAATGTTTGGTGCTCGATCTCGACAACACGCTGTGGGGTGGCGTAATTGGCGAGGACGGATTCGATGGCATTGTGCTCGGCCAGGGCAGCCCTCTCGGTGAGGGTTTTGTAGCGCTGCAAGAGTATGCACGTGAGTTGGCGCGTCGCGGGATCATTCTGGCCGTGTGCTCAAAGAATGACGAGGACGTTGCGCTTGAGCCGTTCGAGTCGCACCCAGAGATGGTGCTTAAGCGCAACGATATTGCCGCATTTCGCGCCAACTGGCTAGACAAACCCGCTAATCTTCGTGCGATCGCGGAGGAAATCAATATCGGGCTAGACGCCTTAGTGTTCCTGGACGACAGCTCGTTCGAGCGCAATTTGGTACGTGATGAACTGCCAATGGTCGCGGTGCCCGAGGTGCCGGACGAACCCGCACTGATCCCCCACATGCTCGCAGACGCCGGGTATTTTGAAGGCGTGGAAGTGACGGAGGAGGATCGTGAACGAACCCGCCAATACCAAGTCAATAAAGCGCGCGAAGTGCTGAAATCGACTTCAACCGATCTGAATTCGTACCTAATCGGGCTCGAGATGGAGCTGATCTGCCGGCGCTTCGACGACGTTGGATTGCAGCGCACAGTTCAGCTAATCAATAAGACTAACCAGTTCAACCTTACCACGCGCCGCTACACGGAGGCTGACGTGGTTGAAATCATGAGTAGCCCCCACAGCTTCGGCCTGCAACTGCGACTTCTGGATCGGTTCGGTGACAATGGCATCATCGCCATCGTCATTGGCCGCGCGCAAGACCAAGCCTCCGTTCTGATTGACACTTGGTTGATGAGTTGTCGCGTACTGGGTCGGCAGGTCGAGGCCGCCACGCTGAATCTAATTGTCGCTGAGGCGCACCGGTTGGGGGCGATCGAGCTGATTGGAGAGTATCGACCCACCAAGAAGAACGGCATGGTTCGGGAGCACTACGCGCGCCTAGGGTTTAAACTCATGGAGCAGCGCGAGGATGGAAGTAGTTTGGCGAAACTTGACGTTAGGCAGTTCGTTCCACGGGAGACATTCATCGTGGTAAGAGGGGTTAGCGAGTGACCGAAGCCGAAGTATACGAGGGGCTCAAAGAAATCTTTGCCGACGTATTCCTGCGTGATGACATCGTTCTAGCGCCGAGGCTCACAGCCAAAGAGGTGGAAGGCTGGGACAGCTTCAAACAGATCGAGATTATCATCTCAAGCGAGGAACGCTTCGGCGTAAAGTTCGCAACCAGGGAGATTGACAATCTGCATTGCGTCGGTGATCTGGTGGCTCTGGTGGTGGCGAAAAGCGGCATAATCCTCCGACACCCATAAGTAGCCTACGAAATCCGATAGACTTTGCGGCTCGGATAATCGTGCTTCGGAGGTTAGGGTGCCGCGCGGCCGCTGCGTCGGCCAGGAGCTGCTAAGGAGTCATTTCGCGACGTGCTCACAGAAAAATTTACTGCGGAGCTTAAGTTCGCACGCCAGGCCCTCCTAACATAACAACTTCGCCTGACCAGTCAGTTTCGTAAGAGTCCCAGCACCTGATGCTCGGCGTGGGTAGTTAAGAGCCTCTAAACAAAGACGCTATCGCATATTCAGTCTACTTGTCGCGCACGTGTCCGTTTGTCAGGGTAACCTCGCTGAGGAGTAAGCGTCCGACGAGTACCACATTGACGGAGCCGAGGGTCAGTTGCTTTGGATCTCGAAGCGGTGATTGCACGCTTCACGTATTCAGGCGGCGAGCTGCCGCTGCAACGCTGTCACGGTGGCGATCTCCCACGGCAGCAGCTCATTGATGCGGTTGATCGGATGCTCGGCAATGCGCTCGAGCACATAGCGCAGGTAGGCTTCAGGATCGATATCGTTGAGCTTGGCGGTACCGATCAGCGAGTAAATGCCGGCCGCTCGTTCGCCAGCCGTATCAGCGTCGGCGAACAGATGATTTTTACGACCGAGCGCGATGGTGCGAAGGGTTCGCTCGGCCGCATTGTTGTCGAGTTCAGCGCGCCCGTCGTCGCGATACCGGCAGAGCGCCTCCCAACGCGAGAGCGCGTAGCGGATCGCACCGGCGAGCTCTGACTTCTTGGACAACGGGCGCACTGTGGCAAGAAGCCAGGTGTGCAGAGCGGCGAGCAGTGGACCGGCACGCGCTTGGCGCGCGGCGCGCCGCTCATCCGGTGGCTTGCCGCGGATCTCGCTCTCGATGGCATAGAGCGCGCCGATCCGATCAAGGGCTTCCTTGGCGATCGGGGACTGTGTCGCCTCGTACAGATCAAAGAATTTGCGTCTCACATGTGCCCAGCAGGCGATTTCGTGGATCCGGCCGCCCTCGAACAATCGATCAAAGCCTGCATAGCCGTCGGCGTGCAACGCTCCGGTAAAGCCTGCCAGATGGATCCGCGGATGCTGTCCCTTGCGATCGGGCGTATAGCGAAACAGCACCGCCGCTGGGGTGGTGCTTGCCCAGGGCCGCTCATCGCGCACGTAGGTCCATATCCGTGCCATCTTGGTCTTGCCCGTTCCCGGCGCCAGGACCGGATAGGGGGTGTCATCGGCGTGCAGGTGCGTGCCGGAAAGCACGTGGCGCCCCAGCGCCTCGATGAGCGGTTCGAGCAGCGCATGGGCACCGCCCACCCAGTCGGAGAGGGTTGAGCGATCAAGCTCTAGGCCTGCGCGCGCGTAAATCTGGCTCTGGCGGTACAGCGGCAAGTGATCGGCATACTTGGAGACCAGGACGTGCGCGAGCATGCCGGGACCTGCGATCCCGCGGGCAATGGGCCGCGAGGGTGCCGGCGCCTGCACGATCTTCTCGCAGCGGCTGCAGGCGAGCTTCGGCCTTATGTGGCGGATGACTTTGAAGCGATCCGGAATGTACTCGAGCAGCTCTGCCACATCTTCACCCAGCAGACGCATCGTGCCGCCACAGGCCGGACAGGTGCGGGCCTCGGAGGCGAGCGGCTCGTGAAGCACGTTCTCGCGCGGCAGGTGCCCCGGAAGTGGCCGACGGACGGACTTCTCACGCACTGTCTCAGGCACGGGCGCTGCGGCTGGGGCACTCGCTTCGGCAGCCTCCAGGTCTTCGAGGGCGAGCTCAAGCTGGGCAATCTTCTCGTTGAGCTGCTCGGAGGATCGCCCGAACTGCATGCGCTTGAGTTGCGCGATCTGTAATTTAAGCGTCTGGATCTCGAGTTGCCGGGAGAGAAGCCGCGCCTCGGCCTCTTCAAGGGCCGCCTGACTCTCGATCACGAGTCGCTTGAGGGTCTCGATGTCGTCCGGCAGATCGAGGGCTGCGCGTATGCAGCATTATAGTCGAGGCGCGTGCCCAATGCACGCGAAAATGCCTATGAAATAAGGCATTTTACACCATCGTCTGCGGCTGCCACGTGCGCTCAGGGCGCTTCCAGTTAATCCCTTCCAGCAGCATCGACAGCTGCGCTGCCGACAAATGCACGGTGCCCGAGCTCGCCAGTGGCCACACGAACTTGCCTCGCTCCAACTTCTTCGCGAACAGGCACAGTCCATCTCCTGACCACCACAGGAGCTTGATCAGATCACCTCGCCTGCCTCGAAAGGCGAAGATGTGACCGGATAATGGGTTCTCGGCGAGCGTCGTCTGCACCAGCGCGGCGAGACTGTGCATGCCGCGGCGCATATCGGTCATGCCGGCAGCGAGCCACACCTGGGTGCCGCTCGGAAGGCTGATCACGCCCGCTGTGCCAAGCAGTCGAGTACGACACCGAGTACTCGCGCATCCACCACCCCACGCACGCGGATCGTCGCCCCCATGAAAGTAATCTCTATGAACGCCTCGGTACTCATCGCAGGCCGCGCCGCAGCCGCCCGTGAGGTCGTGACGGGCACCAAAGCTGCAACGCTCTTGTCCGGGGTTTTATCGCTCGAGACCGTTGTCATAGGTGCGTACTGCACCATCCATCGCCGCAGCAGGTTCGCGTTGATGCCGTGCGCCAGTGCCACGCCGGCCACCGAAGTCCCAGGACGGCTGCACAGTTGCACCAGAGCTCGCTTGGCAGCCAAGCTGTAAGTGCGCCGCCCGTTGGTCGCCGGCCTAAGGATCAGCCCCTCGACAAGATCCGCGCTCTTCTCTGCCATGGTGTCCACCACCGAAACAAGTGGACACTATCCTTCCGCGCTCTTGATCGGCATACCAGACGGCCTTGGGATGACGCTTACGCTGAGGATGCTACGGGCGCTCACGAGTCGACGGCCTGGCGACTGACCTCGAATCGGCGCTGCAGTTTTGAATAACCTAGCGCGGCGGGAACCCAAAGGTTGAGTGCTTCTCACAATTTGACGCTTACATGTCACCTTGACCTAACTCGGACTCGGAATACACCATCTCGTGAACCCGGTAAAAGCGCGCTAATCACTTGAATTTAGTCAAGTTAGGCCTTCCTCTTGCAGGTACCTTATAGTTAGCGCGATATGCAGCCCAACGTGTTAGCCGAATGCAGAAAGCAATAGGGTCGAAAGAACCGGGCCCCGACGCGGCCATTTCCACCTCGCTTCGAGCCCTGGCTGTAGTGGCTTCTCGTCTGGGCGTGGATGCGAGCGTCGATCAGTTGCGGCGGCGCTTTGCGCTCGACGCGGGGGAGCCGGACACTCAGACCCTTGTCGCCATAGCACGGGAACTCGGCCTCGAAGCGCAGGCTCTGCATATGAAGTTTGAGGAGCTTCCGCGTCTGGGCCGGGCGCTGCCGGCCATATTGCGTGCTAAGGACGGCGGTGCCCTGATACTGGAAGATGCCCGCTCGGACCCCTCCAAGGGCACGGTCGCAATTATTCGGGACCCAAGCGCTAGCGAAGATGCAGTGATGGCCATCGATGAGCTGCACCTTGCTGAGGTCTGGGAAGGTGAAGCGATCCTCATCAAACGCCTTCATTCCGCAACGGACGAGCAGCAGCCCTTCGGCATGGCCTGGCTCGTCGGACAGGTGCTGAGAGAACGCAAGTTGTTTGGTGACATCGCTACAGCGGCCCTCGTCAGTACGGTGTTTGCGCTCGCGCCTCCCTTCATTTTTATGATCGTGCTGGATCGCGTGCTGATCAGCCACTCCTATTCGACGCTCAACGTGCTGGTGGGTGCGATTCTGATCATGTTGCTGTTTGAAACCGTGTTGGTATATCTGCGCCGCATATTGACGCAAGTGGCCACCACGCGCATCGACGGCCGGCTCAATCTGTACGTCGTCGAAAAGCTGCTTAAGCTGCCGATGGACTACTTCGAGCATAATCCGACTGGGCGCACCCTCGGCAAGCTCAGTGCGATATGGAGAATTCGTAACTTCCTGACCGGGCAGCTTTTTGGCGCATTTCTGGATGCGGTGCCGCTCATCGGACTGATTCCGGCAATGTTGATTCTCGAGTGGCGTCTGGCGCTCATGGCGTTCGCACTGGCAGGCATCATCTTCGTGATTGTCATGGTGTACCTGAAGCCGATCAGCCGGCTGTACGGCGAGGTGATTCGTACGGAACAGGCCAAGGGTTCGCATCTGGTTGAGACGATTTACGGCATTCGAACGGTCAAATCGTTGGCCCTGGAAGGACGGCGGCGCCGCGAATGGGATCGGCGCGTCGCCGATGCAACTGCTGCCCAACATGCCTTGGGACTCATGGTGAACTATCCGCAGACACTATCGATGCCGTTCGAGCGCTTGATTTATTCTGGCTGCCTGGCGGCAGGCGCCTATATGGTGTTGGTCAATCCGGGCACGATCAATCCTGGTGCATTGGTAGCGTTTGCAATGCTGTCCATGCGGCTCGCTCAGCCGCTGGTAAGGATCGCGCAGCTCCAGCAGGACCTGGCCGAGGTGCGGGGGGCTATCGGCGAGGTGGCGTCGGTCATGAACGTTCCGCCGGAAGAAGCACGCGCCAATGGGCTGCGCCTGCCAATCAAGGGCGAAGTGTCGTTCAAAGATGTGCGCTTTCGCTACTCGCCGGGCGCACCGTACGCGCTGGAGGAGGTTTCCTTCACCGTGCCGGAGGGCACGATGCTCGGCATCATGGGACGTAGCGGCTCGGGGAAAACCACCGTGACGCGTCTATTGCAGCGGCTCAATGCGAGTTACGAGGGCATGATCAAGATCGACGGTATGGATCTGCGTGAGATCGATCTCATGCATTTGCGAACGCACATTGGCGTCGTGCCGCAGGAGAATTTCCTGTTCTCGGGCACCATCCGCGAGAACATTGCGATGGCCAAGCCGGATGCGAACTTTGCAGCCGTCGTGCGGGCGGCACAGCTCTCCGGCGCCGAAGAATTCATCGAGCGCCTGCCGCGCGGTTACGACACCGTGCTTGAGGAGGGCGCCAGCAATCTGTCTGGCGGCCAGCGCCAGCGGCTGGCGCTTGCGCGCGCGCTGCTCATCGACCCGCCGGTGCTGATTCTTGACGAAGCAACCAGCGCGCTCGATGCCGAGAGCGAGGCCATCGTCAACGCCAATTTAAAGCGCATGGCCAAGGGTCGCACGGTGCTGTCCATTTCACATCGGCTGTCGATGCTGGTGGAATGCGACGCCATTCTGGTGCTCGAGCAAGGCAAGGTCTATGACCTCGGCACGCACCAGGAACTGCTGCAGCGCTGCGATATCTATAAGCATATGTGGTACCAGCAGAACCGCCATCTCGATCCACGCGCCGCGGATAAGCAGTTGGTCGTGCCGCGCGGAGTAGCTCGATGAACCTGCAGCTCGCCAATCCTGGCAAACTGCCCGCGCTGCGCCGCAGATCGAAGGTGGTAGGCGACGTGGTCGGTGCATTCGAGTCGGACACCGCCGCGGTGTTCCTGCGCACCGCACCGGCCAATGAACATATCATTCTGTACGTGCTCGCGGCCATGCTGGTTCTCGCTGTCGGGCTCGCGGCCATCGTGAAGCTCGACCGCGTGGTCACCAGCGCCGGCCGCATCGTTCCCACAGGCGGGGAGCTTTACGTGTCGCCATTCGATACGGGAATCGTTCGACAAGTAAATGTGAAGGCGGGCGATATCGTGAAGAAAGGCCAGGTGCTGGCGACGCTGGATCCCACTTTCACCCACGCAAACCTCCTGCAGCTGCAACAGAAGCTTGCCAGCGACGAAGCAGCGGTCGCGCGGCTCGAGGCTGAACTATCAGGACGCCCGTATGCGTTTTCTGCGACGGACCCTGACCAGTCGCTGCAAGGGGAAATCTGGCAAAAGCGCCAGGCGGAGTATCGGGAAAACCTGGCCGACTTCGATGGGCGGATTCATGGCGCCGAATCCCAGGTGGCGCAGGCTCAGTCCGATGCACAGGAGTACGCCAAGCGTCTGAAGCTCGCGGATGAGGTCGAAAAGACTTATCAGCCGCTCCTCGACAAGGGCTATGTGTCCAAACTGCAGTTGATGCAGGCCACGGATGAGCGTACGGAGATGGGCCGGCTGTTGGCGGTCGCGCAGAACCAGATTTCCTCGCTCCGGCAGACCTTGGCCTCGCAGAAGGCGCAACGGGAGTCCTATATCCAGAAATGGAATTCAGACACCGGCACGGCACTGGTGACGGTGCGCAACGACCTCGACGTGACGCGGCAAAACCTAGAAAAGGCTCAGAAGCTCAGTGATCTTTCGAGCCTCGACGCGCCAGCGGACGCAGTCGTACTGAAGGTGGGCAAGGTGTCTTCGGGGTCAGTGGCCAGCAGTGGTGGGCAAAACCTCGGTCAGGAGCCGCTGTTCACATTGGTGCCGCTGGATGCGCCATTGGAGGCGGACGTCAAAGTCAGTGCTGCGGATATCGGCTTCATCAAGATCGGCGACCCAGTGCAGCTCAAGCTGGATGCCTATCGCTTCATGCAGCACGGCACAGCCAAGGGCGTCATCAAGACCATCAGCGAGGGCTCTTTCACGACCGATGAGAATAATGTGCCGGTGACGCCGTATTTCAAGGTCAGAGTGGCGATCAAGGAAGCGCACCTGCGCAATGTGCCGCCAGATTTTCGCTTGATCCCGGGCATGACGCTTGCGGGCGACATCATGGTCGGACGGCGCACAATTTTGTCCTATCTGGTGGAAGGTGGCTTGCGCACGGGATCGGAGGCGATGCGGGAACCCTAGGGTGGTATTCACCTTAGAGGCCTCGTGATAAGTTGTTTGCACATGACCGTCGTTCAAACGACTCTTATACGCCCGCGGCGCGGCACGGGACTTCTCGTGGCCGCCACACTTGTTAGTGCCGCGGTACCTTTGTCCGCTACTGCAGGTCCGATGTCCGATACATTCCAACCGGATGTATTCAGCACGGAATCGGCGCTTCATCAGCGCACACCAGAACTTACTGATCCGAGGGGACGCGACTGCGGACTACCGCCGGCTGCGCTGACGCTGGCTGCTGCAGTCGAGCTCGCGCTGTGTCGTAATCCCTCGACGCGTGCCGCCTGGGCGGCCGCGCACCAGCAGGCCGCGGCACTCGGCAGCGCCGAGAGCGCCTGGCTGCCCAGCATCTCTGCAACCGGCGAGGAATCGCGGTTCTATGGGGAGCACGTCGATGTCACCGGCGCTGCCGTCTCGACTCCGCAGAATACGCGCGACGCGGCGCTCAATCTGTCCTGGACCTTGTACGATTTCGGTGCCCGCGACGGCCGCATCAAGAGTGCACGTCACTTGCTGGACGCGGCGGCTGAAACAGCCGGCAGCGTCTCCCAGCAGACCATATTCAACGTCGTCCAAAGCTATTACGGTGTCGTAGCCGCCGATGCGGCGCTCATGGCTGCCCAGACCACCGAGACCGCAGGCGCACGCAGTCTTGAGGTCGCACGCTCGCTACGCGAGGGGGGCGTGGCGACGCTGGCCGACGTGCTGCAGGCCGAGACGGCCTACGATCAGGATGTGCTGACGCGCGTGCAGGCCGACCGGGCGGCCAAAAGCGCGCGCGGCACGCTGGCTGTCGCGATCGGCTCGCCCGCGGATCAGCCATTGAAACTCGAGGCGGACCCCGTGCCTGCCGAGGTACCCGCTCTCAGCGCGCGGATGTCGGATCTGATGGCCGAGGCAGCGCGTCAGCGTCCCGATCTGGCCGCGGCGCGCGCGCAGCGCGACGCCGCGGAAGCAGATGTCACGGTCGCGCGTGCCGCGGGCCGGCCCTCGATCTCGATCGGAGCCGGACGTGACTTCGTCGATACCACGGGCATTCCAAAGCAGAACTATAGCCTCGTCGGCGTCACCGTCACAGTGCCGATCTTCACGGGATTCAATGTCGGATATGGCGTCCGCCAGGCGCAAGCCGCACTCGAAGCTCGCAAGGCGAGCGCCGAGCAGGTTCGGCTCCAAGTCTCGCTCGATGTCTGGAATGCATATTACGCGCTCGATTCCGCGAACCAGCAGTTGACGGCGACGGCAACACTCACCAAGACCGCTGAGAACAATCAGCAGGTTGCGCTGGGACGCTATCAGTCAGGCGTCGGCACCATCATCGACGTGCTGACGGCGCAGACAGCTGCGGCCAACGCGCGGCAACTGCGCATCAGCGCGGAGCTCAGCTGGCAGGTCTCGCGCACGCAGCTGGCGTTCGCGCTTGGGCGGCTGGCGGGGGCCGCACCGCTGACCGCAGGCGCGGCTCTACCGTAGCAGTGGCGGATGGACTGCCACCGATATTCTTGACGTGTCCACACGCACGCAAGCAAAGCATTGTTTATGGGTAGCTGATTGAAAGTTGAACGCGATACAGATCTATCGCCGTGTTATCGCCGCGACAGGCGGATGGAAAAGAAAGAAATAGTTGAGGCATGCCGTTAGTGAATTCATAACTGTAGCCATCGGAACTATCGTCCGGGATTGAGGGATAGTTGTCGGCATAAAATCCAACGACCAGGCCCGCGGGATCCGAGGTTGAAGTGGCCGTTCCACCGATTGGCGTGGAGTCGCTCCAGGCAGAACTTGCCAAGCTATTTAGCCGAAGCTGGCTTATGCTGCCCGCCACTGAAATTTACCGCGGTACACAGTTCGTGTATGGTCTGTGTATGGCAACCAAGACCATTTCCATCGAAACCGATGCCTATGAGCTCCTGGCCCGGGAGAAGAAGGATCGCACCGAGTCCTTTTCACGGGTGATTCGGCGCCTATTTGCCGAGCGACCTGCGCTCACGGCGGGTGATTTGCTCGATGTGATGCAGGAGTTCAAAGGCAAGGGTGCGGGGCCACGGCGCAAACGGCGCTGAGCATGCTGCTGCTGGATACCAGTTTTCTCATCGAATTCGAGGATGAACTGGCCAGTGAACGTCCGGGCCCAGCCTGCGCGCTGCTGGCTGCCCGCCGCACGATGCCCGCAGCGATCAGCATTGTGACGCTTGGGGAATTTGCCGAGGGGTTCCTCGATCCGGTAGCACTCAACGAATTTGTAAGGCCATTTCGCGTCGTACAACTGTCTCGGATGATCGCTTGGCGGACTGCGATCTTGCAGACCTCACTTTCACGACGTCTCCGCGAAAACGATGCTTGGATCGCAGCAACAGCGATTGCTTATGGGGCAACGCTGGGATCGTGCCCCAGCACGTGGTGTATGAGTCGTGAGTCTTGGATCGGTTGGACTCATGCTCAGCTGACGACGGCCGACAACCGAGCGGGTTGATTGTCACTGAGGGACTGCAGTCCTTCAAGCTGCAT
>Ga0209517_10003159_pt1 | contig 22563 bp, 6 predicted proteins | sample PeaSoiMetSII2010_FD_187695 | JGI IMG/M metagenome (GOLD analysis project Ga0209517, IMG submission 187695) | Peat soil microbial communities from Weissenstadt, Germany - SII-2010 (SPAdes) (version 2) | ecosystem: Environmental > Terrestrial > Soil > Wetlands > Peat | place: Germany: Weissenstadt...
CGGAGCGGGTGATCCGCTATGCCTTCGAGTACGCCCGAAGCCACGGGCGAAAGAAGGTCACCAGCGCCACCAAGTCCAACGCCATGCAGCACAACATGGTGTTCTGGGACGAGGTGTTCCGCAGCGTGGCCAGCGAGTATGCCGGCATCGAGCACGAACAGCAGTTGGTCGATTCGCTGACCGCCCGCTTGGTTACGAAACCCGAAACCCTGGACGTGATCGTCGCCTCCAACCTGTTCGGGGACATTCTTACGGACCTGGGGGCGGCCATCTCCGGCAGCATGGGAATTGCGCCGAGCGCCAACCTGAACCCCGAGCGAAAGTATCCCAGCCTCTTTCAGGCCATCCATGGATCCGCACCGGACATCAGCGGCCGGGGAATTGCGAATCCGCTGGGCACGATCTGGTCGGTGCAACTGATGCTGGACCATCTCGGGGAGAAGGAACCCGCTGCCGCCCTCATGACCGCCATCGAAACCCTGGTGCGGGAGGGGCGAGGACGGACACCGGACCTGGGCGGCCGCGCCAGCACGCGGCAGGCAACGGATGCGCTCTGCGACTTGATTCGCGCCACGAAGTGGTGACGCCGACGATCTGGTGGATCTCACCCAGATCGGTTGGGCCGCGTTGTTCGCCTGCGATGCCGAGCCAGCGTTCAGGCCGCACTTCAGCCGCTCCTCGTCGGTTTCGCCAGTGCAATGGAGGCCATAGCTTCTCCTTCCTTGCTATCGGTTGTCCTCCGTTCGCCTACAGCCCGGGAAGCGGGCGCAAAACTCGGCGGCCCTGCCCGCTTCGCGGGCTGACTTCACCTACGAGAGAACCTGCCGGCGTGGATGCCAGCGCTACATCAGACGCGATACGGTCCCGCATCGACGATGGCTTGAATAACAGTGAGTCTTCGGTGGGTCCAAGCGGAGGTTATTGCCTTTTCCACCTCGGACACCGTTTCGCAAACCTTGCCGTCCGCGCCAAACGCTTCCGCTACTTTCGCGATGTCCGGATTAGTGAAGTGCACGCCGTTATGCGGCAATCCGCGACGTTCCTGCGACATGGCGATGAGCGAGAGGGCGCCGTCGCACAAGACCACCACAATCAGCGGCAACTTTAGACGCCGGGCGGTTTCCAGTTCCGCCATGTACATGGCGAATCCTCCATCGCCCAGGAAGGCCACCACGGGTTTGTCCGGCCATGCCAGTTGCGCTGCCATCGCCGCCGGAAATCCGTATCCCATTCCCGACAAGCCGTTTGACATAAAGAAAGACTTGGGTGTGTAGGTTGTCCATAACTGGCCCACCAGGAACTTGTGGGCGCCGACATCGCAGGTGGCCACGGTCTCCTTGGGCAGTATCTTCCTTGCCGCGGAGACTACCTGGTGGGATGCCATCCCAGTGCCAGCGTGGGTTATGAGTTCCAACAGGTTCCGGCGGTGCGAACTGATTTCATGCGCCGTCCACACGCGACTAGATGGCAACTGTTCGGCGAGAGCAGAAAGCGCTGTAGCAGGATGACCGACCAGCTCTACTTCCGCTGGATAAAACTCGTCGCTGTTGGGCAAGGCATCAATGTGAACGACGGGTGCTGAAAAGTTCCAGGGCTTGTCGAATTCCACGACATCGAGGCCGCATGCGATAATCAGATCCGCTCGCCCTCCCAGCTCAAGGACAAGCTTGTCTCCCAGCATCTCAAAAACGCCAGCAAAGAGTGGATGGTCCTCCGGGATCACGCCCTTGGCCTTGGGCATCACGATGACCGGTGCGCCCAGCTTTTCCGCCAAACCGGCCAGGCCGTCGCCCGCATTGGCGCGGAGAACACCCAGGCCGGCAAAAATGACCGGGCGCCCAGCGGCAGCAATCATTCCCCTGGCTTTGGACAACGATTCCTTGCAGGGCGCGCCCATCCCGGCGTAGGCGCGGACAGGAGAAGCCGCCGGACATTTTCCGCCGGCTTCCGCCTTGGCCAGATCACTGGAGAGAGTGAGATGAACGGGACCGGGCCGCTCACTTGTGGCAATGCGGATTGCCTTATGCAGGGTCTCCGCCGCAGAGCCCGGATGAATCCACGTACTCCATTTTGTGATCGGTCGGTAGAAAGCCACCGAGTCCAGCACCTGGTGGGTGGCCACGTTATACCGGGGTGCCGCGATCTGTCCCGTAATTGCGATTACCGGATCGCGGTCCATCCACGCATTGGTGACGCCGGTGGCCATGTTGGTGGCGCCAGGGCCGATGGTCGCGACACAGACCCCCGGTATGCCCAGGATTTCGCCGGTCACACCGGCGGCAAATGCGGCCGTGTTCTCATGCTTGGTTAGCAGAAAGGGGATGTCCGCCTCTTTCAGTGCGTTCATGAGCTCGACCACCTCGCCGCCCGGAAGGCCGAAAACGTAAGGCGTCCCCACCCGCCGTAGGACTTCGGCCATCGCTTGTACGACAGTGGTCACTTTGGTTTTTGCTGCCGTGCTCACTCCTGGATGCCTCCCGCTATCACTGGCACGCATGAGGACAGCCTAATACTTCTTCAGAACCAGAAAGAACCCGCACGCAGCGCCCAGGAATCCGAACGCCACCAGGTACATGAGACCTGCCGTATAGGTGCCGGTAGCGCCGATCAGGAATCCGACGATCATGGGCGACAGCGAGCCGACAAGCTGCGCGGATCCGTTTTGTAGCCCGGCGGCCTGACCAATCATGCGGGCAGGCACGAAGGCCTGAAGCACCGTCCACGCCATGGGGATCGAAACGCCTTTGAAGAACAGGGCAACGCAGAGAAGACACGCGCTCCAATAGCTGTTGTGAACGACCGCCCCGAGACCTATGAACAGGGCACACCCGGCCAGACCGATACAGTTCAGCGGAGCTGCTCGCTTCAGCCGATCGGCAACGACGCCGGCACTAATCAATCCCAAAAGGCCAAAGATGTACGGCAAAGAGGAGAAGAATCCCATTTTCGCCCAGCTAAAGCCGCGGGCAACCCTGAGGTACTGCGGCAGCCAGGACATGATGCCCCACCACATACTGGCGGAAGCCCAAAAAGAGAACGCGCAGCAACAAAAATCAGGATTCTTGATCAGCACCACGAAGTTCTGCCACGCCGTTCCCGACTGCACGCCCTTGGTTGCAACCTCCGGCGTCTGTCCCTTGGCGATGTGCTCGAGTTCGGTCTGGTTGATCCATCTATGCTGCTCCGGGCGATCTGTGGTTAGAAACCAGATCAGCGGAATGCTCACCAGGCTCAGAATCGCGCACAACCAATAGATGCCCCGCCAGCCGTAAGCGGCGATGATGGCGGCGAAGAATGCCATGCCCACAGCAGGGCCGACCATCTGACCCATCAGCCAGGACGAGTTGGCCTTTCCTCTTTCTTCGCGGGGAAACCAGTTCTTCACAAAGGCGATCAGCATGGGGTAGTGCAGGGCTTCCCCGACTCCCAGGACGAACATCGCGGCATAAAGCAGAGTCACCGTCTTCGCCGTTGCGGCCACCATAAGCGGCACAGTCCAGGTAACCAACGCAACACACATGGTCTTGCGCGGTCCCAAGCGGTCGCCAACCGGGCCCAGCAGAATATTGCCCAGCCCGTAGGCGACAAGGAAGAACGTCATCAGCAGACCCTGTCCGACGGGGTTACTCTTGAGCCCCATTTCTTGCAGGAAAGGTGGGAACGCAATCAGGACCGAGACGTTCACCCGGTCCAGATACGCTACGAGAACGGTGAAAGAGAGAATGGCGAGTAGCCAGATGCGCACTCGGCTCGGGCTTCGCGCTGGCGTCGTTACGCCCGGCACTTTCGCTGCGGTATCGACCTGAGGTGTGGTGATACCCATTTCAATTTCCTATTCTTCGGAAAACATCGCTGCCTTCCGGGTGCAAAAAAGCGCGCCAAAGGCCACTGCTCCGGCGCGCTTACCCCAACTGGCCCGCTTTCTTTCAGCTCTGCTTCAGCGCCTGCAGGATGCGAGCGGGAGTCATGGGGAGCTGGAACAGCCTGGCCCCGGTCGCGTCATAGATCGCGTTGGCAATGGCCGCTCCCAGGGTGATGATCGGCGGCTCGGCGATTCCATCCGGGGCCAACTCCGGGTTGTCGACCAACACGACTTCCATCTTCGGCATGGTGGAGAAGCGCGGAATCTCGTACGAGTCGAAATTCCGGGCGAAGACTTCGCCATTGCTGAAACGTACTTCCTCGCTGAGCGCATAGCCAATGCCCATGGTTATACAGCCCTCGACCTGCTGGCGTGTGCCTTCCGGATTGACGATAATGCCCGCGTCCACCGCGGTGACGACGCGTTCCACCCGCACCTTTCCCGTGCTCTTGTCGGCCGCCACCTGGACCGCGGTCGCAACATAAGTTTTGTAAAAAGTGCCACAGGCAACGCCTACTCCCTGGCCGCTCGGCGCCCGCGCTGCTTTCCAGCCAAACTGCTTGGTCGCCGCCTGCAGCACCCGCTGCATGCGTTTGTCGGTCAGATGCCGCAGGCGGAACTCGACTGGGTCGATGCCGGCCTTGCTGGCCAGAACATCCATGTGCGATTCCCGAGCGAAGGTGTTGGTAATCGCGCCCGGCATACGCCACGGCCCGACGAAGAAGGGGTGCAGCCCGGCGCCATTGTCCTGGTTCCGCCAGGCGATCTGCGTCACCGGCACCGTCGTCGTCCTCTGGTTCGGGATGTCATAAAAGGTGACGGCGCCCCAGTCACCGGCGGCGTACACCGTGTAGTCCCACGAAACAATCTTTCCCTCGTTCATTCCAGTCTGGATCTTCACTGCCGCGGCCGGACGGAACCTCGCGTAGAAGAAATCCTCGTCACGACGCCAGACGAGCTGCACCGGCTTGCCGACCATCTTCGCCAGCCGGGCCGCTTCCACAGCGTTCTGAGCGTTGTTCTTCCCGCCGAAACCGCCGCCCACGTACGGAACGATCACGCGCACGTTTTGTTTAGTGAAGCCCAGAGCCTGCGCGACCCGGTCCCGCATAATGAATGGAATCTGAGTAGCTGCCCATACCGTTGCTTTACCGCCCTCGATCATCGCCAGGGATGATTGAGTTTCAATGGGTGCGTGTGCGCCGTAACTATGAAAATATGTCTGTTCGAGCGGATTCGCGAACTCCCCCAGAGTTCCGGTCTCGGCTATCACCTTCGGCGGCTGCGCGTTCTTAAGCACGTGGTCGAAGATTGACTTGTCGTCCAGACCTGTCTGGGGGCGATCGAACTCTGCCTTGATGAGCGCCAGCGCCGTATCTGCCATATCAGGCCGATCGTGGATGACGGCGATAAAGTCACCGTCCCTCACCACCCGGGCGCCAGACATTTTCTCAACGGCGCTGGTGTCGACGTTCTTCAGCTTCGCGCCGTGCGCCGGCGGCCTGAGAATCCGTGCGTACACCATTCCGGGGACAGTGATGTCGCCGGTGTACTTGGCCTTGCCGGTTACCTTCTCCAGGGCGTCCTTGCGCTGCGGCGACTTTCCCATCACCTTGAACGCCGATACCGGTTTCAAAGGCACCTTGCCCAAGTGGCGCTCGATCTGCTTGCCCTGAACCAGGGCAGCGTAAGTGACGCGCTTGCCCTGCGCCGGATCGGTGATGACGCCATCGCTCACCTGCAGCCGTTCCACCGGAGCATTGAACTGCTCAGCCGCCATTTGCAGGAGAACGGCTCTGGCCTCGGCCGTAGCTCCACGCAGGATCGGGCCGAGCACCCTCATGGACTGCGAGCCGAACGTGCCCACGTCCCACGGGCATACGTCGGTGTCGCCCATCACCATGTCGATGGAGTCGAGGGGGAAATCAAGCTCTTCGGCAACCAATTGCGCCGCGGCTGTCTGCAAACCTTGTCCCAGTTCAACTCGGCCGACAAAACAAGTGATGCGGCCGTCGGGTCGGACCTTAAGAAACGCGTTGAAGTCGGTTGGGGTTGAGGGCGGCGCCTCACTGTAGGGTTGTTGAAAGGCCCGCAACGGGCCGACCCAGAAGAGCACAACCAGTCCCGTGCCCCCGAGTTTGAGGAAGTCGCGGCGGTTAAGGGCGCCATTTTCGGCCACAATCACTTCATCTTGTTTCATGACGCCCTCCCTTTCGCAGCTCCAGCAGCTTCCTGAATGGCCTCGATGATGCGGTTGTAATCACCACAGCGACACAAGTTGTCATCCATATGGCGGACGATGTCGGCACGCGTCGGCCGCCGGTTTTTCAGGAGAAGCGCATAGGCCTGCATGATCATCCCGGGCGTGCAGTAGCCGCACTGCAGGGCGCTGTGATGGACGAACGCCGCCTGCAGCGGGTGAAGCTGTCCGTTCTTGCTCAGACCCTCGATCGTCAGCAGGTGCTTGCCGGCGATGTCCTTGACGGGAATCGTGCAGGACCGGACCGCTTCCTTGTCTACGATCACGGTGCAAGCGCCGCACAGCGCAGCGCCGCAGCCGAACTTGGCGCCGGTGAGGCCGAGATCGGAGCGCAACACCCACAGCAACATGCGCTCATCATCGACCGTCACCCGCGTCGGCTTGCCATTGAGAGTGAATGAAATTGCTCGTTCCATGGAAATATCCTTTGGGCACAATCAGCGCCTGACAATTGCCAACCGTTCGGCGCGCCGAGAGGTGCACAATTCGCGCACACTATCCGCTCGATGCAAGAGTGTGCCCGTGCCTGACCTGGTTTGCTGTGACTCTCGGCACACACTTTGGTGATTAGGCTCAGCCTCGGAGGAAGGCCTATCCGAGACTGCCCGATGAGGTTTTGGTCCGGTCAACTGACGGCAATCTCACGCCCAAGCCGAAGCACGAAACCTGGGAACTCTACAAGCGAACCTACCCGCGCGACAACAGCCCGTATAGCAACTTGGCCGCTTGGTTCGTCATCGTGGGGAAATTCGACAAGCCTTGGGAGATTGCCAACGGTGAGTTGGAGGTCGCACCCGACTCAAGCGGTTCTTATACGGACGTCGCTGTAGCACACCTGGCGCTGGGCGTGTGGATGAAGCCAAGGCGATCCTGAACACAGCGCTGAAGAGAAACATAGGTGGCTACGTGATTCATGCGCGCCTGGCGCAGATTGCTCTTGCCCAGAGTGATACAACCACCCCGCAACGCGAGGATGCGCTGGTGCGGGCCAATCCTCAAGGGGAGTTGGGTGTCGTCTGCGGGTTCAGAGGCCCGCAGAGTGCGATGCTGAGCAGGATGAAGAGGCAACTGCGGCGTGGAAAGGACTGCACTGAGCTTGAGCAGCGGAAGAAAAACACGCGCTTAAGATGCTGCGTCCCAAGCGGGCTCGACAGGACCGCCCAAGATGAGACCTATTCCTGCTGGGCGACGCGCAGCACTGTCCCGACCCCGAGCTTCATCTCACGCGCTATCGCCTTCCAGCCGTGCCCCTGTGCGCGACAGGCGGCGGGCATGGCGGAGACCAGCGCGCACGGGCTCGTGGGGGTTGCAGCTCGGCGCGCAAAGAAGCTCCGCTTCCCGCTGCATTTCGACCGGGGCCTCCTGCGGGCGCGCCCGCGCCAGATTCGCGATCCGGCCCAGCTAGCACGATAAGCCTCATTCCCGCATAAAGCCAGCGCAAGGCACGAGACAAACAGCCCGAACTCGGCCGTACCGTCGCCCCATTCGCCGATTTCGCCCCACGACCCCTGCGCGCGCCACTCTAAGGTGCCGGCAGAACCTCGCAAATGCTGAGGTTGTAGCGATCGCCGGTGGGCGCCGTGTCGTTGATGGTGACCACCGTGCCGCTCGCCGGCGTGGTCGAAGTCTGCCGCTGCACCCAGTACGTATCCCCGATGGTTGCCAGGTACTGGTGCACCATGGTTTGATTGGCCCCCACGGTCCGCGCCGTGGCGTTATCCCAATCGCTGCCCACGCCGATGACCCAGGAATTGTCGCGGGTGGTGGTCAAGGATGCGGTGGGGGCTCCAGAGGCCGCGGTGCCGCCGCCGGTCGCGCCGATCGCGCCCGAACCACCGGTGCCGGAGGTATCCACACCGCTGAAGGTGACCACCGTGATCGATGCCCCCACGCTCTGCGACAGCGTGGCGCGGACGGAAGCGCCGCTCAGGGTGGTGGGGCTGAACGCTCGCCAGATCTCCGCGGTGCCCAACTGGGTGTTGGTTCGCTTCACCAGCGTCCATGTCAAGGCCGTGCCGGTGGCGTTGGCGACACCGGTGACGGTGATCCCCGCCGTGTTGCCGTCCGACGCGATGAAAGCCAGCAGCAGTTCGTTGGTCTTGGTGGTGGTGAAGGTTGGCGAGGTGATGGTTGTCGACGAGGTACTGCGGTCGGTCGAAACATTCTGGTCGATGGCCAACTGAGACGTGGCGACGAAGTTCACCGCCGTCACGCTGGCTCCGCTCACCGTCACCGCCTTGTTGACGGGCGTGAAGACGAAGCCCGCCTTGCTGGGCGTGACGGTATAGGACCCGTTGCTCAGATTGCTGAAGGTGTAATTCCCAGAGGCGTCAGCCGTGGCGGTCGCGCTCGCCGTACCGCTCAGCGTCACCGTGACCGCATTGCCTCCGCTGCCGCTGATGGTGCCGGAGAGCGAGAACGTGGTTGGCGCCACGGCAGTGAAGTTCACGCCCGTGATGCTGACGGAGGCCACCGTCACGGCCTGGTTGGGCGGAGTGAAGGTGAATCCCGCCTTGCTGGGCGTGACCGTGTAGGGGCCGTTCACCAGGCCGCTGAAGGTGTAGTTGCCGGAAGCGTCGGCGGTGGCCGTCGCGGTGGCGGTGCCAGTCAGGTTCACGGTAGCGGCATTGCCGCCCGTGCCGCTGATCGTGCCCGAAATGCTGTAGGTGACCGTGCTGAAGTTGAGCGCGGTGACGTTGGCATTGCTGATGGTAGCCGGCTGGCTGGCCGGAGTGTAGGTAACCCCGGTCTTGCTGGGTGTAACCGTGTAGGCGCCGTTAGCCAGGCCGGTGAAGGTGTAGTTGCCGGAGGCGTCGGCGGTGACAGCCGCGGTGGAGGCACCGGTCAGGTTTACGGTGGCGCCGCTGCCGCCCGGCGCGCTGATCGTGCCGGAAATGCTGTAGGTCGTCGTGCTGAAATTGACGCCCGTGACGTTGGCGGTGGTCAGGGTCGCCGCCTGGCTCGCCGGAGTGAAGTTGAACCCGGTGTTGCTGGGCGTAACCGTGTAGGTGCCGTTGGTCAGGCCGCTGAAGGTGTAGTTGCCCGAAGCATCGGCGGTGGCAGTAGCGGTGGCAGCCCCGGTGAGGTTGACAGTGGCGCCGTTGCCGCCCGCACCGCTGATTGTCCCCGAAAGGGTGTAGGTGACTGTGCTGAAGTTAAGCACGGTGATGTTGGCGCTGTTCACCGTGGCGGGTTGGCTCGCGGGGGTAAAGTTGAATCCTGTGTGGCTCGGGGTAACCGTGTAGGCACCGTTCACCAGGCCGCTAAAGGTGTAGTTGCCGGAAGCATCGGCCGTGACCGTTGCGGTGGCGGGCCCGGTGAGGTTCACGGTAGCGGCGTTGCCGCCGGTGCCGCTGATCGTCCCCGAAATGCTGTAGGTGACCGTGCTGAAGTTGAGCGCGGTGACGCTGGCATTGTTGACGGTAGCCGGCTGGCTTGCCGGAGTGTAGTTAACCCCGGTCTCACTGGGTGCAACCGTGTAGGCGCCGTTGGCCAGGCCGGTGAAAGAGTAATTGCCGGAGGCATCGGCGGTGACCATCGTCGCCTGGGCGCTGGTGGTGGGGACGTAGGTGCCGACACTGGAGTGCGGCTCCAGTTGCGCGCCCCACAAATAGGCCGTCACGCTCGGTTGGTTGTTGAAACTAATCTGGTAGCCAGCAGGGGTACCCGTGGCAAAAAAGGAACAGCTATACCGCACCCAAGACGTAGTCAGAGTTTGTATCGTGGGACAGCTATTGCCTGATTGAATGCCTAGGTGTAGCTGCTCTCCCCCAGAAGCTCCGCGCGCCCAAACACTCAAGGTGTAAGTTTGCCCCGCGCTCTCGCTGGAGACCGTCTGCTGGATGCCGGTTGCTAGCGTTCCGCAACTGCTCCCGCTGGCTGGACCAACCAGCTTCAGCGCCGTGCTACCGCCGTTCGGATCGGTCACGTCCGTGGTGTTGGCCGTGTAAGTGGCGTGGTCGCAGAAGTAAGCCCAAGGCCCACTCCCAGGCAAAGCCCCGCTGTCGAACTGCGAGTACCGCACCATGTTGCTGGAGCCGGCCGCGGTGGCGGCGCCGGCCAGGTTCACGCTGGCGCCGTTGCCGCCCGGTCCGCTGATGGTGCCGGAAACGCCGTAGGTGGCCGTGCTGCTGAAGTTCATTCCGGTCACATTGGCGCTGGCTACCGTGACGCTCTGGCCAGCCGGCGTGAAGGCGAAGGTCGGATTGCTGGGTGTAACCCGATAGGCACCGTTTGCCAGGCCGGCAACCGTGTAGTTTCCGGAGGCATCAGCGGTCGCGCTCGCGCTCATGGCGCCGGTCGCGGTTACGGTGGCGCCGCTGCCGCCCGGCCCGCTGATGCTGCCGGCAACGCTGTAGGTGACTACGCTAAAGTTGACCCCGGTCAGGCTGGCGCTGCTGATCGTAGCCGCCTGGTTCACCGGAGTGAAGGTGAACCCGGTCTTGCTGGGTGTAACCGTGTAAGCGCCGTTTAACAGGCCGCTGAAGGTGTAGTTGCCGGAGGCATCGGCGGTAGTGGTTGCGGTGGCTGCGCCGCTCAATGCCACCGTAGCGCCGCTACCCATGGCCGCCGGGCTGACGCTGCCGCTGATGCTGTACGTTGCAGTTCCCGCAAAGTTCACGCCCGTGATATCGGCGCCGCTAATCGTCACGGTCTGAGAAGCAGGGGTGTAATTGAAACCGGTATTGCTGGGAGTTACGGTGTACGTTCCGTTGTTCAGTCCGCTGAAGCTGTAGTTCCCGGAAGCATCGGCGGTCACAGTCGCGCTGGCCGTGCCACTCAGCCTTACCGTTGCCCCCGCGCCTCCGCCGCTGATTGTGCCGGAGAGGATCCCGGGATTGGGGGCGGGGAGGATCTCGCAAATGCTGAGGTTGTAGCGGTCGGCTGTAGGCGCGGTATCGTTAATCGTGACGGTCGTGCCGCTCAGAATGGGACCACTTTGGCTTAGTCTCTGTACCCAGAAGGTGTCCGCGGCTGCCGCCAGGTATTGGTGGACCATAATTTGATTGGGGCCTAGGGTTCGTGCCGTTGCACTGCTAACATCGTTGCCCACCCCGAAGACCCGAGAGAAGTTTTGTGTGGCGACCAAACTGGCCGTGGGTGCACCCGGATTGGCACTGCCCGTGCCCGTTGCACCAATCGCACCGGAACCGTTGGTGCCCGAGGGATTCGTCCCGGCGAAACTGACCACAGTAATACTGGCTGCGACGCTCCGGGATAGAGTGGCCTTGACTGAAACATTGGTAAGAGTCGATGGCGCAAAAGCCCGCCAGATTTCCGCAGTGCCCCGTTGCGCGTTCGTTCTCTGTACCAGCACCCATGTAAGGCCCGCACCGGTGACCCCGCTGACGGTCACACTGGCGGTGGTACCGTGGGTTGCGACAAAAGCGAGCAGCAATTCATTGGCTGTTTTGGTGGAGAAGGTCGCGCTGGTTATGCTGGTGCTCGCCGTGGATGAGTCCGCGGTAGCCGTGGCGTCCATCTGGATCGACACCACCGTCGTGAAGTTGACACCGGTCAAGGCGGTGCCGTTGCTGCTTACTGACTGGCTCGCCGGAGAGATCTGGAATCCTAGCTTAGTCGGCGTTACGGTGTAAGTTCCGCTCGGCAATCCTGCGAAGCTGTAATTGCCATTGCTGTCCGCGGTCGCGGTCGCTGTGGCGGTGCCCGTCACTGTTACTGTCGCCCCGGCGCCACCAGGAGCGGGACTGATCGTGCCGGAGAGGGAGAATAGGGTAAAGAAATTAGCCGTGACATTGGCATTGCTGATGGTGATGGCCTGGCTGGCGGGGCTGAAAGTGAAGCCCGTATTGCTCGGTGTGACGGTATAGACGCCGCTGGCCAACCCGGTGAAGGTATAAGCGCCCGAGGCGTTCGCGGTGACCGTCGCGGTCGCAGCTCCGCTCAGGGTCAGGGTGGCTCCGTTGCCGCCGTTGCCGCCGATGGTGCCGGAGATGGAGTACAGGCTGGAGAAATTAGCCGTGCCATTGCCATTGCTGACTGTGACGCTCTGACTGGCCGGACTGAAGGTGTAGCCGGCATTCGTCGGCGTGACGGTGTAGGTGCCGTCGCCCAGGCCTGCTAGGGTATAGGCGCCTGAGGCGTTGGCGGTGGTGGTAGCCACGATAGTCCCACCGAGGCTCGCGGTCACGGTGGCTCCGTTGCCGCCGCCGCCGCCGATGGTGCCAGCAATGGCAAACGTGTTCTTGAATACGACATCCACCCAATAATTGCCGCTGTTGAAAGTGTTCGCCGGGAAGCAGGGCTGGACGGTCGGGGTGCATCCCGCGGTGATATCGTAAGTGAACACTCCGTTGGCGCCGGAAACTCCGTTCTGCAACGCATGCAGCGGCGGATTGTTGACTCCGGCAGTCGCAAAATAATTGGCGTCGGCAGAATAGTGTCCGACGGTAGTGTGATAGCTGGCCACGTATGGCGTGGTGGCAGCGATCGGCACCGGGCTCGCGAAGGTCACCTGCTGCCAACCGGAGGCGGTCTCATTCGCGAAGGTGACTGTGGCCAGCAGCGAGCCGGTATTAGTCCACAGATTGCCCACATGGGTGCCGGTGTTGGCGGCGCTCTTGTAGAAGCGGAGCCCGGTGATGAGGCCGCCGGTATCAGCCTGGAATCTCACGCCTAACTCGACCGCTGAGGCATCCCCGGCATCGGCTGTGACCGGCGCCGCCGTGCTCGGCCAAATGGTAAAGAACGCGGGTATGCTGACAGTAATGCTCACCGAGCCGGTAGCCGTCTGCGGCGGATTAACCCCACCTTCCTGCGAGCCCGAGTCCTTTACCTGCACGGTGAAGGTACTGGTCGCCGCAGTCAGCGTTGTGCCGCTGATCTGTCCCGTCGGGGACAAAGTCAAGCCGACAGGCAAGCTGCCCGCCACCAGCGACCAGGTGTAGGGTTGGACGCCACCCGTGGCGGCCAGCGTAGCCGAGTAAGGCACGTCCACCGCAGCGTTGGGCAAGGCGGTGGTGGTGACGGCCAATGCCGCCGCCCGCACGGTCACGGTGCTGTTGCCGCTAATAGTTCCGAGCGTGGCGATCATGTTGGCAGGGCCGCCGGCAACCGCCGTCGCCAGCCCGGCGCTAGTGATGCTGGCTACGCCCGTGTTCGAGGAAGTCCAGGTGACCTGGTTGGTAATGTCCGCCTTGCTGCCGTCGCTGTAGGTGCCGGTGGCGGTGAAGGACTGTGTGCCCGCGATCTGCAGCGTCGGATTGACCGGGGCGACCGCGATCGAAACCAGCGTCACGGTCGAGGTCGGCACATAGACCAAGTCCACCCAGTAATTGCCGCTGTTGAAGCTGGTGTTGGGAAATACGCCGGGAGTAGTGGCGAAGAGGCCGTTGCCGCCGGATACCCCATTCTGCAATGCGTGCAGCGGTGGGTTGTCCACGCCCGCGGTGGTGAAATAATTCGAGTCGAAGGAATAGTGGCCTGCGGTGGTGCTGTAGGAAGCCACATACACGGTGTTGGCGGTGACCGCGACCGGGGCCGCGAAGCTTACCTGCTGCCACCCGGAAGCACTTTCTCCGGCAAACGTGGCCGTGCCCAGCAGACTGCCCGCAGCCGACCACAGATTCCCAATGTGCGTGCCGGTGTTGGCGGCGCTCTTATAGAAGCGGATGCCGGTGACCGTGCCGCTGAAATCGGCCGTGAACTTCACTCCCAACTCGTACGGGTTGGCATCGAGGGAATCGAGAGTGCCCGGAGTTGTGGTGCTCGGCCAGATGCTGCAGGGACAGGACGGCGGCGCGATGTTGATGCTCACTCCCGCCCCGGGCGTTTCCAGATTGCCGCTGTCATCCACCGCCCGGCTGCGCAGCGTAGCCGCACCGGTGCCGGAAACCGTCCACGTGTAGGTCCAACTCTCGCGGCCATTGGCAGGATGCCAGGTGGCGCCCCCATCGGTAGACACTTCAACCCCGCCTACCACGCCGCCGCCGCTATCCACCGCTGTGCCCTGAATGGTGACGGTCGACCCCGGCTCGACATTGGCTCCTGAAGCAGGCGAAGTGATGGTGGACACGGGTGGAGTGGTATCGGCGGAAGCCGATGCCGCCAGCAACCCGGCTTGCAATGTGGCGGGCTGGACGCCCATGTCGGCGAACAGGTTTACCGTCGCCTGTTGCATGTTCGGGTCGGTGACATAGGGCCCGCTCCCGCAATAAGTGTCGTGATGGTTGTCGAGTCCCCAGGACCACTGCACCGTGCCGGCCCCGAACACCAGAGCCTTGCTGGCTGCTCGGTACAAGGTGGAATGGTGGGTTGCCGCTCCCGCACCATAGGTGGCGCCGTAATCGATGAGATAGTCGGTGCTGAGATTGTAGGTGGCCGTCGACAGCGGAAACAGGCCGGCGGGACGAAATCCGTTGTCCGCGTCAACGTCCCACTCATAGCCCAGCGTTCCGGCGGGAAGAGCAAAGGTTTGCCCCGTGGTCTGATTGGCAATGGCCGTACCGCGCCAGAAGCGCATTTTTCCGTCGGCCGCCGGGACCTGGGCCGACAAATCGGTGTTGTCCGCTCCACAGCCATAAACCCGGAACAGGGTTCCGGTGACCGCATTTTCCGGATTGCCGCCATCGGCCGGGGGGCTGAAGGTTGGGTCGCGCCAGGTGCCTGTCCAAGTGGGAGGGTCGAGAGGGTCAAGCTTGGTTTCGCCGATCGTCTCCCTGTACGAAACCAAGGTGCGGTAGGCGGTCGAGGTGCCATCGATGCTGTTTTCCCATCGCGTCTTCCAGAACCCTCCGCTGCCGCTGAAAAAACCCAGGTGGACACCCGCAGTGCGGGCCGCTTGGATGTTGGTTCGTTTCGGTCCCGACCAATACTCGTCGTGCCCCGCGGCCAAGTACAGCTTGTGCTTGAGGATCAAATTCTGGTGCAGCAGCGCGTAGTTGGGGTCGGTTGTCGGATCGCTCGGCAGACTCCCGGTCCGCGCCGCGTCCAAGCTGGTGAAATAGGTGACGTCATATCCATTGGCCTCCAGCCACCGGACCATCGGATATTCCGCGTAAAACACCCAAGATGCGGGCTGAAGACTTCGCGTATGGAAGGGACGGTTGTAACTGACCTTGTACGCCCGCTGAGTGTTGTTGAAGACGCCCGTCGGACCGTACAGGCTGTGCCCGCCAAAATCGTTATAGGCTTGCCAGGTTTCGTCCGAGGTTTGGAACAGGACGGCGGAAGTGCTGGAATCGTTGCGAACGATGAAAACAATATGACTGGTGCCGACGGTGTCGTCGCGCACCAACTCCGCGAAGTAGATGCCCGAAGTGGCGGTCGCCGGCACGGTCCAGGAGGCCGACACCGCCCAGTTGCCGCAGTCCACCAGGTTAGTAGTTGCGTCCGTGACACACGCCGGCTGCGTCTGTGGCAGCGTCACCGAAGGCAGAATTGGATTATTCAAAGCTTTGCCGACGATCAGCCGCGCCCCGTTGCCCTGGTAGTACCCCATGCGATAGATATCGAGGTGGTACGTGGTAGCGGTGGTGTTGATCTTGAAAGAGACAGTCTGCCCGGCGTTGACGCTGATATCGGTGGCAAAGCCCTGGATGCTGGCATCGCCGGCGCCGCTGATGTCCCATTGCGACTGAGGCGTCCCCGGCAGGCAGTTCTCCGCCTCAATCGCGTTTGCGGGAGAGCTGCACGAAGCATGAGCGGCAGCGGAAAAAAGAATTAAAAGGCTGGCAGCGATTAATAGCGCGCTCGCGAGACGCAGGAGACTGCGAAAATTAGCGTTGGGGTTCACCAGTCAACTCCTTGGCTGATATGGTGTAGCCCCAGGAACAGGTTCAGCCGAACAGGAACCACCAACTTTTACTCGGCGACTCTCCTCGCGCCCTGTTCCTAGCGGTCGTAGGGGAGGAGAGTGAATTCCCTGATTCGGCCGCGGAGCCCGGGACCCGAAGCCAGATCGCGGACGTTACGCCCTTGATCTGGATACCTGGGTGATGCATGGACAGTCATGGCAATTCATGTACCACGCAGATTCTGGGATGCCTAGGATGCCGCGCGTTTGAATCTCAACGATTTAAGGAGTCACACGAAAGAAAAATTTTCGACAACGGCGGGGACGCCTTTGCAACTTGTTGCATTTCTGATGCAATCGGCCCGCATGCGCGCCTGATGTGAAGGAGCCGCTCACGCAGTGAGTGAGTTGGCGGCACCGCTACTTCCCATGCTTCTCGGATCACATGCATCTGGTGCGAACATGGCAATAATTAATTCCGCTCCACGTTCTCCCACAGCTATTGCAAGAACAAGCCCCCGATACCCGCAGCCATATGCTCTCATTTGGCACCTAGTGTGCCTTCCCATGTGCTCCGTCCATCTGGCGCACAGGGCTGGCAGGAGTTTGCGTCTTCGATAACGGGGATACGAAGCGTGATCCAACCCGAGAAGCGCGCGCGTCCGGCCGCAGGAATGGTAATTTTCGCCATGCGGAAACCGCTTGCACGTCGACTGCAAAGTTTTGCAGTCTTGCCGCCCTAGCGGATATTTTCATCGATGGTCGGACTGTTTCGAATTGATGCGAAAGGAGATAGAGGCGCACCAAAGTAACCCGCACGGGCAGAGCTTGGGCACCAGCGATGCACCACTCACGGTGCCATGAAACCCTTACAGTCCTGCGGTGAGAGACTCTTATTTGTTATTGCCGTCTGTGTGCTGGCTTTAGCTGCGCCGACTCGCGCGGCGGCCGCCAATCCAATTGTTATCGTCACCAGCTCGTCGAACCCTTACACGACATTTCTGCCGGAGATCCTGCGCGCCGAAGGATTCAACGAATTCGACACGGCCGATATCTCCGTTGTTAACAGCACGACTCTATCGGCCTACGACCTGGTGGTTTTGGGCGACACGTCGCTGACGGCGTCGCAGGCGGCCATGTTCAGCCAGTGGGTCAACGGCGGCGGCAATCTTATCGCCATGCATCCCGACCCCCAACTGGCGGGATTGCTGGGTCTGGCCGACACCGGCACCGCTCTGTCCAACGCCTATGTGTTGATGAGCACCTCGGCCGGCCCCGGGGCCGGCTTGGTGGGGCAGACCATTCAGTTTCACGGCCCGGCCGAGTTGTACACGCTGAACGGCGCCACCAGCTACGCCACCCTGTATTCGAACGCCAGCACTCCCACCAGCAACCCGGCGTTGACTCTACAGCAGGCCGGATCCGGGCAGGCGGCGGCGTTCACGTACGACCTGGCGCGCTCGGTTGTCTATACCCGCGAGGGCAATCCCGCCTGGAGCGGACAGGCACGCGATGCCGCCAACGCTCCTCCCATCCGTTCCTACGATTTGTTTTTCGGGGCCGCGTCCTTCGACCCCGAGCCCGACTGGATCGATTTCAACAAAGTTCAAATACCGCAGGCGGATGAGCAGCAGCGTCTGCTGGCCAACCTGATCCTGCAGATGAACGCCACCAAGAAGCCACTGCCTCGCTTCTGGTACCTGCCGAAAAGCCTCAAAGCGGCGGTGGTGATGACCGGCGATGACCACGGCTCGTTTTACAGCGGCAGTTCCACCGCCCAGCGTTTTAGCGATTTTCTCGCCGCCAGTCCTTCCGGGTGTTCGGTAGCGAACTGGGAATGTGTTCGCTCCACCAGTTACTTGTTCCCGCAATTGCTGGCGAGTAATCCGCTGACCAATGCGCAGGTTGCCTCCTACGCGTCTCAAGGTTTCGAGATCGGTGTGCACGTCGACTCGTCTCCCACTTGCTCCGACTGGACGAGCAGCACGCTGGACGCCGACTATACGGCTGACCTGGCATCGTTCGCCGCGCAGTTCCCCAGCCTGGCTGCGCCGCAGACGCACCGCATGCACTGTGTGTCCTGGAGCGACTACGATTCGCAGCCGCAAGTCGAGCTGAACCACGGCATCCGTCTGGACACGACCAACTACTACTGGCCTGCTAGCTGGATCAACGATCGGCCGGGGCTGTTCACCGGTTCCGGCATGCCCATGCGATTCGCCGATCGCAATGGGAATCTCATCGACGTCTATCAGGCCACCTCGCAAATGACCGACGAGTCCGGCCAGAGCTATCCGCTGCACATTAATACGCTGCTGGACAACGCCCTGAGCGGAAACGGCTACTATGGCGTGTTTACCGCCAATATGCACAACGACGGCGGCACTTACCCCGGACCCGGGGCGAATCAGATCGTGGCCGCAGCCCAAGCCCGCGGGGTACCGGTCATCTCCGCGTTGCAGATGTTGCAGTGGCTGGATGGGCGCAACACTTCCTCGTTCGGCTCGCTGGCCTGGAGTGGAAATGTTCTGAGTTTCAGCCTGATGGCCGGAGCCAACGCCAATAACCTCAGCGCCATGCTGCCCAGCAACGCTGGCACGCTGGGGTTGACCGGCATCACGTTGAACGGCAGCCCGGTCAGTTATCAGTTGCAGACGATCAAAGGCATGCAGTACGCCGTCTTCGCGGCCAGTGCCGGCAATTACCTGGCAACCTACGGTGGCAGCCCACTGTTCAGCATTGCGGGCGCGATCAGCCCGGCCGCGGTCGCCAGCGGCACTACGGTTACAGCGACCGGTCCGGTCACGGTCACCGCCAGCGCCGACAGCTATGGCAACTACTCCTTGAACGGCCTGCCCAGCGGAAGTTACGTCATAACTCCGAGCAACAGCGGATTCAGCTTCACTCCCGCCAGCCAGGCCGTGGCCGTTAGCGGGGCGAATGTGGCCTCCGTAAACTTCAACGCGGTCCAGATCTGCCCCTGCAGCTTGTGGAACAACAGCACCATTCCCGGCACGCCGTCCTTCAACGATCCCAACGCGGCGGAGCTTGGGGTGCGTTTCTATTCCGACGTAGCCGGTACCATCAGCGCGGTTCGCTTCTATAAAGGCAGCGGCAATACCGGTGCGCACATCGGCAACCTGTGGTCAAACAGCGGCGACAATCTGGCCAGCGCAGCCTTCAGCAATGAAACCGCTACGGGCTGGCAGCAGGTGAACTTCGCCACCCCGGTGCCCATCGCTGCCAGCACTACCTACGTAGCTTCCTACTACACGCCGACGGGCAACTACGCGGCCGATAACGACTATTTCGCAACCGCTTATGACAACACGCCGCTGCATGCGGTGCAGAACGGAGCGCTCAGCGCCAACGGCGTCTTCGTTTACGGCGCTAACGCATTCCCAACCCAGACCTACGAATCCACTAATTACTGGGTAGACGTCGTTTTCAGCCCAACGGGGAGTTTCAGCATTTCGGGCACGATTAGCGGCGCGGGCGGCAATGGCGCGAGCGTGACTCTGATTGGCCCCTCGATCGCGACCACCACCGCCGATGCCTCTGGCAACTACAGCTTTAACGGACTGGCGAACGGCTCATACACCGTGGCCGCCAGCAACCCGGGATTCACCTTCACCCCCGCCAGCCAGAGCGCGACGGTGACTAACGCCAGCGTGGCTGCAGTCAACTTCAGCACAGGCAACTCAAGCGTCCACCCGGCCACGTACGGCATTTCCGGCACCGTCAGCGGCGCGGGCGGAGCCGGCGCGGCCGTGAACATGAGCGGGACTTCGCCCGCCGCGACCACCGCCGATGCTTTTGGCAACTACACCTTTACCGGCATGGCGAACGGCTCCTACACGGTTACGCCCAGCAATTCCGGCTTCACCTTCACTCCTGCGAGCCAGGCGGCCTCAGTCAGCAGCGCCAGCGTGACCGGCATCAACTTCAACACCGTTACTTACAGTATTTCCGGCACCGTCGGCGGTGCGGGCGGCAACGGCGCCACGGTGAGCCTCAGCGGCGGCGCGAGCGCAACGACGACCGCCGATGCTTCCGGCAACTACAGCTTCACCAGTTTAGCGAACGGCTCCTACACGGTTACGCCCAGCAAGTCCGGCTTCACTTTCACCTCCGCGAGCCAGGTGGCAACGGTGAGCAACGCCAATGTGACTGGCATCAACTTCAGCACCGTCACCTACAGCATTTCGGGCACGATCAGCGGTGCGGGCGGCAACGGCGCCACGGTGGCGCTGAGCGGTACGTCGAGCGCAACCGTTACCGCCAGCGCGACGGGGACCTTCACCTTCAGCAATTTGGCCAACGGGTCCTACACCGTGACGCCCAGCAATTCCGGCTTCACCCTCACTCCCGCGGGCCAGGCGGCGACGGTCAGCGGTGCCAGCGTGACCGGCATCAACTTCAGCACCGCCACTTACAGTATTTCCGGTACGGTCAGCGGCGCGGGCGGCAATGGCGCCACGGTGACACTGAGCGGCGCGACGAGCGTAACCGTTACCGCGAGCGCCACTGGAACCTTCACCTTCAGCAACTTGGCCAACGGAACTTACACCGTCACCCCGAGCAAGAGCGGGTTCACCTTTACCTCCGCGAGCCTGGCGGCAACGGTGAGCAACGCCAATGTGACCGGCATCAACTTCAGCACCGCGACCTACAGCATTTCGGGCACGATCAGCGGTGCGGGCGGCAACGGCGCCACGGTGGCGCTGAGCGGTACGTCGAGCGCAACCGTTACCACGAGCGCCACTGGGACCTACACCTTCAGCAACCTGGCCAACGGAACTTACACCGTCACCCCGAGCAAGAGCGGGTTCACCTTTACCTCCGCGAGCCTGGCGGCAACGGTGAGCAACGCCAATGTGACCGGCATCAACTTCAGCACCGCGACCTATAGCATTTCGGGCACGATCAGCGGTGCGGGTGGCAACGGCGCCACGGTGACACTGAGCGGCGCGACGAGCGCAACCGTTACCGCGAGCGCCACGGGGACCTACACCTTCAGCAACCTGGCCAACGGGTCCTATACCGTCACCCCGAGCAAGAGCGGGTTCACCTTCAGCTCCGCGAGCCAGGCGGCAACGGTGAACAACGCTAATGTGACCGGCATCAACTTCAGCACCGTCACTTACAGTATTTCCGGTACGATCAGCGGTGCGGGCGGCAACGGCGCCACGGTGGCGCTGAGCGGTACGTCGAGCGCAACTGTTACCGCGAGCGCCACGGGGACCTTCACCTTCAGCAACCTGGCCAACGGGTCCTATACCGTAACGCCCAGCAAGTCGGGATTCATCCTCACCCCCGTCAACAAGGCTGTGACGGTCAGTAGTGCCAACGTTACCGGGGTGAACTTCACCTCCACGGCGCAGTTGGCAATCGACCAGATAGTTTCGGCCGATCAGACGATTTCGATCAACCACAGCTGGAACGGGAAAAGCATAACTGCGACGCCGACCTTCAGCACCGCGAAGCCGAACGAACTGCTGCTGGCCTTCGTTTCCATCGATGATGGTGGATTACTCTTTTGGAACGGTTCGGGGTCCTATTCCGGTGCGACCGTGGCCAGCGTCAGCGGTGGGAACCTGACGTGGTCACTGGTCAAGCGGACCAATACACAAGGGGGTACGGCGGAGATCTGGCGCGCGTATTCAGCCACCGTGCTGTCGAATATCTCGGTCACCGCCAACTTGCCGCAAGGCGTTGCGGCCACCGTCACCGTTGTGAGCTTCACTGGCGCGGATACCACCGGTACTGGGGGATCCGGAGCCATCGGAGCTACCGCCACAACGAACTCGTCCCATGGCGCACCTGCGGCCTCGCTGACCACTACCCGTAACAACTCCTGGGTCATTGGAGTGGGAACCGATGCGGATAGCTCAACCAGCCGGACCTTGGGCTCCAATCAGGTCATGGTCCACCAGCTCACAGGATCGGCAAGCGGATGGTTAGCGTGGCTAGGCCAATTCACGGGCTGGGTGCAACGGCAAAACAGCACCACACCCACGGCCGGTACCGTCGTGACCATCAACGATACCGCCCCCACCAACAATCAGTACAACCTGAGCGTTTGCGAGGTGCTTCCGGCACAGTGAGCCCGCGAACTCGTGGGCCCTCTCTTACCGCATACACGATTTACCGCAGTGCTGGTGGCCAGCGGTTCCCGTGCCTCTTCGGCCATGTCGAACGTGCAGCTACTGCGATCAGAATTTCGCTCTTCGACTTCGCTCGGGAAAGGCTCTGCGGGGCGGGGGGCCGCCTTGCCTCCCTCATCGGGATGGAGAAGCCATTCCCTTCCCAGCTTGCGAAAGTAAAATCGGCTCTCGAACACCGGCTTGAGAACGTATCCCGCGAAGCCGGCTCGCTGGAAGCGTCCCAGGTCGCCGTGCCCACCCAACGGGGACATCACGAGCAGCGCCATCTGGTTCAATTGACCGCACTACGGTAACTGAATACGGCGGGCCAAAAGGTCGATAGAAGACATGGCTGCTCAACGAAGGGGTGCTGCCGATGTATCTCCGCACGATGATCGGGCGCTCACCCCGCGACGCACGCCAACGAGGAGGACACCCTATGCGCATGAAATGCACAAGAGCACTGTGGCTTACATTGGCGGTCTTTGCCTTGTCCGCCGCCGGCTTCGCCCAGGCTCCCCCAGAAATCAAAGCGAAACTG
>Ga0209517_10003160_pt1 | contig 22559 bp, 21 predicted proteins | sample PeaSoiMetSII2010_FD_187695 | JGI IMG/M metagenome (GOLD analysis project Ga0209517, IMG submission 187695) | Peat soil microbial communities from Weissenstadt, Germany - SII-2010 (SPAdes) (version 2) | ecosystem: Environmental > Terrestrial > Soil > Wetlands > Peat | place: Germany...
ATCTGCCGGAACGACGTAGGCGGCAAGGAAGTCGAACGATCCCGCGGGGTAGGGCTGGTGACCGCTGCGCACGGCACAAACGTATCCGGTCTCGAGCTTGCTGAGGGTTGACTTTACCTGCACACTGACGAAGCGTCCGGTCGAGCCGACGACGAAGTCATAGGGGCACATTTCTCCCCAGGGCTTACTCACCGGCAACCCATGCTCGTGGGCCCTGGCCATGAAAACCGATTCTGCCCACTCGCCACGGGGTTTCTTGTCTTCAATGATGTCGGGCTTGCGCGGCGTGGGACCCGTGCCCGGAGAACTCCCTCTGCTCATTCACCTACCCCAAAGAGAAAAACGCGGCCATTCGTAGAAATTCGCGAATGCCGCCTTATCCTTCTATTGGAATGCCACAGAGAAGCGGAAGGCAAGAGTTTTCGGCGGAAAAATCGAGTCCGCATCCCAAAATGGGAAAAGACCGGGGGCTTGTTGTACAATTGTACATATGATATAATTCAAGTTATGGAAATAGTGATCGACACGTCCGCCATTCTGGCTGTTATCGGGGAACAGCCCGAAAGAGCCAGCTTGGTCAGGCTGACTCGCGGGGCTACCCTGGTGGCTCCGCCCTCGGTCCACTGGGAAGTCGGAAACGCGCTATCGGCTATGTTCAAACGCAAAGCCATCGGCATCGGGGAAGCCCTTCAATTGCTAGAGGCCTACGCGGCGATCCCCATCCGCATGGCCGGGATCGACCTGAAACAAGCGGTGGAATTATCGGCAAGGTTGAATGTGTACGCCTACGATGCCTACGTACTTGCCTGCGCCATGAACCAGGGAACGCCGCTGCTCACCCTGGATGGCGGATTAAAAGAGCGTGCGCGCGAACTCAAACTGGACGTACTGGAGGGTGAAACGCGATGAAGTCCTACAGCTATTCGGAAGCGCGGGGAAATTTTGCAACCGTGCTCGATGAAGCCGAGCGCGACGGAGCGGTGGAAATCCGCCGGCGCGACGGGAGAGTGTTTCGCATTCTGCCTCTGCGAAAGAGCAAGGCGTCGCCGCTGGACGTGAAGGGGGTAAAGCTTGGAGTGTCGGCTACCGACCTGGTCGCCATTGTGCGCGAGGGCCGGGAGCGCGGGTAGGTGTTTGCGAATCCTCGCGATTACAGCTATTAGCGCCTGCGCCTAGTTTCCAGTGTTTTGACAATGCGTTGGACTCGCCAGCTTATATCCTCCTAACGAGAATAATTCCTACGTTATTTCGATTGACGGACTTCGCAGCGTTTGTAATACTATGATGCATGAGTATGACCGACAAACTCGAGACGGTGCGGTTCACGACGAAGGGGCAAGTCGTCATCCCGCTTCGCCTTCGCAAACAATTCGAAATCGAGGACGGGACCAAAGCCGTAGTGCAAGCGACACCGGAGGGGATTCTCCTCAAGCCGGTGACCGCGGCACTCATCCGGCAGGGGCGCGGTATCCTCAAGCGGGCGCCGGGAGACAGATCCCTGAAAGAGGACTGGGCCGAGCACAAGAGGCGGGAACGCGCGCTAGAGGATCGCAATGCCGGCTAGGGTGCTCGACAGCTTCGCGCTCATCGCCTACTTCCGCGATGAACCGGGCGCGGAAGCGATCGAGCAGTTGCTCGTCTCCGCCAGCAAAAAAGACAGTCCGCTCCACATGAGCGATGTGAACTACGCCGAAGTGAAGTACTCGATTGTGAAAAAAGACGGCGCCGCAGCCTGGGCGGAGGCCGCAAAGGTTCTAGAGGGCCTGCCGATCGATTTTCATTCCACCACCCGCGCATTGGCCGACAGTGCCGCCGATTTCAAAGCCCGTTTCAAGTTAAGTTTCGCCGATGCTTTCGCCGCTGCACTGGCCAGAGAAAAGAAGGCCGAACTCGTGACCGGCGACCCGGAACTTAAGCCGCTTGACCAGGAAATAAAAATCCACTGGCTGAAATGATTGTAGTTCGGGAGAAACGATGGCATAGACAAAAGACTGGGGAGCGTTCGTCTGTCCCGGTTTTCCCGCCCCGAACCATAGACGATATTGTTCCGCGTATACTGAGCAGTCATTCTGACCGAAAGTATGCCAAACGCCCGCCATGTACTCGCATTGCTGAAAACCCACATTCGTGGAGATGATCAAGAATTCATGTCAGTTGCGATGCAGGTTGCCGCGCAAGAGGCAAGACAGGGGCACATTAAGCTTGCCGAACAAATACGCGAACTCATTGATCGAGCTAAGCTAGAACGGACCCACAGTCAACAGCGCCTCTTGGTGTTGGAACCAAAGGGCGATCTCGCAAGCCTAGTGACCCTACAAGAACCGACCGCGCGCCTCACCAGTCTGGTTTTACCAACGGAACTGGAGGCACGCTTGCGGCGCGTCCTAATCGAATACAGGCAGCAGCGAAGGTTACGAGAGCGTGATCTCCAGCCGCGTCGGAAACTACTGTTTGTTGGCGCCCCCGGCACTGGAAAAACAACCGCTGCCGCTGCAATGGCCGCTGAACTTCATCTGCCGTTATTGGTGGCGCGTCTTGAAGGTATTATCACGAAGTTCATGGGCGAAACAGCAGCGAAGCTACGAACCATATTCGACGCAATGAACATACGTTCCGGAGTGTATCTATTTGACGAGTTTGATGCCCTAGGTACGAAACGCAGTCAGCCAAACGATGTGGGGGAAATACGCCGTGTTTTGAACTCATTTCTCCAGTTCCTCGAAAAAGACACGTCAGAAAGCTTAGTGATTGCCGCGACGAACCATCCCGAGCTATTAGACAGAGCCCTTTTCAGACGTTTTGATGACATCATCGAGTTTTCTGCCCCAAGCCGCGAACTGGCAGGAGCCTTGATGAAGAGCCGTCTCGCAAATTTTGAGTTGCGCGAACTACGCTGGAACGAATTATTAGCTGAAGGAGAAGGTTTGAGTCAAGCAGAACTCGTCCGGGCTAGCGATGACGCGGCCAAGGACGCAGTTCTGGCTGAGTCCAACACCATAGCCCACGACCGGCTACTTGCCGCTATCCGTGAGCGAAAAAGGACTCACCCGCCTGACTCGCACTGATGCCGGAATATCCACGCAATCGCTACCACATCTTTCTGCACGGTCAAGCCCACAGCCAGGCTTACATCGGTCGTGGTGGTGGCCGCAGGCACGTGCCGCCCTCGCGTAACCGCGAGGACCACGCGGAACGCCTTGCAGCGGAGTTGACCCAAGCTCTCACAGCAGCACGTCAACCGGTGAACATTACAGCGCAGCGCGCACCCCACGAGACGCCGGGCTACTATCTGGACTTCGCCCTGGGGCCGCAAAGCCTGGAATTCATTCAAAGGCTTGAGAACCGGCAACAAGGTATCGAGCTGCTGTCCGTCAAAACTGACGAGCCTGACGGCGAGGTTCACGCAACCGTATTCGTTCCGTCCGGGGCGGAAGATTTTTTCCTCAAGCGAATTGAGGCCTATCGAACAGAAGACACGAAGAAGGGCAAACCAAAGAACGAAAAGCTAATCGCGAGCATCGATAGTGTGAGCCTGGCTCTCGTCCGTTCGTTATTCACTGATTCCCCCGACCGTTTCCCATCTGGAGATGTCCCGGTCTGGTGGGAGGTCTGGCTGCGAAAGGCCGCGTCTGAGGCTTTTATGGGCGCCGCAGCAGTTATGAGGGTGCAAGTGAATCCGACGGAGCGCCTAACTTTTCCCGAGCGCGAAGTTGTTCTAGCGAACGCAACCGTAAGCGAAATGGCGAGCCTGATGACCAGTACTGGGGCCATTGCCGAACTGCGCGTAGCATCGGACACGCCGGCAATCTTCCTCGGATTTCGAAACTTCGAGCAGGCCGCGTGGACACGGGACCTTGCCGGGCGGCTCCGACTTCCAAGCGCCGGTGCCCCAGCAGTTTGCATTCTAGACAGCGGCATTACTCACACCCACGCACTTTTGGCTTCTTCTCTTCAGCCAGGGGACGCTCACACCTACGATCCGACATGGGGAACCGGCGACAGCGCAGTTTGGCAAGGTCACGGGACATCAATGGCGGGAGTGGCTTTGTACGGAGATCTTCAACGTCGATTGCTGGATCACGGTCCGGTTGTTCTCCAACATGGGCTCGAGTCCGTCAAGATGCTCAATCCATCAGGTATTCAGCACGATCCCATGTTGTACGGGGCCGTAACGCGCGAGTGTGTCGCCCGGCCGGAAGTCCAAGCACCAAACCGACGCCGCGTCATCTGCATGGCAGTTACCAGCGACACCCCCGCACCCGGCGGAAGGCCTTCCTCGTGGTCGGCGGAGCTTGACACCTTGGCCTACGGGGATGCGGCCAATGAACGATTGATAGTCGCTTCTGCCGGCAACATCGCCCGAGAAGACATTGCCCCAGACCGCTACCCAGATAACAATGACCTGCAGCCTGTCCAAAGTCCGGCGCAGGCTTGGAACGCGCTGACGGTGGGAGCCTATACCGAGAAAACCAACATCTCAGACCCTCAGTTTCGCGGCTGGGCCCCTGTGGCGCCGCCCGGTGAACTGAGCCCAACGAGTCGGACCTCTGTGGCATGGCATAGGCAATGGCCGGTGAAACCCGACGTGGTTAGCGAGGGTGGGAATTGGGCCTCTGATGGAAACACCGTCGATTCCCCGAGCGACCTCGGCCTTCTGACGACATACTATCAACCCACGGTTCAGCAATTCACAACTATCCACGACACAAGCGCGGCCACTGCAGTGGTTGCCGAGATTGCCGGGAAGATGTTGGCCGCAAGATCTGACCTCTGGCCAGAAAGCGTTCGCGGGCTCATCGTCCACTCGGCAAGATGGACGCCCTCGATGCGCAGCAAAATGGATGCCGCCACTACGCAGGCACAGAAAGTCGCGGTGCTAAGAAGGTATGGTTATGGCGTCGCGGATTACACCCGTGCCCTCCTCAGCTCGATGAACGACGTCACACTGATAGCGCAAGACCGCCTCAAGCCCTTCAAGCGCGCCGACAAAGGAAACATAACTGGGCACCAAATGAATCTTCACGAGCTACCCTGGCCGAGAGCGGAACTTCAAACACTCGGCGCTGCAGAAGTCGAAGTTAGGGTGACTCTCTCTTACTACGTAGAGCCGAATCCTGGCGAGCGTGGGTGGATTCGACGCTACCGATACGCTTCCCACGCGCTGCGCTTCGCCATGAAGCGCAGCCTTGAGAGCCTAGACGCTTTCCGCGCACGGATTAACAGGGCGGTTCAGCTTGAGGACGAAGACAGCGCAACGGATGCGGGCGGCGACAACTGGCTAATCGGAAAACCACGAGATGTTGGCTCAATTCATTCGGACTACTGGCGCGGCGCAGCAATCGAACTCGCTGATCGAGATGCAATTGCGGTCTATCCAGTGACAGGGTGGTGGAAGGAGAAACCGTATCTTCACCACTATGAACGTGACGCGCGGTATTGCTTGATTGTTTCCATCAATGCCACTGCCTCGGATATCGACATCTACACCCCGATCGCGGTCAAGGTTGGTATACCCATCGAGATCGGTCTGTAGGCGCCAGGTGAGGTCAATAGTAAGCGGAACACTTCAATTTTCGGGTCGACTCCGGACTACCTCTGCTCCACCTTCACATCCGTCCTTGAGAAATCCTGTCCTTTGAACAACAGCGGCTCGGCTTTACTTTTTGCCAGCGCGTAGGAAAAGCAGTCTCCAAAATTCAGTTTGGCGGCGTGGCCGCTTTGTTTGCCGAAGTCGTGGTAGGCCTGACGCGCGATGCGGGCCTGCGCTTCCGTGACCGGCTCGATAACAATCTGTGCTTCCTCGATGAGTTCATCCAGGCGGCGACTGGCGACCGGGTCTTTGCTGCCATCGATGACCGCCCCGGCTTCCACATAGCTCACCGCCGACAAGCGGCGATGCGGCGCGCGTTCGATGATGGCGGCGAACTCGGGGGCCTCCGGCTCGAGACGCAGGATGGCGATCAGCGCCGAAGTGTCGAGGATCACTTGGGCAGACCTTTCTCGTCGTAGAGCAACTCGCCGTGGTCGGCGGAGCGGAACGGTTCTTTCAGGCGCCCGGCGCAGTCGCGTCCGATTTCGAGCAGGCGGGCGGAGAGGGCGGGAGATTGCCTGGTTTGGACACGGCCCAGCCTTTCGCGGAGAGACTTGGTTACGGCTTCGGTGATGCTCTCTCCGGTCAGGCGGGAGATCTGGCGGGCCAGCTTGTGGGCGGCCTCGTTCTTGATGTTCATGCTCATGGTATAAATCTATACCTCTTATGGGTACTATTCTACCATATGCGATCAAAAAAGACACAGCCGAAGCTGTGTCTTTAGATCAGCGTTAATCTGCGAAAATCAGCGGCGAAAGGGGCTAGTCCCGAACCCCATCCATAAACGCCCGCAGCTTTCGCGACCGCGAGGGATGCCGCAATTTTCGCAGAGCCTTAGCTTCGATCTGCCGGATGCGTTCGCGAGTGACCGCAAACGACTGGCCGACTTCTTCGAGCGTATGCTCGCTGCCATCTTCGAGGCCAAAGCGCATCTTGATGACTTTCTCTTCGCGCGGAGTCAAGGTGCGCAGCACCTGGCCGGTCTGGTCTTTCAAGTTAACGTTGATAACCGCTTCCGCCGGCGAGACCACGGCACGGTCTTCGATGAAGTCGCCCAAATGCGAATCTTCTTCCTCGCCGATCGGCGTTTCGAGGGAAATCGGTTCCTGAGCGATCTTGAGCACCTTGCGGACTTTCGCCACCGGAATGTCCATGCGCTTGGCTATTTCTTCCGACGTAGGTTCGCGCCCGAGTTCTTGAACAAGCTGTCGCGAAGTGCGGATCAGCTTGTTGATGGTCTCGATCATGTGGACCGGGATGCGAATCGTACGTGCCTGATCAGCAATTGCACGAGTAATCGCCTGCCGGATCCACCACGTGGCGTAGGTGGAGAACTTGTACCCGCGCCGGTATTCGAATTTGTCGACAGCCTTCATCAAGCCGATGTTGCCTTCCTGAATTAAATCCAGGAATTGCAAGCCGCGGTTGGTGTACTTCTTGGCAATCGAAACCACCAGGCGGAGGTTGGCCTCAATCAGTTCTCGCTTGGCCTGCTCCGCATCCATGTCTCCCTGGATGATTTCCCGCTGGGTGCGTTTGAGTTCTTGAAACGCCACCCCAGCTTCAACTTCGAGCTTTTCCAGTTCTGCGCGGATGGCCCGCGACTGGCGCCGGTATTCCTTGCGCTGCTCTTCACTGCGAGTGGCGTCCGCTTTCTTCTCCAGGTTCTGCGACTGGCGGTCGAGCGAACGCATGGTGTCGACCGTTTTGTTGACGCGGTCGATCAGCCGTTTGCGCTCGTTATTGGTGAATCCCAGTTTGCGGACGCACAACGAAACGGCCACAACGGCCCGCGCCAACGCAATACGGTAACGCCGATAGTCCTTGGGACGCTTCTTCTGTGAGACCGATGCAAACTTCTCGATAAGCTGGCTGGCCTTTTTGTAGGCCTTGGCCAGAGCGTCGATCTTTCCGGTAAATTCCTTCAGCCGGTTTTGCAGGATCTCATCGGTGATTTCTTCTTCATCGAAGGTGACCACTTCCTTGATGGAGCGGACGCTCTTCTTGAGATCCTCGCCCAGCCCCAGCAGTTCGTTGATCACGATGGGCGAACGCGAGAGCGCTTTCAGAACGCGGATTTGCCCGCGCTCGATCCTCTTGGCGATTTCCACTTCGCCTTCGCGGGTGAGCAGGGGAACTGTCCCCATCTCGCGCAAGTACATGCGGACGGGATCGTTGGTTTTTTCGAGAGCGCCGGGGGTGAGGTCGAGTTCAACATCTTCGCCGGCCTCATCCTCGTCGAACTTCTTATCGAGCGCCGCCGAGGGCAGCTTCGGCCCCTCGAGCACATCGATGCCCTGCGTACCAATGGTGGTCAGCAGATCGTCCAAGTCCTCAGGAGAATGAACATCATGAGGTATGAGATCGTTCACCTGGTCGTACGTCAGGTAGCCTTTTTCTTTGCCGGTATCGATCAGTTTTTTAATATCGTCGTACTTGTCATCAAGAGCCAAGACGGATTTTCCTCAAGTCGTCCCGAAAGGAAGGACGCGAATAGTCGTTTCTAGCGGTGGGAACGTGAGTTGGCGGAACCTAGCGCCGACACAAACTTTCAGAGTATAGCATGAACTTCGGCGGAAGTCCCAGTGATCACCCAATGTCGCTGCCCTATCTGCCTCGCCGCTAATAACTTAGATGGCGGAAGCGGCCTTTAAGGTGCAAGCCGAAATCTACGCCGCCGGGGGCGCAGCGCCCTCTTCCAGCAGCCCGGCGTCCATCAGCGCCCGCTTCAGGCGCATCTTCTCCTCCAGCAAAGCCTGCAAGCGGCCCGGCTCCTGGGTTCGCTTTGCGGCCAATTCCTGCTGCACCCTTTCAAGCTTGCGCCGGAGGTGCATCCGCCGCAGGGCTTTCACCGCGCCTTCGAGGCGATCCGCGGAAAGTTCCTCAGCTTCTTTCATCAAGATGGATGCCAGCAAATTGCGTTCGCTGTCGGGCAGAGGTAATGACATCACATCGGCAGAATCGCGTGCCGCCAATAGGGCTTCGACAAGCGACTCGGTGGCCAATCCGTGATGAAGAGGCTCATTCCGCAACACGAATTGCGCCTGCCGCGCCGGATCGAATTCCTCGTCCACGCCATCCCGCGAGGAAACGTGCTCTTCGGAGGTCTGCATCTCGCGGGCGGAAGTCAGGGCACGAACCAGGATCTTCTCCGCGTCCGTCACTTGGGATTCAACCGGCGATTTCAGCGCAGCCGCCGACCGGTTGGTGGCAGCATGCTTCAACTCCTGCCGCAGGACGGCGGAGTCGATATTTAGCTTTTGTGCGATCTCGCGGGTCAGTTCATCGCGCACAATCCGGCTGGGAATCTGCTGGATGTGCGGCAGCAGATAGTTCACCGCTTTTACCTTGCCTTCGCCGCTGCGGACGGGGAACTGGGCGCGGGCGCGATCGATCAAATAAGTGAAGTAGGGCTGCGAATTTCTCAGCGCTTCAGCGTAGGGGTCTTTGCCCTTGCGGCGGATGAACAGATCGGGATCGAAACCCGCTTCGAGGGTCAGCACTTTGATCTGGAATTCCTCCTGCACCAGCAGGCCAAGCGTGCGCTCCGTGGCTTTTGCCCCGGCGGTATCAGGATCGAAATTGACGACCACATTCTTGCTAAAACGACCCAGAAGCCGGGCTTGGAGATCGGTGAATGCCGTGCCCGAGCTGGCAATCACATTGTGAAAGCCAGCGGCGTAGACCGAAATGCAATCCATCTGTCCTTCGACCAGAATGGCGTAGTCCAGTTTGCGCATGGCTTCTTTGGCGTGGTCGAGGTTGAACAGCACTTTCGACTTGGAATAAATCGCCGTCTCGGGAGAGTTCAGATACTTGGGGCCAGCTTTTTCGTCGGTCGCGAGCGTTCGCCCGGTGAAAGCGATCACCCGCCCGCTCTCGTTCGAGATGGGAAACATTGCCCGGTTGCGGAACTTGGAGTACATCGAGGCGGTCGTTGGTCCCTTCGCTCCGCTCAGGGCAGGCTGAAAACGGTCGTCGGTCGTTGGCTTCGCGTTGTCGTCGGGGGCGGAATCGGACGGGCTTGCTTGCTGAGAGCTGACTGCTGACGGCTGACTGCTTTCCTTCCACGAAAACAGACCACTCTCTCGCAATACTTCTTCCTCAAACTCTCCCTTCAATCGATCCTTTAGCAGAAACCCGGAATCCGGCGCGTATCCGATGCGGAATTCGCGGATCATTTCTTCGCTCAAGCCGCGGCCTGTCAGGTACTCGCGGGCACGCGCGCCTTCTGGCCGTCGCAAACATTCCTGAAAAAATACGCAGGCGCGCTCATGGATGTCGAGCAATACGGTGCGGAGTTTGGCGTCGCGAGCTTCGGCCGGACTGCTGTATTCCATCTTCGGAAGCGCAATCCCCAGCTTTTGCGCGACCGACCGAACCGCTTCGGGGAAGGTCACATTTTCTATCTTTTGCACGAAGCTGAAAACGTCACCCGAAGTGCCGCATCCGAAGCAGTGAAAGAACTGCCGTGTGGCGTGAACGGAAAACGACGGCGTCTTCTCGTTATGAAACGGACAAAGCCCGGAATAGTTCTGCGCGCCGGCTTTCTTGAGCTTGACGTAGTCGCCGACGATGCGGACGATGTCCGCTTGCAGCTTGACGGTTTCTTTGAAATCGGCGGCTTCAGTCATGAGTGGAGGCGGTCCCGCAGGAATTGTGGGCCAGACTAAGGCTAAAGGGAATATAGCAGGGGTAGTTTGCTGTGGAGAAGCTGTGGAAGACGAGATTCTGCAGTTGATTCTAGCGGAAAAGCGAACCCAGGCGAGCCATTCGTGATCTGGCCACTCGCCCACGAGTCGCATATCCTGCAAGCTGGCTCACTTGCATCGTTTCGCACATGCCGATCCTCCCAATTCAAGAATCTCTGTTGCCTGCCGATGAGTTTCAGTGTAGAGGTAAACAGTACACGGCAATGGCAACGGAACCTGTTCCTTTTCGCACATCAGATGTCGTTAATATCGCTTCGGTCCCTCACCGGAGCCCTTTCCGCTATCCGGGTGGAAAGACATGGCTGGTTCCCAGGATCCGTCAATGGCTCGGGTCCCTTCGTTCGAAGCCGCAGGAACTGGCAGAGCCTTTCGCCGGAGGGGCAATTGTTGGATTGTCTGCGTTATTCGAGGACTTCGTAGGAAGGTTGGTGTTAGTCGAAAAGGACGAAGATGTGGCATCGGTCTGGGACGTTCTAATAAATGGTGAAGCGGGGAGACTAGCCGATGCGATTCTTCAGTTCGATTTGAGCGCAAAGTCCGCACGCGCCGTTCTGGCGAAGGACCATACAACAGTCTTCGACCGTGCTTTTGCCACGATTGTAAGAAATCGAGTTCAGAGGGGAGGTATTCTTGCACCGGGGGCAAGCCTAATCAAGAAAGGAGAAAATGGGCGGGGTGTTCGGTCGAGATGGTACCCCGTCACGCTCAGCAGGCGCATCGAAGCAATTTCCCAGGCAAGGCGAGACATTTCTTTCATCCGCGGTGACGGCACCGACTTCATTCGCTACAATGCCCATCGAGCAGACACTGTATTCTTCATCGATCCTCCCTACACTCTTGCCGGCCGTCGCTTGTACAGGCATTCCGAGCTAAACCACAGGGAACTGTTCAGGGTCGCTAGCACGATTCAAGGCGATTTCTTAATGACATATGACAATGCGAAGGAGATAAGGCAACTAGCGAACGAGTTCAACTTTGCAACCGCGCTCGTAGCCATGAAGAATACCCACCACGAGATCATGAAGGAACTCCTGGTTGGCCGAGACCTCAACTGGTTGAAGTGAGTCGCTGCAGCTTGGAACGAATCGCCTCTTCAAATTGTGGCCTCGGTATGGGAACGGCCGCCACGAGCCCTTCGATTGCGTCTCTAAGCCGAGTGATGACTACCTCCTTTGGCTGCAAGCGGAAAGTCGAGCCGTGCTCGACGTATTGCACGACAAACCACGCCAGCTCGGCGTTGGACAAGTCATTCGCCACTCTCATAGTCCCCAAGTGACTGAAGAAGTCCTCGTCGATCACGACCGCCATCTTCTTGCCCCAAGTGCTCAGCGTCGGGACTTTGATCTCCAGTTGAGGCAGCAGTCGCTTGGGACCACTACTGCGGTAATCGGGTCTTCGATTTTGCAGCGGGAATGGAAGGCCCTCCTCAGCAGAGGCCGCAGACATCGCCTTAAACTCCAGCGACATTTTTCTCCCGGAGAAATACACTGCCTGCTTCTCGACGGGGCACCTTTCCAGAGAAGCAACTCCTGGCACTACCAGCACATTGTCGATGCGTCCGACCTTGCGGGCTTTGCGCCCCCCGGACTGAATATCTTGCACTCGTTCTAGAAATGGCGTTTCACCTACCGCAACCGCCGCCTCAGTTCCTAAGATGGTCTCGCCGATCCAGCGATATATTGCGCCGCCTTCCTCGAAGCGATTGGGACAGGTCGTGCGAATCGAACTCGCTCTTGAATCAACCGTAATCTCCCCTTCGGTCGGCTTTTCGTAAGAACGCAGAGAGCAAATGCCACCGGGCTTCGAGCAGTTAACCGGCCTGTCGACCCTTGAAAGGAAGGGACATAGCTGAGGAGGTCGCTCGGCATCCGGAAGAGCCTGAATCTGGGCGAAGAACCGCCGCTCCTCGGCTGACAAATGAACGAACGACTTTCCGTACCATTCGCCTATGCCAAATCGAAACTGAGGCTTGCGTTTCTTGCCAGAGGTTTTCTTCTGAGCTTTCACGGCGATTCAAATTCAGCCTCACATCTTACACCCTCAACTCCACCACCGTAGCCCCGCCCCCACCTTCATTCTGCGGAGGTTCGGTGACTGACTCCACATGCGGATGCTTCTGCAAATACTGTCGCAGGGCCTTGCGCAGAATTCCCATGCCACTGCCGTGGACCACGCGCACTCGCGGCAATCCTGCCAGGAACGCGCGATCGACGAACTTTTCGACTTCGCGGGTGGCGTCGTCGACGTTGTGTCCGATCACGTTGATTTCCGAGGAAACAGTTTGGCTCTCACTTTCGAGGGAAACCGAAACCCCTCGCGCTCGTGCAGCCTTCAACGGAGACTCAGCCGCCCGCGACAGCACTTCGGCAATGTCATCGCGGGCAATCTTCATCTTCATGGAGCCAACTTCGACTTCGAAGTGGTTGTCGTCGATGCGGCGCGCCACCATGGCGGGCCGTCCCATGGATTTCAGCTTGACGGTGTCGCCTTCGGTGACATGCTTGACGAGTTGCGGGGTGGCGTCGGGATCGTCGCGGTCGGCGCCGCTGGCGTGGGCGACGATGGTGGAGTCGAATTGCTCGCGGAATTCACGGCGCAACTTGGCGATCCGGCGTTCTGCCTCTTTCGAGAGTTTCTGTGCCGCGGCGCGGTCTTGAATGGCGTTGATTGATTCCCGAGCGTGATACTCAAAGTCGCGCAGCAGGGTGGCTAGTTTTTGCTCCATTTCTTTCACTTTGGCCTGCTGTTCTTTCTTGCCTTCCGCCAGAAGGTGAGTTTTCTCGCGTTCGAGTTCTTCTTCCCGGGTCCGCAAGCGCAGGCGTTCGGCCTCGGCCTCACGCAAGTCGGCGTGCAACTTATCCAGGAATTGACCTACATCGCGTGCCTGGGATCCCAGCTTTGCTCGCGCGGCTTCAATGATTGACGAATTCAATCCCAGCCGCTGCGCTATGTTGATTCCTGCCGAAGCGCCGGGCACGCCGATGTTCAATTCGTAAGTCGGTTGCAATGTGGCGTCGTCGAATCCGACTGAAGCGTTCAGCACTCCGGCCGCGTTCGCCCCAAAAACTTTCAGCGAGGTATGGTGCGTGGAAATAATGGTGATGCATCCAACCGCGCGGAAGTGCTCCGCAATGGCTACAGCCAGGGCTGCGCCTTCTTCAGGGTCGGTGGCGGAGCCGAGTTCATCGAGCAGCACCAGCGAATCTGCCGTCGCAGTGTGGGAGATGAAGTCGATATTGGTGACGTGAGCGGAAAACGTCGACAGATTCTGCTCGATGGATTGATAGTCGCCGATGTCGGCCAGCACAGCGTCGAACAAGGGAATCTTGGCACGGTCGGCGGGAACTGGAATTCCGGATTGCGCCATCAGCGCCAGCAGTCCCACAGTCTTCAGGGCAACGGTTTTGCCGCCGGTGTTGGGGCCGGTGATGATGAGTTCCCGTTTTTCGGGATCCAGTTCAAGGCTTGTCGGAATCAGCTTTCCACCTTTGCCGCGCAGATTCCGCTCCAGCAAAGGGTGCCGGGATTTGTAGAGCAGCAGGCCCTGGTGCTCGCTCAACTCAACCGCAACGCAGTTGTAATCCTCGGCAAAACGCGCTTTGGCAAACTGCAACTCCAGTTCGGCAAGCGCCTCGGAAGCCGCCCGAATGGAATCCGACTGCTCGCCGATGCGGCGGGTCATCTCCAGCAAAATGCGATGAATCTCGGCTTGTTCTTCATCCAGCAGCCGGACCAGTTCATTGTTTTGCTCGATGGTCTCCAGCGGCTCGACAAAGACGGTTTGTCCGCTGGAACTGGCGCCATGAACCACGCCCTGCACGCGCCGTTTCTGCTCGACCTTCACCGGGATTACGAAACGCTCGCCGCGGATGGTAATCAGTTCGTCCTGGACGGCTCCGCCCTCGGCAAGCCTTCGCAAGTAGCCACGGAGCGATTCCTGAATCTGGCGGCGTTGTTTTTCCATCTCGCGGCGGATGCGCGCGAGATCTGGAGAAGCTTTGTCGTCGAGCGTGCCATCGGGGAGGATCTTGTTGCGGAAGCCGCGCAGGAAGTCGGTGAAGTTTGCAATCCCCGATGAAAGCTGTGTTACGGCGCGCCATTCCACTCTCATCGCTGCGGGCGGACTCAGGGAGATCTCCCGCCATTCCGAGGCGCGTTCCACCACCAAGACCACGTCGCGAATTTCGGTGGTCTCGAGCGCTGCCCCGGAAATCCGTGATTTCTCAAGGTGAATGCCGATCTCAAGCAGTCCGGAAAAATCGAACCCACCGCCCACGCGGCGGAACTCGCGAACTTCGGTCGTCAGTTGTTGCTGATTCTGAATCCAATCGCGATCACTCGAAGGTGATAGCGCCGCAATGGCCTTCTGTCCCAGAGGCGACGACACGTAGCCCCGCAACAGTTCGAGCAGAGAGTCGAATTCCAGCACTCTGGCGCTGGTGTGGGGAAGCGGCTGCGGGAGCATACGAAATAATGTTACAGGAAGCGGGAAGGCGGCTGGCCTTGCGCATCAATTCGTGGTAGCCAGCGAATGCGGAGTGTCCTTTACCATCAGAGCGGATGACTGGGAGCCGGCGACGGGGAGACGAAGAACGAAAACCGCCCCGCCCTCTGGCCGATTGTGGCAGCTGATCTGGCCGCCGTGGTCCTGCACCACGCCGTAGGTGGCACTCAGGCCAAGCCCGGTACCCTTGCCGACAGGCTTGGTGGTATAGAAGGGGTCAAACACGCGCTCCGGTTCGCGAATTCCAGGTCCAGAGTCGGAGAACCTGATGACCGCCTCATTGTCTTCCCATCTGGCGCTGACCCACAAGGTCCCGCCGCCGGCTTCCTCCAGCGCGTCCATGGCATTGCCGATGATTTCCAGGCAACATTGCAGGAGTTGGTTGGGGTTGCCCCAGATGCGGGGCAGCGTGGGCGCAATCGTGGTGTGCACGCGAATCCCTTTGGTTTCCATTTGCAGCATCTTCATCTGCAACGCGCGTTGCAACAAAGGGCCGATTTCGACCAGCGTCTTTTCCGCCGGGGTCTGCTGAGCGAAGCTCAACAGACCGGAGAGCAGGTCTCGGGTGCGCCGCGCCTGTTGGCCGATCTTCTGTGCCATGGTCACTTGCGAGGGATCGAGGTCCCGGTTTGCCGCCAGTAATTCTGAGTACCCGAGAATGGCCGCCACCGGGTTGTTAATCTCGTGCGCGGCCCCGGAAACAAGTTGGCCCAGCGAAGCCAGTTTTTCTTTCTGCACCAACTGGGTTTGCAGGCGTTTGAGACTCTCCAGGCTCTGACGTGATTCTTCCAGCAAGCGCATCAATTCGCGATCCAAGACATACTGGCGCAGAAACACGAACCCACCCAGGACCAGCATGGCAGCCAGAGTGACCAGGAGCCGAAAATGGCGAATGGGAGGGGCGGACGGATCGCGAAACTGCGACCAGAATCCCATCGCCGGCAAAGACAGAATCGCCAGCATCGCCAGACGCGGTGACAGTGCCAGCCATTTGCTGCTGGGCGGGGCGGTCGATTCCTGCACGGGCTGCAAACCTCGTGCCATTAGCCCGGCAAAGATCAGCCAGCACATCGAAGTTACCAGGGGAATGTCATACCAACTGCCGGTGTAGTACTGGCCACGCGTGATGGCTGCGTTGATCTCCTCGGAGCTCCAGGTGTACAAACCCGCGGCAATGAACAGGTTCCAATAAACCCTCTTCCAGGGACCCTGCACGCTGGTGGTCAGCAACCCAAGCACTGCGAGCAGCACCAGGTTCTCAAAAAGGTAAAGCAAGTCATAGTTCTGGTTGTAGGCGGGCGAGTTTAGAGTGACGTACTGGTTGGGGAAAACCGTGAAGGCATACAGGAAGACCCACCAGATCAAGAGCATCAGGAAATTCAACGTGCTGAAGTAGAGCTTCTTTTCCGCCTGCGGACGATGCGGACGCAGCGCCACCGCCGCCATGAATGGGACGATGTGAATGAACAGAATGACATCTCCGAAGAAAGGTTCCGGCACCTCCCGCCTTCGGACCACTTCAAAGAAGGTCCAGGCACCCAGACTGGCCGCCCACAAGAAACATCCGACAGCCATCAGAAGCCAAAAACCACGAGCGTGGCCCTGGCTGGAGGCGGCGTTCCAGGCCATTAAAGCGGCGGCGAACGCAACCAGCAGGAACTGGGTTATGTCACCAAAGGCGGTCAGGAAGTGGCTATGAGGAGAATTAAACGCCGCCAGAACGTAGGACAGAATGAGGCCGGTCGTAAACACCACCCACAAATGCTTCTTCCAAGTCATGACTAGACAACATTCTATGAGGCGATATGCGCACGCAGAAGGCTCCCGTGGTTACTTGCGGTTACGATAGTACCGGCAACCTGGCTGCGGGGCGTGAAGTCATCACATGAGCCGGAGGACGGTCTGGGTTAACAACCCTCTGCTAGAATCGTGCCATGCACGGCGAGTGACTCGCTCGTGCGAAAGATGCCCCATGACTTTTCCTGCAACTCGCCTGCGTCGCCTCCGCCAGAGTGAGCAGTTGCGCTCCATGGTTCGCGAGACCCGGCTTTCGCCGGCTTCGTTGGTGTATCCCATGTTTGTGTGTGCGGGAGAGGGCGTGCGAAAAGAAGTCCGCTCCATGCCCGGGGTCTTCAATCTTTCCGTGGATGAGGCCGTCAAGGAAGCGCGAGCGACTCACGCGCTGGGAGTACCCGCGGTCATTCTCTTCGGCTTGCCAGAGAAGAAAGACGACGTGGCCACAGGCGCCTGGGCGGAGGATGGAATCGTGCAGCAGGCGGCACGCGCAATCAAGCGCGAGGTGCGCGATCTCATCGTTATGGGCGATGTCTGCCTGTGCGAATACATGTCCCACGGACATTGCGGTGTTGTTCGTGCCGCTGGGACGCAGTCTTTGGGTGCGGCGGTGGCCACGTCGCCAGCCATCGCCGCGGATTACGAAATCGTCAACGATGCCACGCTTGAACTGCTGGCGAAGACATCAGTTTCCCTGGCTCGTGCCGGCGTGGATGTGATTGCGCCTTCCGACATGATGGACGGGCGAGTGGGCGCGATCCGCAAAGCGCTGGACCAGGCAGGGCTAATCAACACGCCGATTCTTTCTTACGCAGCCAAGTTCGCCTCCGGCTTTTATGGACCGTTCCGTGAAGCTGCCGACTCCGCACCGCAGTTTGGCGACCGCAGGTCGTATCAGATGGATGGCGCCAACCTGCGCGAGGCCATGCGGGAGATTGAACTCGACATCGAAGAAGGCGCCGACATGATCATGGTGAAGCCGGCGATGCCATATCTGGATGTGATTGCCGCGGCCCGCGAACGCTTTGACCTGCCGCTTGCCGCCTACCAGGTCTCTGGCGAGTACGCCATGATCGAAGCCGCCGCTCGAAATAACTGGATCGATCGTGACCGCGTGATGATGGAATCGCTGCTGTCGATTCGGCGGGCCGGGGCTGGCATCATTCTTACTTATTACGCCAAGGAAGCAGCCAAGCTGCTGGCATAGGCTTCGTTTATCGGGCCGCTAGCGGCATATCCTGTTTCAGCGCCCATACCAGCGCAATCACCCAGCCAATCGCGGTCCAGCCCAGAAAGAAATTCAGGACGAGGATGGAGACTGCGTCGCGTTTGCTGCGGGCCAAGGCGACGATTGAGGGAAGGAAATACGCCACAAACCCAAAGCCGAAGATGGGAAAAAAGAACAGCGCCAGGAAATGCATAATGGCCTCCAGCTAGCAATAGTCTAGCACCGGGAAAAGCGCGCCGCCGCGGTGTCCGGGTAGTGGTGCAGTTTGAAATCCACAGGGCAAAGTTTATTTAGGCGGAGTCGGAAAAGGGTTAGGGAATTGCTTTCGCAAGTTCTCCCGTCGTTGTCTATCTTCTTCTCTCATCTTGTCCATATGCTCTCTACTTCTTTTCTCCTGTTCTTCCGATGCCGCCTCAATTTTTCTCTGCCATTCGGGGAGGAAGTGTCGGCTTGGCTTGTATCCAACTATGATCAGTATCTGGGTCGGAGATAGGGTCGGTTTGATCCAATCATCCATGCCCACGTCTACGTTGAACCAATCCTGGTCAGTCAAGAACTTTGCCAGCGCGTTAGCGCGTGCGTCGGCATCCTCTACGAGCATAGATTCATTGGCCACCTCTTGCGGCCCATGTGCGAGCTTCCCTGAGTATCGCTTGATTGTTACCCCGTCTGACACATTGGGGTCTAGCGTAACCGCAAATTCAGTCACTTTCCATTTAGCAAACTGCTCAACTATCGCCGCGATACTGTTTGCTGCCCTTCGCGCTTCAAAGTCTGGGATGTATTCAATCTTTAATTCTGTCCCCGGGAATTTCTCCAGTGGTGCAGTGTTTGCCCCAGGTACTCCAGGAAAGCCTGTCGCCGCGACAATTCTGGGTCTGAGGTCTCTTTCCAACTCGCGCTGTTTGGCTTCATCTGCTTCTAGTTGCGCCTTAGCCTTAACGGCCATACCCTCGGCGTTCGATGCGGCCGTGTTTGCCTCGTCAGATTTCCTAAAAGCAATGCCAGAGTCCGTTTTTGCCTTGTCTGCCTCAATGCCAGCACCTTTTGCCTCATCGTGGGCGGTCTTGGCTGATTTGGAGGCCCTTCCAGCTTGGTCTGTTGCAATTGCTAATAAAGTATTGTTGAAGTCTTGGAGGACACTATCTGCCGAAGTAGTAGCTGCTTCAAATATCCCCTCTCCCAACACTCCGATGATAACCAGCAACCATCCAAGTCTCTTGAGCATTTCGTGCCACTTACCAGTGGACGCCAGATGCTCGATTTCCTCTACTACAACACCCACTGCCACAATGATGGTACAGACAAGAAGTAACCGAAAATATTTCGATCTAATCTCTTCGATGTCGCCTCTCAAATCGCTGGCAATCATTGAGGCAGAAAACGATCTCGATGCGTTGGAAAACGCGCTTAAAATCATGGCCACAGTTTAGCGTATGTCTCGGAGGCTGGTAGCTCTGTGGAAATCAAACGGCGCCACTACCGCGTCCTGACGGCGGTTCCTGAATCCTTCCGTCATGGCGTAGAATCAGCTATTTGTAGACTCATCTTCATTCTCGTTAGGGAGCACTGCTTTGCCTGAAATCATCTATGACATTGCCATCATCGGCAGCGGCCCGGCCGGGTATACCGCTGCTATTCGCGGCGGCCAGTACGGTTTGAAGACAGCTTTAATCGAGAAAGACGGATTTCTCGGTGGCACCTGCCTTCACGTCGGCTGTATTCCAACCAAGGCGCTGCTATTTAACGCCGAATTGTGGGACCACCTGAAAGAAGCCAAAGAATTTGGCATTGAGGGCGTGGACGCGCGCAAGCTGAACTGGGCGGCCGTTCAAGACCGCAAATCGAAGATCGTCGCCAAGCACACCAAAGGTCTCGAGTTCCTGATGAAGAAGAACAAAGTGGAGACCGTCAAGGGCTACGGCAAGCTAACTGGCCCGGCGCAAAGCGGCGTTCTCACGGTCGAGGTCACCAACGACGGCAAGGCCAGCCAGCTGAAAACCAAGAACGTCATTCTGGCTACTGGATCCGAGGCCCGCATGATTCCCGGCCTCGAACCTGGCCCCAAGGTGTTGACCAACATTGAAATTCTTAGCCTCAAGGAGATTCCCAAGTCCCTGGTGATTGTGGGAGCGGGTGCGGTCGGAGTGGAATTTGCTTCGATTTTCAAATCATTCGATACCGAAGTCACGATTCTTGAAATGCTGCCGCGCCTGGTTCCGATTGAAGACGAAGAGGTCTCCAAGGAACTTGCCCGCGTTTACCGCAAGCGCGGCATCAACTTCCATACCAGCGCCAAGATGGACAAAGTCGAGCAGACGAAAGCCGGGGTGAGCGTCACCTTCACCGTCGATGGCAAGCAGCAGACCATCGAAGCAGAGAAGATTCTGATCGCCGTAGGCCGCAAGCCGCGCACCGCAAACATCGGCCTGGAAAAGACGAAAATCAAACCCGATTGCGAATTCATCAAGACCGATAGCTGGATGCAGACCGCGGAACCCGGTGTCTATGCCATCGGCGACATCGTGCTGGGGACACCACAACTGGCGCACGTCGGCGCGATGGAAGGCATTGTCGCCGTCACCAAGATTGCCGGCAAAAAGGGAAAGCCCATCAATCCCGAACACATCCCCAACGCGACTTATTGTCATCCGGAAATTGGCAGCGTTGGTCTCACCGAGACCAGGGCGCGGGAGGCCGGATACAACCTCAAGATCGGCAAGTTTCCCTTTACCGCCAATTCACGCGCATCCATCGTCGGCCAGCATGAGGGCTTCATCAAGATTATTTCCGATGCTGATTACGGCGAGATTTTGGGCGTGCACATCATTGGCCCGCAGGCGACGGAGCTGATCGCCGAAGCCGTAGCCGCCATGGAACTCGAAGCCACGGTGGAAGATCTGATTTGGACCATTCACGCCCATCCGACCCTGGCCGAAGCCATGCTCGATGCTTCGAACAGCGTGTACGGAATGGCCATCAACGCATAGCCGGCGACTGACGGATGGGTAAACTGGTTGAGCCGCTATGGCAAAGGGTGCATCGATGCGGGCGAGAATTCGTGATACCCAGATTATTGAGTTGATCGGTCGTAATCGGCTCGGTTCCGAGTTGTTGCGAGATGGGCTGGAAATTGCTGTGCCGGCACGAGACCGCGGGATTGACCTAATTGCGTACGCCGATCTCTCCGCGCGAGTTAGAAAGTTCAGAGCGCGGCCTATTCAGATGAAGGCAGCGTCTGAGAGATCCTTTAGCATCGACCGCAAGTATGAGAAGGTCGCCAATTTGATTATCGCGTATGTCTGGAATATTCACGATCCGGGCACAGCCGTCACGTATGCGTTGACATACCAGGAAGCGCTAATTGTTGCGAAAAAGTGCTGGGCTCGGGCCCGGTCGACTTCGTGGAAACGAGGGCGTTACTCGACGAGCAACCCAAGCCGGAAATTGCGTGGGCTGCTGGGACCTTATCGCATGAAAGAGGGAGACTGGTGGGAGAAGGTAACGGGAACCAAGTACCAGACTACTTGGGGGTAAAGAGATGAGAAGGTATATGGTCGTCATTGAACAAACCGGAAGTGGCTTTTCCGCATATTCTCCTGATTTCGATGGTTGTGTGGCCACGGGCAAGACGCGTGAGGAAGTGGAGACTCAGATGCGTGAAGCCATTGCCTTCCATCTCGACGGCATGGCCCGGAATGGTGAGGCCATCCCTGAGCCGCACTCCTATTCTGCCTATGTGGAAGTCCCTGCTCAAGCGCGGTAGCAGGGTTGTGCTCCGGGCGGCGAAACGACTTTGATCTCCATCCTCCAACTCGGCACCGTCGACTACCCGACCGGCTTGCTCCTCCAGCAGCGGCTGGTCGATCTGCGCAAGGATGCCAAGATCGGCGACACGCTGCTGCTCCTCGAACACGCCCCGGTGATCACGCTTGGCCGGAACGCCAAGGCGGCGAATATAATTGCCTCGCGTGAGCAACTCTTGCAACGCGGCGTCGGAGTGTTCGAGTGCGATCGCGGCGGCGATGTTACCTTCCACGGCCCCGGACAGTTGGTTGCATACCCCATCTTCGATTTGCGAGGTATGACTTCCGCCGACGGCAAGCGCAAGACCCTCGGGGCAATTGAATATGTTCGGCGACTGGAAGAAGTTCTGATTCGCACCTGCGCCGATTTCAAGATTCCCGCCAAGCGGGTGTGTGGGCTCGCCGGAGTGTGGACCAGCGACGGCGGAGAAGCCAAAATCGCCGCCCTCGGTGTCCACATTTCTCGCGCCGTCACCTCACACGGTTTCGCCTTGAATGTGAACACCGATCTCGATTATTTCAAGCTGATCGTCCCTTGCGGAATTGCCACGAAACCCGTTACTTCCATGGCGAAAGAGCTGGGCAGGGAACTGTCGCTCCAGGAAGTGGCGCATTCGGTTTCCCGCAACTTCGGTGCAGTGTTTCAGTCGCAAATGCTGTGGCTAGAGAGCCTGGACGATCTTGTGGGGCCCCCGGTCGGAGTGCCGCTACGCCTGCCGCGCGAGTTGCGGGAACTTCACCGAGAGGAAGATACGAGTTGGGCGTGAGTTGCCTGGGGCCTTTGTCCATTATTTGTTCAAACCGACTCTGACAGGTTACATTCTTGTCTGACCAGCATGGCGAAGAAGAAGCCCCCAAAGCCGTCGCGATCGAGCGCCAAAGGAAAGACCAGCCCGTCTTCGAACCGCGACCGGCGCACTTACAC
>Ga0209517_10003163_pt1 | contig 22544 bp, 11 predicted proteins | sample PeaSoiMetSII2010_FD_187695 | JGI IMG/M metagenome (GOLD analysis project Ga0209517, IMG submission 187695) | Peat soil microbial communities from Weissenstadt, Germany - SII-2010 (SPAdes) (version 2) | ecosystem: Environmental > Terrestrial > Soil > Wetlands > Peat | place: Germany...
GTTGGTACTGGAAGACTTATGCCGACGGAGCGCCGCTCGATACGGCAAAGATTGTGTATGGGCAGAGCTTTGCTATTTACGCGCTTTCGCAATATACACATTGCACTGGCGATCCGCGCGGTCGCGAGTATGCAGAACGCACCTTCGATTTATTGCAAAAGTACTCCACTGACACACTGAACGGCGGATATTTCGAGAATCTCACCCGGGAATGGGAAATGTTCCCTGACGACACGGGCGGAGTGCATCGCAAGGGTCTTGACACCCACATGCATCTGATGGAGGCGTATACAGTTCTTTATTCCGTGTCGGGCAAGGAGATTCACCGGCGCAAGCTCATTGAGCAAATGACCCTGATTATGTCGCGCATGGTTAACACTGTGCACGGTTGCGGGCGCAACCAATTTGATGCGGCTTGGAACCCGCTTCCGGCGATCGCGATCATGCGGACATGGAATGCTGAGCGCAACGGACCGGAAACAGCGGCACCGCTGGACACCACATCTTACGGTCACAACATAGAGCTCTCTTGGCTGATGCATCGCGCCTTAGATGTTGCGGGAATAGATGCAGCGCCATATTTGTCTGTAACGCAAGATCTCGTTGAGAACTCGTTTCTACGCGGCCTGGACTGGGAGCACGGTGGGATCTATCGCGACGGCATCCCCGGCGGGTCACCGGTCCTTCTCGAAAAGGAGTTTTGGCAACACTCCGAAGCTCTGCTTGGGTTTATCGACGCGTACCAGCGGTTTAAGGACCCAAAATATCTGGACGCTGCGGAATGCATCTGGGGCTTCATCCGCGATCATATGATCGCGCCCATCGGCGAGTGGTACACCCTTGTGTCGGCTGACGGAAAAACAGTGATTGACGCCGATATTGGCAATCCGTGGAAAGCCGCGTACCACACAGGAAGAGCACTGACAGAGAGCGTCGATCGATTGCAGAGCATGCTCGAATTCGCTCAGAAAAGTAATCATGGACACGTGCTAAATGAGACACGTTCATCGATTGCGGTAGAGGAATAGCAGGACCCTCGACGTCAATGGAATACGCATCGAGTCGAAGCTTCAGCGTTGGGAGCCTGGGAATCGAATAGAACGATGGCGGCCATCGTCGCTGTTGATGGGAGTTTGGTGCGCTTTTTGCGCCAAACGGAATCGATTCATCTCTCCAACATCTTCTGCAGGAGACGGCGGTGATTAAAGTCGGGATTGTTGGCTTCGGAATGAGCGGGCGTGTGTTTCATGGGCCCCTGACCAGCTCGGTTGCCGGACTTGAACTGGCTGCCGTCGCCGAGCCCACCACGAGCAGTGCTGCAGAGCGTTATCCGGGCATCGTCAACTACCACTCGGTAGCGGAATTACTGGCCGACTCGTCGATTGGCCTCTTTGTCGTGTCCACGCCAAGCGGTACGCACTTCAAGATTGCTCGACAGATTCTCGAAGCCGGCAAGAGTGTTGTCGTCGACAAGCCAGTTGCGACCAGGTCGGCAGAGGTTGGCGAGTTGATGATCTTGGCCGCGGCCAAAGGCGTCCTACTTATTCCGTTTCAAAATCGCCGGTGGGACGGTGATTTTCAAACAGTGAAGAAAGTGCTGCTCGAAGGCTTATTGGGGCGGCTTGTATTATTCGAATCACGATTTGACCGCTGGCGCCCGGAGATGCTCAAGGATCGGCTTTGGAAGGAGAACGAGGGCGAGGGCGGGGGTGCACTCCTCGACTACGGACCACATCTGGGTGACCAGGCGCTCACTTTATTTGGCAAGCCCGAGGCAGTGAGCGCGCATGTTCGGCGCGAGCGCGATGGCTGGGGCGCAAACGACGCCTTCACCATTAGGATGTGTTATCCGAATTTGACAGTCACTCTCGGCGCCAACAGCCTATCGCTTCCCCCAGGGCCACGTTTTCATTTGCGCGGCACGAAGGGGAATTATTGGAAGAATGGCTTGGATCCGCAAGAGGTCGCGCTCACCAAGATAACGCGCATCGAAGATCCATCCTGGGGCCACGAGGTGGCCGCATCCTGGGGAACGTTGAATATTGGCATCGATGGCAGCACGGTTTCGCGCGCGGTTGAGACCGTTCCCGGCGACTATCGAAGGTTCTATGCCGGGGTCCGTGATGCGTTGCTTGGCAAGGCGCAGCCTCCTGTTCAGGCCATCGATGCCTGGCGAGTGGTTCGATTGCTGGAATGGGCCGCCGAGAGCTCAGAACGACGATGTGAAGTTGTGTGTGACTGGAGCGAAGAGCCCGCCGTCGAGTAATGGAAGGAATTCTCGGACATTTCGGGACAAAGGAGAAAGTCAGCGATGAAACGAAAGCTTCGGCAGATCGGTTCTCTATTTTTGGGGATGGCAGTTTCATGCGGCTGCGTGCATGCGCAGAAATCAAGCCTGATAAGGCGCCAATTAAGCGATGGATGGCAGTTCCGCAGTCTTCGCACGCCGGAACCATCCCAACAAGTCGACTGGCGTGGCGCGACCGTACCCGGTGTGGTACAGGCCGACCTCCTCCACTATGGGATCATTCCCGATCCATCCTATGGCCTGAATGAACCGAAATATCAATGGGTGGGTCTTTCCGACTGGGAGTATCGCACTACTTTTCCTCTCACGGGCGAGGAACAGATCCGCAAGCATGTGGACTTGGTCTTCGATGGATTGGACACCTTCGCCGATGTGTACCTCAATGGAGAGAAGATACTGACGGCAGACAATATGTTTCGCAAGTGGCGTCTTCCAGTCACAGGCAAGCTGCGAACGGGCACAAATGAACTTCGGATCGTTTTTCACTCCCCGGTGACAACCATGCTGGCCAAGATAAAAGCTCTTCCCTTCCGGTTGCCTAGCAATGGACAGATACTGGCCGTGAGCGACGAGGGTATACCGACCGATCCATACACACGCAAAGCTGGTTACCAATATGGGTGGGATTTCAACCCCAGGCTGCTGACCGAAGGGATTTGGCAACCTATTCATCTTGAAGCCTGGAACGACATCCGCATCGATGACCTCCATATTCAACAACGCTACATTGCGAAGGATGCTGCCTACTTCAATACGGAGCTCACCATCGAGGCAGACCATGAGGGAACTGCGGTAGTCGAGGTCTCGCAAAGAGTTGCGGGAGCCCTTGACAGAGGCGCCTATTCACCGGCAAAGGCCACTTCAGTGCAGTTGTATGCGGGCATCAATCATATCTCTATCCCCGGCTCGCTGGCATCCCCGCGCTTATGGTGGCCCACAGGCTATGGCCCGCAATCGATGTATGAGTTTCGGGTAGTTGTGAGAATGCAAGACGATGAAAAGCAGGCGAAAAGGGATGTGGGCTTTCGCACGGTGGAGCTTCGGCGTGAGAAGGATGCGGATGGAATTAGCTTTGCTTTTGTCGTGAACGGAGTACCTATTTTCGCAAAAGGCGCGAGCTTAGTGCCCATCGAGCTTTTTCCCGCGCGGATCACCAGGGACAGCGTGGAAAAGATGCTGACCGCTGCGCGCGACGTCAACATGAACATGGTGCGAATCTGGGGTGGTGGTATCTACGAGCCTGACTTCTTCTATGAAATCTGCGACAAGCTGGGGTTAATGGTGTGGCATGACTTCATGTTCGGCAACGAACAGCCTGCGTACGACCCGCCTTTCCTCGAGAACACACGGCAAGAGGCTATCGACCAGGTAACTCGCCTACGCAACCACCCCAGCATCGTCCTCTGGTGCGGTAACAATGAAGTGGAAAAAGCTTGGTTCGTCTGGAAAGACAGGATCCAGTTCAAGAACTCACTAACTCCCGACGAGCATGATGCCGTGTGGGGAGGATATACTCACTTGACCGATGGCATTCTCGGTGGAGTCGTTGCAACCTATGCGCCAGGAACACCGTTCTGGCCGAGCTCCCCCAGCGCCAACTACGATGAAATGCCGAGTGATAGCAGAGACGGCGATATGCATTCGTGGGCTGTCTGGTTTAGCAACAAGCCTGCGTCCTTGTATACCACAGAACATCCACGCTTCATGAGCGAATTCGGCTTCGAGAGCTTCCCTGCAATGGCGACTTTGCGCAGCTTTGCCGCCCCTGATCAGTTATCGCTCGACTCTGCGACTATGTCAGAACACCAAAAGAGCATGGGTGCTCAGGGCAACCAGATCATCGCGGCTGCCGTGCAGAGAGACTATGGAAAACCGGTCGACTTTCCTGCCCTCGTCTATTTAAGCCAGGTGGAGCAGGCGGACACAGTCAAAACTGGTGCAGAGGATTTTAGAAGACTGCGGCCACATTGTATGGGTTCCCTCTACTGGGAGCTGCAGGACGCGTGGCCGGATATCTATTCGTCAAGCATCGACTATTTTGGTCGTTGGAAGGCCTTGCAGTGGTATGCGAAGCGCTTCTATGCGCCACTGCTTGTCTCTCCCCGGCTGCGTGATGGGAAGATCGATGTCTTCGCCATCAGCGATCGGCAGGAGGCGATGAAAGGAACAGTTCGTATTCGCATAATGGATTTTTATGGAAAGATTTTGTTAGAGAAGAGCGAATCCGTGGATATTCCGCCGCTTTCCAGCACATCTGTTGTTACGGTAGATGAAGAGCAGTTTCTGAATGGACAAGACCCTAAGAGAGTGTTTGCTTACGTGGAATGGATGCAGGGGGATCAAGTTCTTTCTTCTAACAGTCTCTTCTTCTTGCCGGCAAAGGACCTTCTATTACCGAAAGCGACAATCCATTGGTCGACTGTAGCCGATGGCAGCAAGCTGCGGCTGTCCTCCGATGTATTCGCGCATGACGTGTCGATAGACTTCCAGGATCCCGATGCGAGGCCTAGCGACAATTTCTTTGATCTTCTGCCCGGCCAACCAGTCGAAATCAGCGTACAAAGCAAGGAGCCGTTGAGGAATCTGATCCCACATGTGATATCGATGGCGGACGCATTAGCACAATAGCGCATCAGAGCGATGATTCCCGCGAAGTCACAGCTCGAGGAAGAGCTCCGGGCTTCGCCGGCGACCTTACATTCGCCGCTTCAACTTGAATCCGGATTTGGGAGGGCTCATGCATTCGCTCACACGCCGGCAGGTTCTTGAAATGCTGCTCGCCGCGCCCGGGGCCGCGCGCGCCTTTGGTGATGACGAGGGACAGTGGGTTTCGCTATTCGCCGGCAAATCGCTGGCGGGATGGAAGGCGAACGAACACGAGGGAACCTTCTCGGTCGTCGGCGGTGAGATCGTCGTGCAACCTGGCAGATCGCACTTGTTCTATATAGGTACGGCTCACGACGCCGATTTCAAGAACTTCGAACTCTCAGCCGACGTAATGACGCGGCCAGGCGCAAACTCCGGCATTTATTTTCACACTGCATTTCAGCTCTCTGGCTGGCCGGCGGCGGGGTTCGAGGTGCAGATTGGGAACGCCTATCCGGGGGAAATCAAGAAGACAGGCTCCCTGTTAGCTATTCGCAACGTCTACAAGCAACTGGTGAACGACAACGAGTGGTTCACGATGAACATCGTGGTCCGCGGCGGGGTGGTCAAGGTGCGACTCAATAACATGCTCGTCGTTGACTACGTGGAGCCCAATCCGCCGTTCCGCGCCGATCCCAACTTTCAGCCCGTTTTGAACCACGGCACCTTCGCCTTGTCGGAGCACGATCCAGGCAGCACCACGTACTTCAAAAACATTCGCGTGCGGCACTTGCCGGACAATCTAGCTACGCCCTCGAACGAACTGCCCGACGTTGACGAACTCTGGCGCGAAGCCATGCGGTTGGGCACAGAGAACTATCCGGTGGTTGACTACCACGTTCACCTGAAGGGTGGGCTTACGCTTGAAGAGGCTCTGGCCAACTCGCGCCGGCTGGGGATTTTTTATGGCATCGCAATCAACTGCGGACTCGGCTTCCCGGTGCATAACGACGCCAGCATCCACGAATACCTGGAGACCATGAAAGGCCAGCCCTGCTACGTGGCCTTGCAGGGCGAGGGCCGTGAATGGATGACGCTGACCTCGCCCGAATCCATCGCGCGTTTCGATTACTGCTTCACCGACGCCATGACTTTCCGCGACGACCAGGGTCACCGCGTGCGTATCTGGCTTCCGGAGGAGACGCCCCCGATTCCCGATCCCCAGGCCTTCATGGAGATGTACGTGAAACGCATCGAGGACGTGATGCGCGAGCCAATCGATATCTTCGCGAATCCAACTTATCTTCCCGATCCAATTGCCGCGCGCTACGACGAACTGTGGACGCCTGAGCGCATGAGGCGCGTGATTGATGCTGCGATCGAGAACGACGTCGCCATCGAGATCAACAACCGGCGGCAGATCCCCAGCCCAGAGTTCCTCAAAGCCGCCAAGGCCGCTGGCGCCAAGTTTTCGTTCGGCACCAACAATGCCGAAGCGGAGCTAGGGCGGCTGGAATACCCGATCCGTATGGTGCGTGAATGTGGCCTGAAATGGCAGGACATCTTTGTCCCCAAGCCGGAGGGCCAGAAGCCAATCCAGGTGAAGAAAACAGGGAGATAGGGAATAGGGAATGGGGCGGGGAAAGACGAAATCGACAACCAGTTCAATGCGTGGACTTATGAGAACAACAATGATGACTGCGCTCTGTAGATTGTTAATCGCGGTGTGCTGCTTGTGCGGGATTTCGGCGTTGGCGGATCCACTACCGCTCCTCGGAATTGGCCGAGTTAGTACCCACGTAACTGATCTCGACAGTGCCCGCGCATTCTACTCTGGCGTATGCGGCTTTGATGAGGCTTTTGATGTCCGCAGAGCCGATGGCTCGGTTAAAGTCGCGTATTTCAAAGTAAACGATCACCAGTTTCTGGAGGTTATTCCGGGACTAAAGTCTGATCAAGTGCGGCCCATGGACGGATTCGCCATCCTCACTGATCAGATTCGAAAACTCCGCTCCATGCTCGAAGCTCGCGGATTACACCCGGGTAAAATTCATTCGGACTCCGATGGAAGCCGCGGATTCAACTTGACGGACCTACCGGGGCAGAACCTCGCCTTTCTCGAATTCGTGCAATACGGACCCAAATCGCTCGCAGGGCGGACAAAAGGCAAGTACCTTGGCCCGCATCGTCTCTCAACGCGGCTTGAGCATGTAGGAGTTATCGCAACCAACTTCGATGCCGCTTATGACTTTTATGCAAAGACACTGGGCTTCAATGAAACCTGGCGGCGACTTACTGTTGATCGCGGCCGGGTGATACTGGATCACATACAAATGCCAGGCACGAGCGAGGACGTCGTCGAGTTGTCGAACCAGACGGATGCGAAAACCCCATTGACGAGGAATCGCGCGGGCGAAGCAGCCCATTTTGCTCTTACAGTTTCAGACGTGAAAGCTCTGATGTTGCGGGTAAACGATATGAAGCCCGGCCTGCGTGAGACAACGCCACACTATGGACTCGATAATCGCTGGAACTTCAATCTCTTTGACCCGGACGGCACCCGAGTGGAGTTTATGCAGAGTGCGGATCCGGCGCATCCGGCCCCTGCAGTGGTCGTCACTCCTGCAGATTGGCGATAAGGTATCGATGAATGGGCATTGAGGCAAACTGCTCGATCTGCATTCTCCAACCGCACGCTAGAAGTCGTAGACATGCAAATTTAGAAAGTACTTGCCGCTACTGATCCGGCATCAGCCAGCCCGTTCCATCTGACTGCGCGCTTCGCGATGTCGTGCCTCGGCCGGTGGGCAAAAAGTGTGCCGAGAAAGTAGAGGGCCACCGAGACTAAAAGCGGTCGGGAAACTCCTCGTGCACGCCCCGCCAGTTCCCAACAGAATTCCCCTAAAAACTCGATCGAGTCAAGCACACATCTGGCACACGGAACCGCGTCGGGAGACGAGCCCGCTCGGCGTGCTGGAAGAGGTGTCATTGATGAACGCAAATCGGCGATCTCTACCTCATGCTTCTATAGGGGATGGAGGCCGCCGCGAATGATCTGCCCTTTGCATCCTGGCCCAACCGGAAGCCACGCATGCCCACGGAATAGCCGATGCCGGACTAGGAAAGGTTCAGCATGAGCGTCCCGAATTTCAGACTCTGCCGGAATTGCCGCGCCATACGCAGGCATGTGTAAGCCAGCGTCGCGCAAGAAGGGGGGCCGGACACGCCAGTTGCTGAGAAGCTACACCGGGAGCCGCCAGAGGCGAGACTACCTCATCGCCAAGCAATCGCCGCCAGCGTCAGAAACGCCCGGCCCGGCGCACCAGCGCCCCGCCGTGCCTTCAGTCCACCGATGCAGGGGGAGATTGCATACCCTGCTTTCTATCGGCGCGCTGTGGGGGATTCTGGCCTGAAGGAGCGCAAAAAATGAGTCGAAAAACTGTGGGGGAAATTGTGGGGAGTGTGGTGGAATTTGTGGGGAGTCTCCACAGTAGCTCATGGGACACCGCAGTAATGGACACATCGCCGAAACCCGCATAAACATTGGCCGAAAGTAAATAGTGGGAAATGGAGGCAAAGCAGGGAATTATTCCCGGTTTGACCTTCTAAGCCGGGGGTTGTGGGTTCGATTCCCGCCTCGCCTACCATTTCTTTGCTGTTCTCTTTTTGCGCGGCTATGTAACGGGCGCCGCGAAGAGGAAGGAAGATTCAGAGGACCGGTCTCGCCAACCTCAGCCCTTACGCAGCAGGTGCTCGAAGATCCGCAAATGATGCGAGCTGAATCGCAGGGAACTCTCGGACGGCGAGTAGCGACTGGCGTTCCACATCGCGCGAGGCGCGCAGCCGCGTTCTCACTTGCGCAAGGCTTGCGTCGTTGTAACCGGGGTGCGTCACCAGCTCCCACGTACCGGGAGGCAGTCTCTCGAGCAGGGAACGAAGAGCCGAGGCGTTAAGGGTCCCCGTGCCGGCTATCGCGATCGTTCCGTCGGTAGTCACAAAGCCCTCCCCGGCGAGGATGCGGCGGGAACGTGGTTCGAGGGTGCGCAAGGCTGTGAGCGCAGCAATGCGCCTCAGGGAGGCGCCCGCAGTCGCGCGGGCTGCCCATTCCGGTTCAAAGGGATGACGGATCGCTCGGATGCCGGCCGCGCCAGCGGCGCGAAGCACCGGTCGCAGCACTGCGGAAAAAACATGCGTGTGCATGTGGCTGTCCACGTGCGTCAACCGTACACCCCGCTGCTGCAGCAGCCCGACCTGCGCCGCGGCTTCCGCCTCGATCTCCGCGGCACGGATCCGGCCCGTGAAGAGCCCCGCCAAAAACTTGTCGAGCGAACTGGGAAATCGCCCCGTCTTGCGATCGACGAGCGTGGGAATCTGGTGCGCCGGAAGCACCGGCTCACCATCCACCAGAACGATGTGGCAACCCACGCCCAGTGTGGGCATGGACCGCGCCAGTTCGATTGCTTCCTCAGTCGCCGCGGCACACGCCATCAGTGAGGCGCTGGTCACCACCCCGGCATTGTGCAGCTCGGCAATCGCGCGATTCACGCCCGAGGTCAGCCCGAAATCGTCGGCGTTCACAATCAGTCGGCCCACGGGGTGAGTGTATCAATTGGGCCGAGACGCCCGGCGCATCATGTATTCGCTGCTGTCGTCAGAATCCGGAGGCAACAGGCCCTTGGGCGGTTAAGCCAGCTGCCCCGAATCAACTTGCTCCTTTGCGCCGCACCTACCAGCGATACACGGTCAAGTTGTCAAGATACACATTTCCCCACGTCGTTCCGGTGCTGTTTCCATCGATCTGGAAATTGGTCAGGACCGCCGGTCCCCAGCCCAGCTCGTAACCCGAGAAAGCGTTGATGTTCAGGTCCTCCTCGTTTCCATCGAGCCAGACGGTGTGGTAGGTCACCCAGCCGTTCTCGTCGTGCGAAAAGTAGATCTGCACGTGATGCCACTGATTGGGGGCCCAGCTTTGCACATTGCACGGCGCGTAGGAATGAAGCCATGTGTCCCACGAATTGGTTGGAGAGCCGCCATTCACAGCGTAGTCCCAGGTGTAGGTCCAGCTGTCGCACTGGAATCCCATGATCACAGTCTCACCGTTTTCCATCGTCTGGTCCAGATCGAACTCTAGGTTGTTAAACCCGGCCGAGGAACCGTCGATGTACACCCACCCATCGTAAAAAAAGTTCTGCGAATACATGTCGTCGTCGAATTGTGCGGTATACCGCTCGCCACCGAAATAGTTGAACTGGTTTGCGAAGAACCTTGAGGTTCCAGTGAGCGACGGCGAATTCACCAGGCTCATAACCCCGCTCGAAGAACCAGGCGTGCCGCCGTCGTGAATCTCTGTCCAGTTACCCAGCGTCTGGATCTCGCTAACACTAACCGCGTTAGAGGGGATGATGGAAGACGACCCGCCCGCGACATTTACCGAAACATCAGTTACGCAAACATCGCCGTAGTCGTCCCATGCCTTGACGTGCACCGTGTGCCATCCTGCCGGCGCATTGACCGGACCATTCATTGTCTGCCCGGAGAAAATCGCCGTGCTGGAGCTGTCATCGAGTGAAAATCCCACCGCCGTCACCCCCTGTGACGAGCACGTGGGCGAATCTGTTGTCAGGTTGAACGGCGTTCCTACTTGCTGGCCATTGCTCGGGCTTGTGATGACCGTCTGCGCTGCTACGGGAACCGCCACGGTTGCAATCATCAAAAAAAGAAGATGGGCGAATTTCATTGCATACTTCATCGGCAGATACCTTCGTGAAGGAATTGAGTGCCGCTCTGCGCGGCCGAACACCGAGGCAAACCATCAAGACCATTGGTTCGGCAATTTAAGAAAGCTGGCGCGGCTTGTTTTTCTTAATCACTTGCAACGTTCCATCCACGTTTCAGCACACACACGAACGTTGCTCTGCGCGTCGCATACTCCGTATCGGCATGCAGCAGCATCCGAACGAAACCTGTGCCTTCCGCATGACACAGCTTCGTCCCAGCGTTCTTTCATGTGCCGTGAAGGAACGAACCGCTACTAAGAAATTTTCAGGTGGGCTGTCTTGAGCCAGAGAAATTCTTGCGGCTTAACAAACCTCTTTAGTAAAAAGGCATCCAACCGAGTAAGGGCACTTGCGGTTTGATTCCCGGCTAGAGTCCTTTTGGGGGTCGCTCAACAAAACAATCTAACAAGACCTGAGCCCTTCCTTCCTGGAGGGGGCCCGCTCTCTGCTATCTATTTAGGTTCCGACTGCAAGGCAACCAGTCGCTGTGTTGTGTTACAGCTATCCTTACATGACAAAACACCCTCAGGCAACCTTTTTTTGAGAACCGGAAAAATTCCCCGCCGTCTCAGGTCCGGGCAGGCCCGATTACCGTTCTCAACTCCGAAATCACCTGCCGGGAAACTTCGTGCGCCGCGCGGTCGTCGATCTTACCAGTCCGCCTGATCGATGATTGGCATAGTTCCGCAGCGGCACTTGAGTGTGCCGCGCCATGACTCGGCATGGGGTCCGGCGCGAGCGAAAATCGCTTGTAGAGCCTTGCAGATCAGAACTGGAACCCGGGCTTGAGCCGGCATTGATAGAGCGTGGACTTGTCGCGATCAGAGCCGGTTCGAATGGAGCAGGTCGCCCAGCTCAGGTATAGATCGGGGCCCAATGGAAAAACAATCTGCACGCCGCTTATGTCGGCGTCAAGGCTCACGCCTTCCGCAGTCTGCGGCAGCGTGAAGGTGAGGGTATTTCCAAATTCGACAGGATACGAGTCGCGCACAATGGAAACGATCGAGGTGTGAAAGACCTCAGCCTGCACCAGGAACGTCGCCGTGTCAGACCAATCCATTGCTGAAACCACAATGGTGCGCCCGCCGTTGGCAAAGCCGCTGGGGTCAATCAAGGCAAACGGGCACGGTCCGGCAATGCATGACGCTCGTGCATCCCGAAACTCATTCCCAGCGCCTGCATCCAGCGTCACCGAATTGGTTGACGCCTTCCAGAATCCATCCGGCGAGCAAGGCGCCTGGTGACGGCACGGAACGTTGGCGCGGTTGTCGACCTGAAACGTCCTGACCTCACTGCCGATGTTTTGGTCGTTGCTGGAATTTACTGTGTACCTCACCCTGATGTTTGAGACAACTGTGGATGGATGCTCGGCGCTGATGCTTTCCGCGGCCGGAATCGGTGCCATAGCCGCAATCACCAGTTGCCTGAGCGACGAGCGAAATCGGATGGGAACCTGAACGTCGAGAGCTTCATAATCCCGATGCCGAAAAGTAATATCAACCATCTGTCCGGGTAATACCGACTCGGGAAATGCGACTCTGAAATACCCTGAAGCATCCGATTCCGTGGTAAGGCTAACGTTTCCATGCGTCGCCGTAATATGAACACCGGCAATCGGCACCTCCTTGCGCGCGTCTTTATCCTGGCGAAAGACCGCGCCCTGCACGACCGACCAGCGCGGCCTCCAGTGGCGCACCGAGAGCCAGAGAGCGGCCCCGATCACGGCCCCGGCCGCAATAACGATCAGGATTACCAGTTTCTTACGTCCCATTTTCTTCCATCCATAATGGGGTTTGACGCGATTCCCGTTGGAAATGCCGTCCGCCCCGAATCCACCTTTTGCTGATTTTCTGCATCCAACCTAATGCAGCTAGCGACGCCAGCCGAATCTGATCGAGAAGCACGCTTTTACCTTGCGAACTTTTTGAGTGAGGCAATGATTTGGCGTGAAACTGAGATGACCAGCGACAAGGAACCACACCAAAACTCGCGCCGGCGCTTGTTACGTCAAATGTCTTCCTTGTCGCTGGGGCTGCCTTTTTTGCGGACGCAAGCCTTAGCTCTACCCGGGCAACAGGTCATCCAGCGCGAAAACCGCAAGCAACACACCGAGCCAGCCGCTCCGCCTTCGCCAACCTCACTCTCCCCCGAAGATGATCAATTCCTCGACGGGCTTCAGCGTGCCGAATTCCTTTTTTTCTGGGAGCAGGCAAATCCCCAGACCGGACTCGTCAAGGACCGCTGCAATGTACGTACCAACGACACCAGCCTGGCCGCCAGCATCGCCGCAACCGGATTTGGGCTCACTGCAATCTGTATCGCGGACCAGCGTGGATTCATCAGCCACGCCGAAGCGCACCTGCGCGTCCTGCGTGCGTTGTCATTTGTGTGGCATAAGCTGCCGACGCATCGCGGTTTCTTCTTTCATTTCGCGAACATCAATACCGGGGAACGGTTATGGGACTCGGAAGTGTCGTCGGTCGACACTTCGATCCTGCTTTGTGGGCTGCTCACTTGCCGGCAGCATTTTGAAGACAAGGACATCGACCAACTGGCTCATGCCATCTTCGACCGTGTTGACTGGTCCTGGCTTTCTGAAGATACCACGCTCCTTTCGCATGGCTGGACGCCGGAGCTCGGATTCATTTCGTCGCGCTGGGATCTATACAGCGAATTGATGATGATGTATTTGCTGGCGATGGGGTCCTCCTCCCATCCACTACCGAAAGACGTGTGGTTTGCGTGGAAGCGAACTTTGTTCGAGTTCGACGGGCTTCGCTATGTGGGATCGTTCGCCCCTCTCTTTGTTCATCAGTATTCGCAGGCCTGGTTCGACTTTCGCGGCAAACGCGACCGCTTTGCCGACTATTTTGCGAATTCCGTCATTGCGACCGACGTCCACCGGCGATTTTGCCTGGAACTCAACACACAATTCCCCGACTACAGCAACGCGCTCTGGGGCATCACCGCATCCGATTCACCGAAAGGCTATGTGGTCTGGGGCGGCCCGCCCGCTATGGGTCCTATCGATGGCACCATCGCACCTGCGGCCGCGGGAGGCTCGCTCCCGTTCTTACCCGGCGCAACAATGCGCGTCCTGAGAACCATTCACGACCACTATCCGAATGCATGGTGCCGTTACGGATTTGTCGATGCGTTCAATCCCTTGACCGGATGGTACGACACCGACGTCATCGGCATTGACACCGGGATCACCATGCTTATGGCCGAAAATGCCCGTACCGGCTTTGTCTGGGAAACGTTCATGAAGAACCCCGAGGCACGCCGCGCCATGGATCTGGCGGGCTTTCAGCCCGATACCTCCTCTTCTTCCAACAACCCAGCCCCTCCAACCGGTTGATATGACGCAGATAAAAGCCTTTGCAGACAGAGCTTTCGGTCGTGAAATTCGGGGTTCGCGGCGGGCGCCAAAAACAACACACAGCAGCAGTTATGCATCGCACTAATTGAATGGAATATAGAAGGGTGACCCTGTCTGTGAGTCAGTTTCACGCCTTTGACCCTGGTCTTGGTTCTTGAGATGTCCCGTGCGGCGCAACTTGCCCGAATCTGCGAATGGCAGGCGGCCCTTGACGAAACCAGAGTAGCTTTCTGCCTGGGCCTCTCCGGTTAAGTCGCCGCAAGCCTCCGGGCCCCACCCTGGATTTTCGTCGTTGGGGGCCGGTGCAAAAGGGAGCGGCGGCCTTCAACACCGCAAGACAGGACACAGTAACTCTGGTTTTGCCGCAGGAAGTCGAATGCCCTCAACCACGGATTCAGGAAAGCCCGAAAAGAAGACCCAGCCAAAGCCGTCACACGCGCCAGGATCGTCCGCCAGCGCATGGGCCGACCGTGTTCGTGCCCTCAAAAACATTCCCCCGGTCCTCCATTTTGTCTGGGAGTCGGGCCCTGCGGTAGTGTCCTGGAACCTCGCGATTCGCGTCCTGGTGGCGTTCCTTCCTGTGGGAATCGCCGTCATCGGCGGCTACATCATCGACGGCGTCAAACAGACCTTGTTTCACAAGCCCCTGCCTGGGTACTTCTGGTGGGTCGTAGCAGCAGAAGCCGTCCTTGCCGTCATGATCGGCATTCTTTCCCGCGCGGTGGATTACTTCGACAGCCTGCTCGCCGACCGATACATGTACCACGTAAGCGTTGAGGTGATGCGCAAAGCCGCTGCGCTCGATGTCACCGTATACGAAGACCCCGTCTTTTACGACCGGCTTGAACGGGCCCGTGTGCAGGCCACCGACCGCCTCGCGATGATCCAGCAGATGGGCCGACTCATCCAGCAAACGATCACCGCGGCCGCCTATTCCGCGCTGCTCGCCTGGTACTCACCGCAGTTGCTGATCCTGCTCGTGGTTGGCGTCATTCCGGCCTTTCTCGGCGAAAGCCACTTCGCGTTTCTCATGTATGCAAAGAATTTCAGTCAGACGCCTATCCGCCGCCAGATGGACTACCTCCGCCAGGTCGGCGGCAGCAAGGAAGCGGCCAAAGAGCTCAAGCTGTTCAACCTGAGCGACTATCTTACCGAGCGCTTCAAGAAGCTTTCCTGGCGTATTTACGAAGAAGACGTGACCCTCAACCGTCGCCGCCTTTTCTGGACCGGATTGCTGGCGATTCTTGCCCAGCTCGGCTACTACTCGGCCTATGTGCTCAGCATTTACCGCACCATCCATGGCGTCTACAGCATCGGCGGCTTGACCGTGATCACCACAGCCATCATGCAGGCGATGAGCAACATACAGCAGGCGTTTTCAACGGCATCGGGCGTCGCCGACCAGGCTCTCTTCCTCACCGACCTGTTGGCCTTTTTTGAAATGAAACCCGCTGTTGAATCAAAACCGAACGCTTTGCCCGCGCCACGCCCCATCCAGCGTGGCTTCGAATTTCGCGATGTCTCGTTCGCCTACCCCGGCACCAACCGGCGCATCCTCAGCAACTTCAACTTCACGCTGTCACCGGGAGAGCGCGTTGCCCTCATCGGCGAAAACGGCCAGGGCAAGACGACGGTCGTCAAACTGATCACGCGCCTTTACGACCCCACCGAGGGGCGCATCCTGCTTGACGGCGTTGACCTGTGCGAATACGACCTGGCCGATCTGCATTCAGAAATCGGCGTCATCTTTCAGGACTTCATGCGCTATGAAATGACGGCTCGTGAAAATATCTCCATCGGCCGCGTCGAAGTGGACCACGCAGACGGCGCGATCGAATACGCAGCGAAGAAAAGCATGGCCAGCGAAGTGATCGCCCGGCTTCGCAATGGCTACGACCAGATGCTCGGTCGTCGCTTCGAGGGCGGCGTCGATCTCTCTGGCGGAGAGTGGCAGAAACTGGCTTTGGCCCGCGCTTATCTCCGTGACGCACAACTGCTCATTCTCGACGAGCCTACGGCCTCACTCGACGCGCGCAGTGAATTCGAGGTATTCGAGCGGTTTGCCGAGCTTACCTACGGTAAGATGGCGCTCCTCATCTCCCATCGCTTTTCCACGGTTCGCATGGCCGATCGAATCGTCGTCCTTGAAGGTGGCCGCCTGGTCGAGGAAGGAAACCACAGCCAACTGATGGCGCTTGGCGGGCGCTATTCCGAAATGTTTGAAATGCAAGCCGCGAGTTACCGCTGATACCCAATGGCCGATCTTGCTTCCATTCTCGAATCTCAGCTTCCCGACTCCCGGGATGAGTCGCTGCACCGCGTGCAGGATGCGGCCCGGCTGGTCGCTTCATGGGACGTCAACCACCGGCCTTCTTCCCCGGGCAGCTTTGACGGGCGCATCAATGGCGCCGCTCGCTCGCTCGCCCAGTTGGAGAAGTGCCTGGCCCGCGACGCGGGAAAGGGCTCCGAACAGGATCCGCCGGCTGAATCTTCGCGACAGGCATTGCGCGAGCTTCGGGGTCATGTCCGTTTGCTGCACCTGGCTCTGGCCGCGGTAGCCGATCGCCAGGGGCTCATAGGTTCCTTGCCGCGCGCCGTTTTCGCCGAGCGGCGGGAGGAACCGCGCATTGCCGCGGCGGCATCCGCCTATCTGAACAGTGTGGAAGGTACATTCACTCCATCGACCTTCTGCGCCTTCGTCGAGGCTTTGCAGGCCCACGATCCGCTCACGCTTGATGAGTTATGGGTTATCGCCCCCTTTCTTCAGTTCGCTCTTCTGGAATCTCTTTTGCACGATGCCTTCGCTTTGCTGCGCCAAAAGCACGCGGAATCTGTGTCGAGCTTCTCCACCAGGCTCAATAGCCTGCAATCCATCCCTCAGGTTGACTGGGTTTCGCTGATTGAGCCTCTCATCGTCTTCGACGCGGTCCTGCGCCAGGATCCCGCTGGAGCGTACGAGAAGATGGACTTCGAAAGCCGCCAGGCCTATCGCAATCGTATCGCCCAAATCGCTCGCCGCTCCGATTCAACCGAACTCGAGGTGGCGAAGGCCGCGCTTGAACTGGCTGGCCAGTGCAGCCAGCAACCGTCAGGCGATCCGCGCATGCAGCAGCGCCGGTTGCATATCGGCTATTACCTGATCGATAAGGGGTTCAGCCGCCTCGCCTCACACGTGGGTTTCCATCCAACCCCGGCTTGGCGCGTGCGCGCATGGGTTCGCGACTTCGCCGAAGATTTCTATATCGGCGGCGTTCTCGTCCTTTCCTTCGTCGCTCTCGCGCTGGCGCTCTTCCCGGTCTTGTCTCGATTCAACAGCGTCTCTTCCCTCGTCTTCGCATTCCTCCTGCTGCTGCCCCCGACGATGCAAATCGCTGTTGATCTCGTGAATCACTTCGTTACAGACCTGTTTGCACCGGAGTCGCTTCCCAAGCTGGATTTCAGCAAGGGGATCCCTGACGATCGCGCAACCTTGGTTGTCGTGCCATCGTTGCTGTTGAACGAACCACAGGTGCATGAGCTGGTAAACAATCTCGAAGTTCGTTTCCTCGCCAACCGCCAGCTTAATCTCCACTTCGCTCTTTTGACCGATCTGCGCGATTCCGTGACCAAGCCAAGAGAAGGCGATGCTGACCCGCTTGTGGACCTGGCTATCCGCCTCATCGATGAGCTGAACGCCAAATACGCGTCGCCGCAGAACGGATCGTTCCTCTTTCTCCATCGCCATCGCATCTTCAATCGGCGGCAGGGGGTTTGGATGAGTTGGGAGCGCAAGCGTGGCAAGCTGCTCGACTTGAATAACCTTCTCACCGGGGAACATGACGCGTTTCCCATCAAGGCCGGTCCCATTGAAAAGCTGCGCGGCATTCGCTACGTCCTCACCCTCGACTCCGATACGCAGCTTCCCAGTGGGACCGCCGGCCGCCTCGTCGGCGCCATGGCCCACCCCTTGAACCAGGCGGTCATTGATCCCAGGTTACGAATCGTCACTTCGGGATATGGCATCCTGCAGCCACGGATCGGCGTCGCCGTTCGATCCGCGCTTCGCTCACGCCTGGCTGCCATCTTTTCCGGCCAAAGTGGCTTTGACATCTACACGCGCGCCGTCTCCGATGCCTACCAGGATCTTTTCGGTGAAGGCATCTTCACGGGCAAAGGCATCTATGAAGTCGCTTCGGTCCACGCTGTGCTCAATCGCAGATTCCCGCGCGATGCTCTGCTTAGTCACGATCTCATTGAGGGCGCCTACGCCCGCGCCGGCCTCATCTCCGATGTCGAGCTGATCGACGACTACCCCTCCCATTACAGCGCATACAGCCGTCGTCAACATCGCTGGCTGCGTGGCGACTGGCAGATCGCCCAGTGGATTTTTTCCAAAGTCCCCGACGAGTCAGGTCACTGGGGGCCGAACCCGATCTCCGCGATTTCGCGCTGGAAGATCTTTGACAATCTTCGCCGCTCGTTGGTCGATCCATGTCTCCTGATTCTCTTCGTCGCAGGCTGGATCCGCCTGCCGGGCGGCCCGGTCTATTGGACAATCGTGGGCCTCTTGCTGTTGTGCTTCCCCATGATTCTTCAGCTGGGATTCAGTCTGAGCCGTGCCATAGCCGGCGGTAATAGAGGACAGTGTCTTGAGGCCTTTTCCGCCTTCGGGCGCACGACCCTCCATACGCTTCTCCATCTTGTTCTTCTTTTTCATCAAACCTTCCTCACGGTCGACGCCGTCCTGCGCTCTCTGATCCGCCGGTTCATCACCGGGGAGCGGACGCTGGAATGGGAAACAGCAGCTCAGTCCGAGGCGCAATCGGATCAGAAAGGCCCGGTCGACCGCTATCTTGCCGCAATGCCGTTTACCGCCGTGGCGCTGGGGGTCGCAATACGGCTGTTTTCGGAGCGTCACGATGCCATCTTCATTGCGGCTCCGCTCCTCGTGGCATGGGGCTTCTCCGGTTTTGTAGCTGCCTGGCTCAATCAGCGCCCCTATGAGATCTGCCGCCTCGACCGGGAAGAGCAGGAATTTCTTCTGCTGCACGCGCTCCGATGCTGGCGATACTTTTCCGAGTTCAGTTCCGCGCGACACAACTACCTGATTCCCGACAATGTGGCGGAAGAACGGTTCCATGAGGCCCCGAGGGTCTCTCCGACGAATATCGGGCTCCTCCTCAACGCCCGCCAGGCGGCTTGTGAACTCGGATTCCTGACTGTGCCTCAGTTCGCAACCCTTACGTCCCATAGCCTCGCATCCGTCGCACGCCTCGAAACGCTCCATGGAAACCTCTATAACTGGTACGACACGGAAACGCTTCAGGCCCTTGGCCCCGAGCCGTTCGTCTCTTCCGTCGACAGCGGCAACTTCCTTGCATCGCTCTATACCCTTCGCGCCGGCCTTCGTTCGCTCGCGCAAAAGCCGTTGCTCCATCCGCACTTGTTTTCAGGTCTGCGCGCTCACTGGAGACTCATGCGAGCGCAAAAACATCTGCCGCCGGCGCTTGCTCGGCTCCGGCTCCCTCGCGAACGGGCTACAATCGCCGCCTGGACTCGATGGTTGCCGGCGGCAGAAACTGCGCTAACTGCATCCTCCGGAAAACACTCTGCTCATCAGAATCGGATTCCGTGGCTGAACGAGACTCTCGCGCAAGTCTCCACCATCCGCGCCCTGCTCCACGATTACCTTCCCTGGTTGCTTCCGGAATATAAAGAGCTTCACAAGCCGCTGCGGTTTACCGTCCCCAGATCGAGTATTTCGCTTTCGCTCGAAGATGCGATTCCTTTTGCCGAAAAACTTGCAACCCACATCGGGGAGTCGCGCGCCGCTCTCGCTACATTGCCGGGGCAGGTACATCTTGCTGAACAACTGCTCCATTCGGTTCAATCGGCGCTCAAAAAGCTCCATTCTTTGGTCGCCGATCTGCACACGATGGAACAAGCCGTCGACCGGCTGATCGAAGCGACGGATTTCTCCTTTCTTGTTTGTCCTGGCCGCCAGGTTCTCGCCGTCGGCTACAACTCGGCGAAACATCACCTCACCAATTCCTGCTACGACCTGTTTGCTTCGGAGGCAAGATTGGCGACGTTTCTCGCCGTCGCGCAGGGCAATCTTCCTCAGCGGAGCTGGTTCAAACTGGACCGGGAGCACACTAGTGCATTCGGCCAATTCCTTCCCTTTTCGTGGACGGGAACCATGTTCGAATACCTGATGCCATCGCTGTGGATGCGCAGTTACAGGGGCTCGCTGGTCGCTCGCACTGAGGCTGCCTGTGTTTACATCCAGCGCGAATTTGCCCGCTCTCTCCATATCCCCTGGGGTATCTCCGAGTCGGGCTCGGCACAGAAAAACGATTCCGGCGACTACTGCTACCACGCCTACGGTGTTCCGCGGGTCGCGCTGAGCCCCGATGCCACGGCCGGCCCGGTCATCTCGCCCTACTCGAGCTTCCTCGCGCTCTGCGCCGATCCTGCTGAAGCGATTAATAACCTTCGCCGCATGGAATCAGCGGGCTGGATTGGCCCGTATGGCTTTTACGAATCGGCCGACTTCACCCAGTCCCCGCGCACTCCGGTCCTGGTCCGCGAGTGGATGGCTCATCATCAGGGAATGTCGCTGTTGGCAGTCACGAATCTGCTGCGCAATAACGTCATCCAGCACTGGTTTCATTCGAACCCGATTATTCAGGCCTCCGAGTTGTTGCTGCAGGAAGAACCCGTGAGCCTCTGGGTACTCAAGGCGAGATTCAAAACACTGGCTTCGGGCGCCGCCGCCTGACCAGCCTTCGTCACTGCGCGACTCAACGTCAATGCGAGTTCTGGTTGGGGAAAACGCTCACCTGGGGAGTTCCGGTAGCGATCTGATCCATGGGCAGTTCCAGAGCGAAAAGCGAACCCGTTCCCTGGTCGGCATGCACCCAGATGCCGTGGAAAGCTCTCTGAAGCTCAGGATGCATTCTTAACAGGCCCGACATCACGGCAGTGACCTGCTTCCTCGCTCCGGCTGGATCCTGTAACTGCGCCGCTTGCGTCGTATCGGGCTTGTAGTGAACATCCAGATCGAGCCCGCCCAAGGCTGTTGTGGTATCTACCGTACTAACCGTAATCAACTCTCCATCTGCATAAAACGTCATGGGCACTGTACCGGGCAGATCTTGCGGGTGAATCTGGTCAGCTTCCTGATGCAGCTTTGTGAGGTTGGGGCTGGCGAGAGAATCGAGAGGATCCAGAAGGGTGGTCGCCAGCCGATAGTAGAACCACGCATCCCAGTCCATTTTGGTCTGCGCATATTTGCGCGCCGACACCCAGTACCAGAGCCCATCGTGCCCTGCGGCTGTCATGGCTCTGTCAACCATGCCTGCAACCAGCCAGCGATTGTCAGGCGTCTTTGACAGAATGATCGTGACCTGTTGCGGATGCTGTACGCCCGTTGCGTGTACGATTGCCACCGCATACATGCCCGGGGACGGGATCGGGAAACTCCACACAACCACCGGCGATCCGCAATAGAAATCGGTGCGCGTTTCACCCAGCGGATTGCCAGTCGCGTCAAGAATGTAAAGATTGTCGACAGTAATCGTGGCAGTCTGCACGAGCGGCCTTAGATGCGCCACCGAATCGCTCATTCCCTTGAAGTCGGCCGCCACCGCAGGCACCGATATCCCTCGAATGTTGTCCACGTTGCCGGTCTGAACATCAGAAAGGATGGTTTCCGCCGTTCGCGAAAACGTCTCGCGCTCCGCGGGCGTCATCTGTGACTGGGTGGCGCACGAAGCGGCATAAGCGGCTGGAACGAGATTCCAGGCGCACGCCAGCAGTAAAGCGCCCAGGACATTTCGACCGCGCGCAAGGTTGAAGATCATGGTCGTTCCTCCTTAGGCCGGCAATCGGTTAGGGGACGCAGCTCGTTTGCGGGCTCAAACCCTCCGTATTGGGTACCGGCGCCGGCAAAGGCTTCGCCAGCGAAAGATCTTTGAGCGCAATCTTCAACGTCTCGCGTTCCACATCGTCGACTGCCATGGGCGCGACGACTTGGAAAATGCCCAGGAAATTGTTCAGCGTAAGATACGACCTGCGGTTGAAATCGAGAAATTCGAGCGGATATTCAGGTTTTCGCGCCCTCGCCTCGTTCGGATCCGAATCCAGCAGGTAGCTGATGTCAGGCTTTGGCACCATGTTCGTGATCGCGCGAGCGTATGCCCGCATGGCTGACTGCCCCAACTCCAGATTGGCCAGTTCGTCGTAGATGAACCTGTCAAAGATGAGAACGTCAACGCCCGAGCGCTGCACTCGCTTGATCAGCAGCCGAAGGGAAATCGTATCGGCGACGTAGAGAAACAGGCGAATGCCGGTCATGATCCACGACCGAACGTTCTTGTCTCTTCTGCGAATGGGAGCTTCGGGAGTTCCCACGCCGGCGTCCCCTCGAAAAACCAGGTGTGCCATCCCTTCGCGAAATCGGGTCAGCGTCGCCACATCATCCCAGAAGCAAACCAAGCGAACGCTCAAA
>Ga0209517_10003164_pt1 | contig 22542 bp, 17 predicted proteins | sample PeaSoiMetSII2010_FD_187695 | JGI IMG/M metagenome (GOLD analysis project Ga0209517, IMG submission 187695) | Peat soil microbial communities from Weissenstadt, Germany - SII-2010 (SPAdes) (version 2) | ecosystem: Environmental > Terrestrial > Soil > Wetlands > Peat | place: Germany...
CGTCAGTCCTGCCGCCAGAACGATGCTGCACACAACCAGGAGCCGTACACGGCGATCCAGGAAGACCCGCCGAACCATGATAAGAGGGATCAGCAATGCGAAGCCGGAGTAGAACAGCAATATAAATACCGCCTTTCCCAGCGTGAACGGCACAAATCCCTTGGGCGAGTGGATGAGCCGGTAGAACCCCATCTCCTCCTTCTCATAGAAGCTTTGCATCGCAGCGTGCCGGTAGACCGGCTCCGGTCGCGGTTGCTGCCACACAAAGTACGGAGCCATCGCATATTGAGCCCGATTCACCGCGTATGGCGGCGTCAAGGGATTCCCAAATGCTTTGTAATCGTAGTAGCCCAGCCACGCGCACGTCACCAGGATCACGGCAAGCGGGGCCGCAGCAAGTGCCATCGCTCTTCCGACACCCGGCCGGTTCTTCCCCTTCCACATCCAGTGACACAACGCAAATACCACCGGAATGCAGAGGAGCATCCCCTCGTAGGGGCGCGTGAGAACTTGAATCGAGATCCCGATCCCCATCAGAATCGCGTAGCGTAGTTTCGCTGTCCTGGTGAGCCTCGGCAGCCCCCCCAACACCAGTGCACCACCCAGCGCCGCCAATGAACCCGTCGCATGATAGGTGTTCGTCCAATAGCTGAAGACGCCCAGCCGCAACACTGCGATCATCCCGCCCAGCAGAGCCCAGTTTCGCGGTAGCCATGCCTGCAACATCCAGCACAGCGCGGCGCACATCAGAGCGCTTGCCAGCAGCTGGCCTATCCATGGGTCACCGAAGATGACCTTGCTCGCGGCGAGCAGCAGACCTTGCGCCGGAAAATACATCGACTGGTAGGTCGGCTGCATCGAGATGTGGATGCTTTCGAAATGTACCCACATTGCAGGTGTCGGGTTTGCCAGCCGCCCGTGGGCAAACGTATCTGCAGCAAGCAGTGTGCTGAAATCGTCCGGGTCAAAAGGAATCGGAACTGGGAAGAGAGGAAGGATGGCCAGACGCACCAGAATCGTGCTCAAGCCCACGACGCCAATCGCCAGCCATTCGCGTTGTGCTAGCCGCGCCCACGCCCTCCCGGCACGGACGAACCATTGATTGCCCAAACGTGGCCACACGTACGAGAGTGCGCATGCGACAAGAGTTGCACCGAACTCGATCGCCGTGATCGAAACAGACTGGTGTGGCCCAAGAAATTCATTCATACCAAGCCATCACCTCCATTGAATTCGATTGGCAATTGAACCCGGCTGTTCTTGCATCCCGCTCGAAATCACTTTGTCCGCAACGTAGGATAGGGCTCGATCCGCGCCGGAATTGCATCCGGCTCAACCAGCCAAACCTTGCGATCGCCGTAGTAGCGGATCAGATCCTGATTATCGGGAGGGCCCATATCCCGCGCCCACACCACTTTCGAGCCATCGATATCGGCGTCGTTGTACACCCACTCATCCACTGAATAATGATTGCCCCCGTAGCGCACAATTGCCAGCTGTCCCTCGGGCAATTGACTCAATCTGGTCTCGATCTGCGCCCGTTCGGTTCCAAAATGCTGCGGGCCGTACCATGTGAGATTCCACTTCCCAGGGTCCCACGCCGGCGGCCCCAGGTGAAGCGGCACCGCAAGTACTCGAACGCCTGTCATCGCCACGCAGACAGCGACTATGAAGCGCACCAATGCGAGACCGGCGGGACTCCTTCCCGATTTCCATACCCGAAGGTGGCGCATCATTTGCAGTCCGACTCCATAAAGGGCTGCGGTAAAAGGAGCCAGATAATACGGAAGTAGGTAGACTTCGATCACCATTCCAGCTGCCAGAACCATCACGCACACTACCAGGAAGCGGATACGCCGATCCAGGAAAGCTCGCCGAATCATAAAGAGGGGAGGCAGGAGGGCGAAGCCCGTGAAGAACGGCACCGTGAACGCAACCTTTGCTGCCGTCCATGGCAGAAAACCTTTCAGGGAATGTAACCTCTCGTACAGCCCTGATTCGTATGTGTACAGAGCACGCATGGCGGGGTGTCGGTAGGCAGGCTCTGGTCGTGGATGCTGCCATATGTAATAGGGCGCTATTGCATAGGTTTGACGGTTGATCGTGTAGGGAAGCGTGAGCGGATTTCCAAAAGCCTTGTAATCGTAGTACCCCAGCCACGATAAGGCAGCCACGATCAGCACCATCGGCGCGACAGCCCGGCGCGCGAGTATTCCAATCGGCAGTCTGTTCCGTCCTTTAACGATCCAGCGGCCCAGAGCTACAGCTACTGGCAAGCCCAGGAGGACCCCCTCATAAGGCCGCGTCAGGATAAGAATTGCAAATCCGGCGCCCATCAGTAGGCCATATAGCCCCCGACCCGTCTTTATCAATCGTGGCAGACTGCCAAGCACCAACGCGCCGCCAAACGCAGAAAGCAAAGCCGCGGTATGGTATGTATTGATCCAAACACTGAACAAGCCTAACCTCAACGCGGCGATCATGCCGCCCAGGAGGGCCCACTTGCGGGGCAGCCACGCCTGCAACGCCCAGGTCAGGGCCGCGCACATCAATCCATCCATCACCAGCAACGCGAACCACGGTTGCCCCAAGAGGACTTGACCGGCTGCCAGCAGCAGCCCCTGGCCCGGAAAATACATCGACTGATATGTCGGTAGCATGTCAATGTGGACACTCTCGAAGTGAGTCCACATCGCGGGGGTGGGGTTCGACAGGCGTCCGTGAATGAACGTGCTGCTCGCTAACAAGAAACTGAAATCATCTGGCACAAATGGCAATGGGATGGGAAACAGGGGTAACAGCGCCAGGCGCAGCACAATCACGCTCAGGCCGATATATATGGATAACCCCTTGCGGCGCGAAAGACGCGTGAAGCTTCGCTCAGCGCGCTCAAAGACTCCGGCGCCCAGCTGCGGCCAGATGAACGCTGTCATTACTACGATTGCGGTCAGGCCGAACTCGGTTCCCGGCAGGAAGAAACTTGGCTCTATCTCGGAGGGCAGCACCATCATAGACAGAAATCCTTTACGAAGTTGGAGAATTGCAAAGGAAAGGACGTTCGTGATGGTTTACGAACCGGCATGCCTTCGCCCCAACATGAACTCCACTCCCGTGTCAAAGATTCCCTCCGTGATTCCTCGCCACGTCCGTGTCGAGTGATTCGTAAGCCTCGGATTCTCGTTTTTCTTGAGCAGTGCGCTCAAAGTATACCCAGAGATAAAAGAGTCCCGTCGCTAGAAGAACGAGCGGAGCCGGATGAAAAACAAAAGCCGTCAATAGCCTTCCCCATACGCCAGTGACGCCGCCATCTATTCTTTTCATGATGACGAGAAGCATCGCCGCGGGAACATCTGCTGTGCATGCGATCGCCAGGGTGGTCATCACGCCGGCGATCCACTTCAAGTGACTACCTTCACCCCACAGCAATGCACAGGCGGGAACCGCAAGTAGAAGCAGTTTGGCATCGTAGGCACGGTGATAAACGGGCAGCATTGAAAGCGCCGCAATAGCAGCAAGCGCAAACCATGCATTCTGTTTTGTGAACCGTGACCTGAGCGCGCGAATGGCGCCCATCATAAGAACCGACCCGCATATCAGATAGCTCGCAAGATTGTAAAAGCGCGGATCGTCACGAAAGAGGCTAAGCGTTGCTTGCAGACTGATCACATTGTCGGCTGAATGGAATGTAAGAGAGTCCGGTCCAGGATCGTTGACGCTGCCGTGCGCCGAGAGCGCGGCTAGGTTCGAATTAAGTTCGTGGATCCACCTCGGCGAAACGTGAGAGACCCAAAGAATAGAAGGCAGCGCCAGCACGGCCGCTGTCCCGAGGGTCTCAAGAGCTCGTTTCCGGTAAACCCCTCCCGCAAGCAGGAAATAAAGCCACACAAAGGCTGCATCGTGGGGCTTTAGCACAAGGCCGAAGGCCAGGCAAAGGACGCCCACGTGCACAAACCGCTCTTCAACGAAACACCAGGCCGCGATAATGCAGAGACTTACCACGATTCCGGCGAGATTCCCGAGCGCAAGAACAAGCTCGGCGTTACAAAGCAAGAGGCAAATCAGGATAGTCGCAGGCTTAAGAGCATTCTTCTCGGCAACTTTCCAGATCAACAGGGATGCAAGCAAAAGGCCAGCGGCGGTCAACACCATCCAAAACAGGGAGGCCACCGTCCACGGCAGCAGAGCAATCGGTGCAGTTAGAAACAGGGAAGTGGGGAGGTTCACGCACACAAGCATCGCCCGTCGAAAAAAGAATGCCTTCGCAGGATCCGATGGGAGGGTACCCCCTTCTGACTGGTACAACTCCTGCAATACGGTTGGGCTGTATGGATCACTATGCCGAATCAGGCATCGGGTCCCGTAAAAAACCGCCTTGAAAGCCCCCATGCCGGAATAGGAGGTCACACCAATATACGAGCCCCAAGTGATGAAGATCGCACCACTCAACAAAAGGCAAAGCAGAGCCTTGCGCTGTGTCGATGTTGTTTTCACTTCATCCTTCACCTGTTTGGCGCGCCCTCGAACCAGACGATTGCGAGCCCCGCCAGCCCGCATTCAATCTCCAGACATGGATTGATTAGGCGTGATGGCGGAAGGTAGCATCTCTGTTCGATCATCGAGATTCTACGGCATGATCGCCGCATCCAATTCGCGCGACCCCTCTGCCCGAACCCGTTTCGCCACTATGCAGGTAGGACTATGCAAGAAGGAAGGAACTGTCTGAGATCACACAAATTGCAGTCGAATGAAGCCCGGACCGCTCGCCTCGCGGAGCTGGCTCCTGAGCACACGAGTACCGTATGGCTGGCTGCCGTTTGCGAGCCTCGCCACGCAGCAGGTTCTATACTGTGCCAGTCTCCTCGTCTACGCGAGCGACGTGCTGAGGTTGACGAACACGCTTTTTATGGATGATGCAATAGGGTTAACGCCCGCAATGCACAAAAGGCTGATCAAGGTGCAAATCAATGCATATTCGACCAGATCCTGACCTTCTTGTCCGTGCGTCAGGTTGTTGAGGGTTATATACAACTTCAGAATCGTGTCGCGCATTTGTAATTCCCCCAATTAGTGATATTCCGGTCCGAGCCGGTCTACGGCGCCCCGTGCTTCCACGAAATCCCGTCTCTTTCAAAGTCGAACGAACAGCTGAAATCCATTGACGAGTTCCAGTTGCTTGTACTTCCCTGGCCGATTTGCGGTTCGTGTTTGGGGGAGGGCTTTACTGCAATACCAAAACTGCAACACCAAAGTACGTGGATCCCGAAGTCACTTGAGCCAATTCGTCTCGACCGACCCGGGATTCCCAACAACAATTCTCATAATTGACGGGAGCGATAGAGAACGGCAACCTTTAAATGCAAACAACAAGCCAGGAAACAGTTACTTTGGTTTCGTCTTAAACTCAGCAAGGAGAGTTCCCCACCGGCTTAAACCGGTGGGGAACTCTCCCGCGAAGCAACCTGCGTTTCTTCGAAACCGATTCGCTGAAAGAACTACGCCAGCGAAGTGCTCACAGCCACGAATACACTGTTCACCGCAGTGCCAACACCCTGGATGGCAGCGATGCAGATCAGCGCAATCAAGGCAATTAACAGCGCGTATTCTACCAGATCCTGACCTTCCTCACCGTACTTCAGGCCCTGGAGTTTCACGTTCAACTTGGAAAGTAAGTTCTTCATCGACCCATCTCCCTTCGTGAGTTCCCGGCCTGGTCCGGTCCGCATCATCTCCACGACTTCTTGTGGTTTGTTGTAAGGGGAACAATCAGAACTACTGGCGAAAGACCCGAGCGGCCTTGCCCGAATTCCTCATTGCTCCTTTGAAAATGTTGACCTTCGCGGGGAGTGTGAGCCCTGCACTTCTGTCGGCTCCCCTCTCCCCGCCAAGGGGCTGAGGTGTGGGTTTGCGTGTTGCGTAAGGACTACGCCAACGAGGTGCTAATGGCCACGAACACGCTGTTGACCGCCGTACCAACGTTCTTCACAGCGGCGATGGCAACCAGCGAGATCAGGGCAACCAGAAGGGCATACTCGACCAGGTCCTGACCTTCCTCGCGTACCATCAAGGTCTGCAGCTTCACATAGAGCGCCAGAAACAGATTATTCATTTTGTTTCTCTCCGAGAGTCTAAAGTCCCAGCCTCAGCCGGGCACTTTTAAGTAAGCACCTGACGTGCCAATCTCGGACAAAAAAGCTTGCGTTTTAGAATCAATACCTTAGAAATTACCCTCCCTCGACCTAGTCCGCGCACTGTATACGCCTGTTTACAGCAGCCACCCCGAAGGTCAGTAGCGTATACATTACTCAAGTTGTAGTTACCAGAATGACTTGCGCACTTTCGCTCTACCTTCTTCAGCCAATTTTCGCATTCAGGCAGCAGCCTCTGCCGGTCGCCACGCAAACCTGCCCGTTGCGTAAAGATACCAGCACAGCCACATGGGTGTGGTCCAGAGATAAAACCGCGTATTGATCGGCACGCTCAACATCAGCTCCGCCAGGGCAGCGCCGGCAAACACCGCGACCGGCCAGACCGAACGATGCGCCGCCGTCCCCCTGTAGACTCCGGTCAATACTGCTGGAAGTACCAGCGCTTCGTCGGTAAACCACCCGTACGGAGTGCACATGGCTCCAACCAGCAGCACCACCAGGCCCTGGTCCATCCAGTCCCAGCTTGAGCGGCGAGACCAAAAGTACCACACTGCCCAAGCGCATGCCGCGACCTCGGGGACAAACTGCAACCAGATGGCATGCGGGGCAATCAATAATCGCAGGGTGGGGCTCAGCGCCGGTATCGGCTCACTTAGGGCGCCTCCAGCATGCATCATTTGTGAGTACTGCCTCCACGCATGCGGATCCAGCACATAAGCCAGAGCGCAACTGGCCGCCAACGCCACGCCAAAGCCGGCAAGGATTCGGTATGACTTCTTCGAGACCGCGCCCGACACGAGCAGTACAACGCCAAGCGGTACGAAGAGATGTGGTTTGATTGCGCAGAATAGAAGGCTCGCCCCAGCCAGAAACGGTCGATCACGGCTGAGGTACAGAAAAAGAACCACGCCAAGGAGCAACACGATCCCAACTTGCCCGCTCATCAGGCAGGTGAGCACAGGTGCAAATGCAAGGCCGAGCAGATGGATCCGGCTGTCCGGGCTGCCATTCAACCGCCAGACCATGACACCGGTTGCCAGGAGGATCCCGATCATCACAAAAAGCCAAAGGACCAGGCCCATCCTGGGCTGCGTGAAGCCGAGCGGCAGTGCCAGGAAAAAGGCATCCGGAGGATTGCGCATCATGAACATGGGATCCGCCGGATCGAGGCCCGCTGCCACCTCCTGGGCCTTCACCGCCTGAAAGTCATAAGGATTCTGCCCATGTACGAGTAGATTCCCGGCAGCCCAATATGAAATGAAATCCCGGTTCGCGGCATACTTGTTGTCAATGTTCAGAAAGAAAACCGCGAACACCGCGGCTGCCCCGGCCAGCACAATCAAAGAGGCAGCAAGAACGCGCGAGGTTTTCTTCAAAGAGATCTCTCTTTCCCGGCGATGCCCTGTTGATTCGGCGCGCTGCCCGGCTGGTACCCATGCTCGCATTGCCGACGGAACTGCCGCGTTGGTTGCAACCAATGTATCAGCTGGTCATGCCGCCTTCCAGACGTGAATGGAGCAGCAGTTGTAATTCGTCCATGACTCCTCATCGACCGAGTTTGCCTGCGTCGAATGCTTCTGTCCCCCGTCTGTTGCATCGACTTCGCACACGAAATGTTGGAGAATTGCCTTCATGCCTGCCAGGCTTGATCTCCGACCCGCCCGGGAAAACCATGATCTGGTCGAGATGTCAATTGCAGTCGTGGCCGGTCTGGCGTTCGCGTTCATCGTCCTTTTCGTCGTCGTCGTGCCGATAGCCGGCAATCTGGCTGCTTCGCGCGATTTTGTCTCGTACTGGGCTACGGGCCAGCAGCTTGTGCGTCACGCTGATCCCTACAATTCCAGTGCAGTAGAGGCACTGGAGCGCTCGGCAGGATTCCCTTACAAAAAAGTGGTCCTGCTCATGCGGAATCCGCCCTGGGCGCTGCCTCTCGTCTACCCCCTTGGCTTTCTCGGGGTTCGCGTTGCGGCCATCTTGTGGACGCTCATCCTCCTTGCCTGCTTTCTTATCTCCGTGCGCCTCGCTCACCAGTTATACGGTTCGCCGCCAAATCACATCCACTGGCTTGGGTTCGCATTCACGCCCGCCATGATCTGCCTCACCATGGGCCAGACTTCGCTCTTCGCCTTGTTCGGCCTGGTGTTGTTCCTGCGCTTCCATCGCCATCGACCGTTCGCCGCTGGCGCTGCGCTCTGGCTTTGCGGTCTCAAACCGCATTTGTTTTTGCCCTTTATTGCCGCGCTCGCGCTCTGGATCGTCGTCTCGCGCAGCTATAAGCTCTTGGCTGGCGCGTTCGCCGCCTTCGCTCTGAGCAATGCCGCAGCCTTCCTCATCGATCCACGGGCCTGGACCGATTACATCCACATGATGCGTTCTCCCTCCGTCGAGAATGATTTCATTCCTTGCCTCGCCGATGCCCTGCGCCGCTGGCTCGCGCCCCAAGCAGTATGGGTGCAGTACCTGCCCGCCGCGCTTTGCTCCCTTTGGGCTCTCGTCTACTTCTGGCGCCGCCGCGCAGTATGGAATTGGACCACCCACGGCAGCCCGCTTGTCCTCGTTTCACTCATGGCTGCGCCCTATTGCTGGCTCTACGATCAATGTCTGGCGATTCCCGCTCTCCTCGGTGGCGCCTATGCCTCTCGCTCGCAAAAGCTGGTTGTGGCGCTTCCACTCCTGATTCTCATCATGGATATCGAAATCTGCGCAGTGAAAGTTTTTTCGCCCCTCTGGCTTTGGACGGCGCCCGCATGGCTCGTGTGGTACCTCTCGGCCTGCGCCTCAGCAGAAGAAAAGGCAGCGGAACCGGCCCGGGCGCCAGCTTAAGCATCTTCACACCGGTCTTCGCAAATCATCCAACACCTGGAATTGCGCGGTACAACATTTGTGTCAATGCCCGCGGCGAGACATAGTTGCATAATCGATATAATTGCCGTGACCCACCAACAGAAAGGCGCCCTTGCATTGAAGAAGGAACGTAACTTCCCCGTTCTTCTGATTGCGATTGCATGCGCTCTCGCGGCTGTCTTCACCACTTTGTTTCTCAGCATCCTGCCTACTAATCGCGCCATCGTTGCCCGGCGCGATTTCATCACTTACTGGGCCGCCGGCCAACAACTCGCGCATCACGGAAATCCCTACGATCCGGAAACGATGGACCGGCTCGAACGCGGTGCAGGATTTCAGGGAGGGACCTCCTATTACATGCGGAATCCGCCCTGGGCCCTGCCCCTCGCCCTGCCGTTGGGCTACTTCGACGCGACAACTACCGCGCTGCCTTGGTCCTTGCTGATGCTGGGCATCCTCATCTCATCGGTGCGCATTCTTTGGAGTCTCTTTGGTTCTGCCGGCACGCATTTCGAATGGCTCGGATATTGCTTCCCACCAGCTTTGTTCTGCGTCATTCTCGGCCAAACCTCAATCCTTCTGCTGTTCGGATTGGTCCTCTTTCTTCGCCTGCACAAAACCCGCCCATTCTCTGCAGGAGCCGCGCTCTGGTTCTGCACGCTGAAGCCTCACCTGTTTCTACCCTTCGCGGTTGTCCTGCTGGTATGGATCTTCGTCTCACACAGTTATCGCATTTTGGCCGGGAGCTTGGCGGCCATGGCGGCGGGTGGCATGGTCACCGCGTTGATCGACCCCGCAGCGTGGAGCCAGTACTCGTACTACATGCGCACGTCGGTCGTCACGCGCGAGTTTACCCCGTGCCTCGGCGACGTGCTGCGCGATTCCATCCGCCCCTCCTCGGAGTGGCTCGCCTTTGTGCCTGCCGCTCTGGGCTGTGCCTGGGCGCTCGTTTACTTTTGGCCCCGACGGCTCACTTGGGACTGGCTCGAAAACGGCAGCCCGCTGATACTCGTATCTCTTTTCGTCGCGCCGTTTGGCTGGATCTTCGATCAGGCGCTCGCCATTCCGGCTCTGCTCTACGCGGTGTCGAGAAATCCCTCGCGAACATTGCTCGGCACTCTCGCCCTCATCTACATCCTCGTCGAGATCCAAATCGTCTCGCCGTTCGGGCTGCATTCGGCTGCATATCTCTGGCCCGCGCCGGTGTGGCTCGTGTGGTATCTCCTTGCCCGCACCTCCGCTCGTAAGGTCGCTGACACGACCGCCGTGGCCTCGCCGCTACTCAACTGATGCTTGCTGGCCGGAGATGTCGACCGCAGCTGCGAACTCCACTGCGTCTCCCCGTTCCGTCTGTGTCGCGCGAATCGTCCCTGCAGGAAGCTCCAGCACGCTCCGTGCCGTCAGGCAGGCCGAAAGGCGCCAGGGACCTACGCTGTCGCGTATTTTTTTCACTTGGAGCTTGCGGTCCAGATAGACGAGATCGATGGGAAACTTCATGAAGAATGTGTGCACCGACTCGCAAGGAGCGATCCACAACCCTTCGCCCGGCTGCAGGCATTTGCGTCCCAGGAGCCCTTTTCTGCGCGACGGACCGGTGTGTGCGGCCTCAAGCCGCAAAGCCAGAACAGTGCCGCGGGTACGATTCAGAACTTGAAAGGGACTGGCAGGGCCTGACGGCAGCCGGGGCGCAAAAAACTGCTGCAGCCCCTTAGCCATCCGTTGCAGCGGATTCATCCCTGCGCCTCGATGTCCCGTGTGTGGGCGTATCCGCCGGTCTTATTGCTGCGGAGCTCCAGCTCCCGCTCCAGTGGATGGCCCGGCTCCTCCACCCGAATTCATCATCCCCGACGATGTCCCGAATCCACCTGTCCCGCTCTCAATCACCAGCTGTTTTTCAGGCTTCATGCTCTCGATGAGCTTCTCCACGGGGATCGTCGCCGGCGGCGGTGCCAGGGTGTTTGCTGCCGTCTTCTCATCCGGTTGGTGCATCGGAATATTCGAATTGGGCGGGATAAACGGCAGCGGATAATTCAATGCCGGAATCGGCGTTCCGGCTGCAAATGGCGCCACGATCTCCGGCGTGACGATCACAATCAACTCGCTATCGTTCCGCGTCCTCGAATCCGATTGAAAGAGCTTGCCGAGGATGGGAATATCGCCAATAAATGGAATTTTGCTAAACGTGTCGCTCAGACTCTTGTCGAGCAGTCCACCGATGAGTAAGCTTTCGCCGTCGGACAGCTCTACCTCGGTGTTCACTCGTCGCGTGGTAAGGCCCGGCACCGTAAACCCTGATAACGTTACTTCGTTGGTGTAGTCGAGGGCGCTCACTTCGGGCGCCACCTGCAGCCGGATCGTTCCCCGCGGAGTAATCGTCGGGATGAAGTTGAGCCGGATGCCGTATTCTTTGAACTCGATGCTTACTGCGGGAAGCCCACCCGACGTACCCGACACAACTGGATATGGATACTGCCCGCCAGATAGGAAGCTGGCTTCCTTGCCATCGGCTGCCATCAAATTCGGCTCCGCCAGCACTTGAACCACGCCTTTCGTTTCCAGCGCCGAGATACTAGCGCCTGTATCCAGACCGGGGAAGAACGCAAGCAGGTTCAGCTCTTGGGAAAACGTCGCTGAACCACCCGGCACCGCGAGCGATTCCTGGCCCACCGATGTGCCGCTGTTCGAGATCTGGGGCGGAGAGAATTGGCCGGTGGTTACACCGCCAACGGCATTCCCCAGGCCGAGGTTGAAAAGATTGATCCCAAGCTGGCGCGCTCGGTTGCGATCCACGCTCGCAATCCTCACCTTTAGCAGGATCTGTGAATCCGACTTCGGTACATTCACGTCCAGCAGGTTCACAACCTTCCCCGCCGTCGAGGCAATTTCCACCGCCCGCGTCGAGCTGGTCAGATCGTTTACGGTGCCACGCAAAAAGATGTTGCTGTTGCTGTAACTCACTCTGATGGTTTGACCGGGCAACTCGGTCCTCAGTTCCCGCCGGATTGAGTCGAGATTGTCGCTCGATATTGTGGCAATGGGCCGCACCGTTATGTTGAAGAACTGGCGTCCACCGCGAATATCCCAGATAATCAAGCTCGTCTCACCTGGAGCCTTGCCGTCGATCATGACTTCGGTCGGGCTCACAGCGGTGGCTTCTGCGATGTCGCCCAATCCAATGGCAACACGCTGGATCGGTTGCGCGCAGTCCACCAGCACCGCTTTGCCTACAGCCACCGAGAGTTCGTTCGTCGAATCTTCAAACGTAGCTCCCGCGGATGTCGGCGTCGACGGTGCAGCTTGAGCCAGCGCAATCCGCCCCGCACAAAGCGCTAGCGATAGCGCGCTGCAAGATACGATGATGACCCCAGCCTTCGGTCTCAATGCTGTCCCTCAGGTGAAGAGAATTTCTCTTCAGTGGATTTGGATCCGTTGATCACTTGGATCGAATACGTGCTCGCCACCGGCTTGGGCGCCTTCTTGACCGCCGGATGCTGTGATGGCGGAGGAACCGATCCCGCAAAAAGCTCGCCCATTGCCGTCTGTGGAACCTTCGCAATCTGTGTATCCAGCGGATTGCGCAGCACCAGTTGAATCTTCAGGGAATTGCTGGCCAGGCTCAACGTCTCGGCCTGCTCAGGTGTCACCAGCAGATTCACCACCTGCACCTGCTGCGCCTTACCAGTGGCGTCCCTCTGAATGTCAGTGCCCGCGGATAGAACCTGGATGTTTTGCAGGATCGTCTTCGTTACCACGCCTTCCGACGCGCCTTCCCCTGGTGGATTGCCCGAAACCAGAACATCGACGCGCATGCCCGGGGTCACGAATCCACTCACACCCACAACCTCATCTACCCTCACCGCACAGGCCCGCATGCCCGACGGGATGGTGGGCGCCAATCCGCCCCCGGAGCCGAGAATTGCCAAATGGCTTTCTAGAATCGGCTCCCCCTGATAAATCTGCGTGATGGCGCCGCGGCCAATCGCATCCTCGGGCTTCATAATCGCGCCCTTGGGCAGCGTGCCCGCAATGCTCATCGTGGTCAGGTCAGCGCTAGTCAGCACCGCGCCCAGAGGAATATCTTTGGAAGCTGCGACTACCCGCGTCGTCTCCACGGGTTTTGACGTCGCTATCCTGACGCCCACAAGGCGAACAACCAGCCACGTGCAGCCGCCAGCGACCACCAATGCGATGAGAAGGATCGTGATAAGTCTTCGATTCATCCCTTAGCCTGTTCGACCCGGCCCTTCGGCCGGCTCTGCCTTTCTCGCGCCGTTTCGGTTGCTATCTCCGGAAAATCGGCTGTCCTTCGCACGCTCTTCCCTGAGAAGTGTGCTGCATTCAGTGCTAGAGGGTTGAGCGCCTTCATAGTGTATTCCCTTAAAACCTTTTGCATGCTGCCTCTGTTTGTCCATTCGCACGTGGGGAACCAAAAGAGCTATGGGGTCGACGACCGAATTGCGCGATTCTGATTCTGGTCACAGTTTCGCAATCGTGCAACGGCATACTTCCATCCTTCTTGCGTTGTTGGCCGACTGCTCTATTGCAAGTTTACCGTCACTTTACTCGATTTTTTGAGATTGCGTTTGCATCTTCCGTGTTATATTCGCGCCTCTGGATGTGCGAATGTGGCAGAATCGTGATACAAAGTCTCTCCCGCCTCTGGGCAAAATTCGGTCGTTCGCTGCCCGTGTCGGGGGATCTCTATCGTAGGTCATGGCTTCTCAAACGATTACACTCTTTACGCAACAGAATGACTTCGGGCCGCGGCCCACTTCCTTCGCCGCCTCGATCGTCATGCATGCCATGACGGCGGCCCTCGTCCTCTTCGGCCTCGCCTACAAACCACCCTCTGCCAGGGTGGTAACAGAGCGTTATGCGATGCGCGAGCTCGACCTGAATGAGCAGCAGATGCAGGCTGTGCGCAACCTCATTCCCTATCCCCCCTCGCATCCAGGGCCACACGCGCCCGCTTCTGCCGGCAACTCGGCTCCGAGCCCTCCTGTCCCGCGTCCCATGACGCAAGCCAAGACCGGCCCGCAAACACTCATTCAGGCCGATCTGCCAAAACCAATCACTCTGCCGGAACCGATCCCGCTGCCGCAGATTGTCATCTGGTCGCCCAGCAAGACGATCGTGAAGAAAATCGTTCCGCCCTTGCCTCAGAAGCCCACTGCGGCCAACGTAAAGCCCAACCTCGAGCGGCCCAATGAAGAAATGAATCTGGCCGATGTCAACATCTCCGCCGGCTTTCATCCTTCAGCCAAGTCCATCGTTCCGCCGAGCACCACGTCGCCGGTCACAGTCCCGCTTCCACAGCAGGTTCAGTTGCCACCGGTCACCGCCACGCAACCCACGGCGCAGCCTGCGCCGGCCGCAATTGTCTCGCTCTCTGACCTACGCATGAACAACGGAACGGCGAACCTTCCCCCGGTCAGTGAGTCAGCAATGTCCACTACGCAGGGCATGCTGGCGCCCAACCAGATGCGCGATCTTTCCCTGACGGCGAAGGAAATCCCCGCGGGCAATCCGGGACAGGGCTCCGGCTCGGGCTCCGGCAAAACCAATGGCGCCGCGAACGGCGCAGGTCAAGGTTCGGCTCCTGCGCAGAATAACGGCAGCTCCGCTTCCGGCCAGGGTGCTCAAGGCAAGCCAAACGGATCGGATCCCGCAGCAGCCACCGGCACACCCAACGCCTCCAATTCCGCGCAGGGGTCACCAGGTGCCGATCAGAATGGACAAATCACTTCGACGCAGATCACGTTGCCCAAGGACGGGCGCTTCGGAGCCGTTGTCGTGGGAGATTCGCTCCAGGATCAGTTTCCCGAGGCATCCGGAGTCTGGGGAAGCCGCATGGCCTACACCGTCTACTTGCACGTCGGCCTGGCCCACAACTGGATCATGCAGTATGCGCTTCCGCGCACCCCGGACGCCGCCAACGCTGGAACTGTTATTCGCCTTGATGCTCCCTGGCCCTACAGCATCGTGCGGCCCAACCTGGACCCAGGTTCCGTCGATGCCGACGCCATCATGATCCACGGATACATTGACCAGTCCGGACGCTTTGAAAAACTCACCATGATCGTCCCGCCAGCCTTTCCTCAGGCGCAGTTCGTCCTCGCCGCACTCGCCAGATGGCAATTCCGGCCGGCCTTGCAGGATGGTCAATCTACCCGCGTCGAAGTGTTGATTATTATCCCGGAGCAGCTCGATTAAACGTCCCTGCCGCCTCGGCTACGGCTCTGTACCCAGTTCGCCATACGCCGCGGCCGCCGCAAGGGGAGTCACCACCGGCGCCGCCGCTCCAACAAATTGCGTGAGCGGTGCGCTTGTATCCTTGTTCGCCACCCATACGTTGCCAGATGGATCGATGGCGATGCCATAGGGGAAAAGCCCTGTGCCCACATATCCATTCGCACCCGATATCGCCACGCCGCTCGAGTTGAATTCGCTGATGCTGTTGCTGTTTCCGCCGTTGTTCGCCGTCCACACATTGCCGGTTCCGTCGATGGCGATTCCATACGGATTAGCCAATCCGCCTCCGGTGAAACCATCGGGATCTGGAGACGCAATCGATCCGTCGGCGTGGAACTCAGTGATGCTGCCGGTGCCGCTGTTGGTCACCCAAATGTCGCCCGATCCGTCCACCGCGATCCCATACGGCACAAGCAATTGGGTCTCCGATATGAATGTCAAAACGGGCGGTTGGCCAGCCACTTTATTGGGCGAAGCTTTCAAGATATATGAAGGTGAAGAGCCGTAGCCTGTCACCCATACGTCGCCCGATGTGTCTGCGGCAATGCCCCCTGGTTCAGGAACACCTCCGAACCCCCCGGTGCCTGACGACGGCGCGCCGCTGCTTTGGAATTCACTCAGCGTGCTGCTGCCGAAGTTTGAAACCCAAATGTTGCTGCCAGTGTCGATGGCAATCCCGTACGGGTTGGATAGCCCGCTGCCCTGCGGCTTGGTCCTCACCGCGCCGGAAGCGAAGAACTGGGTGAGGCTGTTGCCGTAAAAATTCGCTACGGATACAAGACCTGCAGAGTCGATCGCTACGCTTGTCGGATTGTTCAGTGCCCCTTGCCCGAATCCAGTGGAACCGGAAGCCGCAACCACGCCCATGTAGTTGAGCTCACTCAAGGTGCCGGACTCGAAGTTTGGCACCCAGATGTTGCCCGACCCGTCTACGGCGATGCCCTCGGGCGCGAATCCGCTGCCATCCAGTCCGCCCCCCGTGTAAGTGACCGCGACCGTAAAGTCGTTCGGCTCGCTGATCGTCGGCTGAAACGGCGAGTTTGCCGTCGCCAGCGCATACAGGTTGTCGATGTTGGCTCCGGGGTTGTGCGCAATGTTGATCGCCGCAGTCGCCGTGTCCGCAGGTGCCGTGGTCCCATTCATTGCGTTGCTGAACAATGTTGTGCACGCCGTCGAAGACGGCCCCGTCGAGTTGATGCATGCCGCCAGAATGTCGGCCAGCGTGTTAATTTCTGCTTGCGGCACAGTTCCGTTGCCTGCTGGGGTCGTCGCCAGCGGTAAACCAGTGCTCAAGTTCAAAAGATTCGCAATGCTGTTGAACGCATCGGTAATGCCCATCGTCCCCAGTGCTGTGCTTGAACTCGCTATGTGCGTCGGGTCCGTCGTAAAGCCGGCGAGGGCATACGCTGTTGCTACTGTTGATACCTCATTTACGACAACATACTGCGAAGCGAAGCTCGGCGCGTTGCACGACCCCAAACCTGCCAGCAGTCCCGCGGCCGCATTAGGCACTCCTGGTGTCGGATCGCCCCCAATCGCGTACAAGTACACCTGCGCGGTCCCGCTCGGACAGGTGTAGTCGCCCGAAATGCTGAAGGTGCCGCCCGTCCCGGTGGTCACGTAGTAGCGGTTGTTGCCATCCTTGCTGGTGTTGCTTTTGTTGAGCAGCAGTGAAGTCGACGCGCCGCCGTAGCCATTGGAATTCGCGGCGTAGAGATAAACATGGGCGCCCACGATGGGCTGCTGCCCACCGTGTACGATGCCCTTGAGAGCTACGCCGGGCACTGGATTCGTCACGATAGGCGTCGTCACTGGCACGCCTGAACAGCCGGCCAGAAGCAGAGCACACGAAATCGCCACAATCGGCCAGGAATTACGCATGGGGGAGACTCCCTTCCTCGGTTGTGTCGCATTACTACCGGGTTTTCTGAGTCGTTGTTACCGGTTTTTGCTCCGGAAGTCAACCCCACGAACTATGTACCCGCAGGAATCAGCCGCGGGACGGTCAGGTTGTTGGTGATGGCCCGGAAGATCGCCGTCAGCTTCGTCAGGTTCTGGTTGCTCGGAGCCGACGCCTGGCAGCCGTCCCCGTCGTCGGAGTAAAAATTCACCTGGGCCGAAGCCATCGCCGCCAGCGCATCACAGCCTTGCAGGCCCGGACCCCAGGTTCCACCCTTGGTCGTCACCGAGGCGCTGTAGGTCTTGTCCGATTTGCAGCTCCCCGTCGTTGGCGAACCGTAACCGATCGTATAAACGGCGGTTCCGGCGTTCGCCGCTGACTGCGCCGCAATCACCGCTTGCCCGCATTCACCCAGCGCCGAAGGGTATGTGTACGATTTGTATCCCGTCGGATTCGTCGTCGCCGTCCCCGTCCCGTTCAGCATGCCCTCGCTGGCAATCAGGCTGATCGGACTGCTGGTGCACGCGCCACCCGTTGTGTAGGCGTTCGAGGCGCACGCGGTCGCGTCACCGTCGCTCAGGATGATCATCGCGTTCTTTGAGCCCGGATTCGCCGTCTGCTGCGATGCCAGCAGCGCTTGCGCCGCGTAGATCACCTGCGCATAGTAGGTCCACTCAAACCGAGTCGAAATCCCGTTGCAGGCGTTATAGCCACTGCCGCTCTTCACGCCATCGCCCGCTGCGATCACGATATTCGAGGCCTGGTTCAAGCCAGTCGCCGTGTCCGAAGTCTTGAAATCGTTAGAGAGCGTGATGATCTGGTACGTATCCCCCGGAGGCAATACCATGTTCGATGGCGGGTCGGGAAACGTGTAGGCTACTGCTGACGGGCTTGCGCCCGAGCAGTTGTAGTCGTCCGGAGCCGACGTCGTGGTTACCGCGGGGAATACAACCAGGCTCACGTTGTCCACTCCCGTAGCGCCGCTTTTGGTGCAGTCCTGATTCAGCTGGCAGGGATACAGATCCTGCAACAGCGCCTGAATCCCCAGTTTCGCGCAGCTAAGCTGAGTCCCGCTGCATTGCGAGCCGCTGTCCGAGTAGTCCATCGATGGCGTCGCGTCCAGTACGATCGCGATGTTCCACGGCGTATTCGTGCCGCCGCGCATCGCCGCTTCCGCTGTGGCCGACAGGTTCATGGTCCGGATTCCGACCAACCCGCCAAACCACAACTTCACCTTCGCGGTCTGCGTCACTGAGACCGCGTTGTATCCACCCGTGCCGCCGCTGGCCGTCTCGCAAGCTACATTGAATTTGGTGTTTATCCCGCTCGAACACACAAATGTCGGCGTCGCAACCACACTCGTCAGCATCGGGTTCGCGTTCAGGTCACCCGTTTGGGAGCTGTAAAGCGCCACATTCGTCGCCGCCTGAGTTGTGTTCGGCATCGCCTGTGCACCCGCCATCGTCGCGGCGTTCGTCGACGCCATCAACTGCTGGTAGGCGTAATAAACGTGGCCGGCCTCGACCGATGCTCCTGCAAGAGCCATCATGGAACCTGCCGCGAACATCATGGCCATCGCCGTCTGGCCGAGTTCATTCTTGAGCAACTTGCGCATTAAAGGAATTCCCAACCATTTCATCGGTGAAATTCCCCCTTTCACTTGGTGAGCGCCGTCTCCAAATGGCACGGAGCGGTCGATGAATTGAAATACCGTACTCGGAGGAGTGGAGATGCGTAACTGGCAGTCAAGCGTCCGCTTGGCGCAGGATTCCTCTGCACTTAATGCCGTTCGCTTTCGCTTGTTGGGAGAGCCCGATTCGAGAATCAGGACCAAAAGGCGTGACAGACACGCCTGCGAATGCATGATAAGCACATGGAGGCTGCCGCGTTCGTCTCTTTGCGATACCATCGAACGGCCTCGCCGACGCTACGTGACCTCTTGGGGAGTTTGTGACTTTCTTTATGATCGTGATTAGCTTGGTAACCTTAAATTGCACTTTAGTGCTACACGGTAATTATTTAAGTAATACAAGTCATCCAAGGACCGCTCCACACGACCGCTGCACAGCCTCGCACATCGGAAAATCGAACGCATTTCCAGGCGAAGACTATGCGAAGAGCGGCAGCATGAGAAAGCCCCTTCCCTCGCCACACTCCGTTTCCTCCTTTGAGCTCCAACAAAAAGGGCACAGGCTCCGCGCCCATGCCCTTTCTGTCCTTCCCTGGTTAATCCTCAGCCTCTTGCAGGCCCTGTCTCTATGAGCTGCCGTTCGGAATCAAGCGCGGCGTCGTCAAATTGTCGGTGATCGCGCGGAAGATCGCCGTCAGCTTGGTAATATTTTGATTGCTCGGTGTCGTCGCCTCGCAGCCGTCGGCATCGTCCGAGTAAAAATTCATCTCGGCCGAAGCCATCGCCGCCAGCGCATTGCAGGCTTGCTTTCCCGGAGCCCAGCTTCCGCCGTTGGTCGTCACCGAGGCGCTGTAGGTCTTGTCCGTAACGCAGCTCCCCGACGTCAGCGAACCGTACCCGATCGTATAAACGGTTGTTCCGGCGTTCGCCGCTGCCTGCGCCGCCAACACCGCCTGCCCGCATTCACCCAGCGCCGACGGGTATGCGGGGTTGTTATAGCCGTTTGGATTGGTCGTATGCGTCCCCGTCCCGTTCAGGACGCCCTCGGTGGCAATCAAGCCGATTGGGCTGCTGTTGAGCGCGCCCCCCGCAGTGTAGGCATTCGATGCGCTCGCGTTCAGGTCGCCGTCACCGAGAATGATAATCGCGTTCTTTGAGCCCGGATTCGCCGACTGCTGCGTGACCAGGGCCGCTTGCGCCGCATAGATCACCTGTGGATAGTAGGTCCACTCAAAGCGAGTCGAAATCCCGTTGCAGGCGTTATAGCCACTGCCGCTCTTTGAACCATCGCCCGCTGCGATCACCATATCCGAGCTCCGGTTCAGGCTTGAAGCTGTGTCTGTCGTCTTGTAATCATTATCCCAACTGATGACATTGTAAGTATCCCCTGATGGCAGTGTCACGTTCGACGGCGGGTCTGGAAATGTGTAGGCTACTGCCGACGGGCTCGAGCCCGAGCAGTTGTAGTCGTCTGGAGCCGACAATGTGGTGACGGCGGGAAACACCCATAGGCTCACGTTGTCCACTCCCGTTGCCCCGCTGGCGGTGCAGGTCTGATTCAGCTGGCACGGATACAAATCCTGCAACAGCGCCTGAATCCCCAGTTTCGCGCAGCTAAGCTGAGTCCCGCTGCATTGCGCCCCGTTGTCCTGGTAGCCCATCGACGGCGTCGCATCCAGAATGATGGCGATGTTCCACGGCACGTTCGTGCCTCCCCGCATGGCCGCGGTCGCAGTCGCCGACAGGTTCATGGTCCGGATCCCGACTAGTCCCCCAAACCACAAATTCACCTTCGCCGTTTGTGTCACTGAAAGCGCGTTGTAGCCCCCGCTCGCGCCGGTCGACGTGCTGCACGGCACATTGAAGCTGTTTGTGACTGTGCTCAGGCACAGAAACGACGGTGTCGCCGTCACATTCTGCAACATGGGGTTCGCGTTCAGCTTGCCCGATTGCGAGCTGTAAAGCGTCACATTCGTCGAAGCCTGGCTCGTGTTCGGCATGGCCATCGCCCCGGCCATTACGGCAGCATTCGTCGACGCCAGCAATTGCTGATACGCGTAATAAACATGACCGGACTCAACTGACGCTCCCGCAAGCGCCATCATCGCGCCCGCGCTGAACATCATCACCACTGCCGTCTGCCCCCGCTCACTCTTCAGGAGCCTGCGCATCATACGAATTCCCAACTGTTTCATGTGACCTCTCTTCTCGCTCAGCAGGCGCCATCACAATCGGCGCAATGCTGATCGCCGCTTTTCATCGAGTACCCGGAGCCTCTCCGTACGCACAGCAATCCCTGGCCGTGACGGGTTTTGCTCCGCCTCACCTTCGCTGTCCTCGATTACAGGAAACGAACTTCCGGTGCCTGGCTCAGAGATTCAAATTGCGCGCTGGGGAAAGTTGCGCTTCGATCATGAGGTTGTATTTACTCGGCCCCTTGGTGACTACGCCGTCGAGTCGTGACTCCACAGCGCCCGTCCCAGGAACCTGGGGATCTCAAGTTATGATCTTGGTTCCGCAGTAACCAATCCATTGCACTTTTGTGCTAGTTGAACGGTTACCTCAACAACACGTCGAAATGGGCGAAGAAACAGCGATGATAGGCGCCTGTCCTGCGCGCCATTTTCCGCAGGACAGCAAAAAGGGCACGGGATTCAATCCCGTGCCCTTCATCAATTTTGCCCGTGTTCCCTTGTCTTCGTCAGCTCTCTATGTTGTACCGGGAGGAACCAGCCGCGGTGACGTCAGGCTGCTTACCACCGCCTGGAAGATCTGCGCCAGCGACTTGTAGTTCCCGTTTACGCCATTCACTGGCTGGCAGCCCTGCGATACGTCGGAAAAGAACGTGTTCGCATTCGAAGCCATCGCCGCGATCGCGTTGCAGGGTGTGCGTGCGTTCGGACCACCGGGCCAGCTCTCCGCGCCGTTTGACAACCCGGTCAAGGTGTAGTTTTGGTCCGAGTTGCACCCTGACGTCTCCGACCCGAACCCAATGGTGTAGACAATTGTTCCCGCTGCCGTCGCCTGCTGCGCCGCCCACACAGCCTGCCCGCACATTCCCATCGCCGACGGGTACGCAGGGCACTGGTACCCACTGCAACCGCTCCCGGTTCCGCCGACCTCGGGATTCGTGGTGGAGGTTCCCGTGCCGTTCAGGCAACTCCCGTTGGTCTTAACGTTCGTGCAGCTCGGGTTGTTGTCTGCAACGAGTTGGCCCGATCCGGCCGAGGCCGTCGCATCGCCGTCGCTCAGGATGATCATGACGTTCTTTGATAGCGGGTTCGCTGTCTGCTGCGTTACCAGCGCTTCCTGTGCCATGTTAATGACCTGTGCGTAATAGGTTCCCTGCCCGCCCGGCGCCGAAAGGCCATTGCACCCGGACCCGCTGTAGCCTACCGCCATCGCCAAAGCCGATGAACCAACCAGGCTCGTATTCGACCCGCTGCCGTTCGACTTATAACCATCGTTGAACGGAATGATCTCGTACTCGCCGGGATAGAGGTTCGACGAACTTACCGAACCACTTTCCATGTTGAGATTCTGAGTGCTCCCCGGCGTCACGTTGATAAAGTTGTACGGCACGCTCTTCACCGAGCCGCCCCCAAATCCGGACGAGCAGTAGTCCTGCTTATAGTTGTTCGCGCTATATGCCGTGCTCACCGCTGGAAACACAAACAGCGCCACGTCGTCGACGTAGGCTGTGCTTGAGGTGCAGCTTGTACCGGATGCGCATGGATCCATATTCTCCAGCATGATCATGAATCCCGAGA
>Ga0209517_10003165_pt1 | contig 22540 bp, 24 predicted proteins | sample PeaSoiMetSII2010_FD_187695 | JGI IMG/M metagenome (GOLD analysis project Ga0209517, IMG submission 187695) | Peat soil microbial communities from Weissenstadt, Germany - SII-2010 (SPAdes) (version 2) | ecosystem: Environmental > Terrestrial > Soil > Wetlands > Peat | place: Germany...
CGCCGTTCCCGGCATTGGGAGCTTCCAGCCCGCTCAAATAGAACACGTAGTTGGCCGAAGGCACCGCCGTGTTGGTCAGGGTGAAGGTCGCGGGTGTTGACGCTCCCGTGGTCGTGGCCGTCACGCTATAGGCGGTCGCCGAGGCATTCGCGTTCGCGGTAAACGTCTCGGAGGCGTTGCCGTTCGCGTCGGTGTTAACGGTGATCGTGTTCGTTCCGTTGGAGAACGTGCCGCTCGCGCCCGTCTCCGCCGGAGCCGTAAAGGTCACCGACGCGTTGGCCGTCGCCGTTCCGCCGGTCGTCACATTCGCTACCAGCGGGTTGGCAAACGCAGTACTGACGGTCGTGCTTTGCCCGGACCCGCTCGCCGCTGTGATGGCTATCACCGGAGCAGCCGAATTGGTCAGGCTGAAGCTCGCGGGTGTTGTCGCTCCCGAAGTCGTGGCCGTGACGGTGTAGGCGGTCGCCGAGGCCGTCGCGTTCGCGGTGAACGTCTCCGTGGCGTTGCCGTTTGCGTCGGTGTTGACGGTGATCGTATTCGTTCCGTTGGAGAACGTGCCGCTCGCGCCTGACGACGGAGCCGTGAAGGTTACCGATACGCCGCTCGTCGCCGTTCCGCCTGTCTTCACATTCGCTACCAGCGGGTTGGCAAACGCGGTACTGACAGTCGCGGTTTGCCCGGATCCGCTCGCCGCCGTGATCGTTATCGTCGGAGGCGGTGGCGGGGTCGAACTGCTGCTGCAACTGGTCAGTAAACCGAAGGCCATGCAAACCAAAGCTGTGAGGATGACGGCGCTAATTTTGCGGTTCATAGCGACTCCCCTTTCTGCGCGGCGCGCTGACGGGTCTGCGGCGACACGTCAAGCCCGTGCTCGTTGCGCATCGTGTAGACCTTGCCGTTCACCTTCACGGTGCGAGCCACGAAGACTTCTTTGTCCCCAAAAGTTCTCATGACGCCGGTCACCTCAACTTGCTGGCCGGGGGCAACCGAGAGTGCGCCTTTGCCTGCGAGACCCCATCTGCCCAGGCTGGCATCTACTTTGCCGGAGACTGTCTGGAGCATGAGATGGGCGCCCCACATCATTCCCGGAGCCGGTCTGGTGATCACAGCCGACACCGTTCCACTGAGTGTGACTTCCTTGCTGATGTCGTAGGACTGGGGGGACTCACCCGCGGGTTGGGCAATGAGTGGAACAGCCAAGATCGCGAACAGCAGCCCGGCCAGTAGACCGGCGATCATCCGATTGGGTTTGGTGAAACAACTAGACCTCATGGATTCGCTCCTTCTCATAGTGGCAAAAGTTTTAGATCAAATCTCGTTCGCTGCAGGTTGGGCACGGTCTGGCGTGCAAAGAAAGAAAACCCGGGACTGTAAGTCGAACCAGGACCACGGGTTGGCGGAGTGCTGTCAGTCGCTTCAAAACCTGATTGAGACCGGATTATGTCCTCACGGGCGGCGATTGTCAACTGCGAGATGCGGCGCGTGTCCTAGTTTCAAACCCCGTTCTTCTTGCCACAGAGTCACAGAGTCAAGGAGGAACCGCGAACCTATAAGAGCCAGAAGGAGAAGGGGTTGCCAAGCATTTGTGTTTCTCTGTGTCTCTGTGACTCTGTGGTGAAAAAAGGCAAATCAGGACACAACCGCGTCTTCGCTGCGCTTCCAGCGGCGCGGTTCTTCCGTTATAATCAGCCAGAGTTTCCTGCCAATCGCATGCGCCCTTAGCTCAGTTGGATAGAGCGTCTGGCTACGAACCAGAAGGTCGGGAGTTCGAATCTCTCAGGGCGCACCAGTTCCCCGGAGTTCCGTTGATCCGGAGATCCCTCGCAAAGAACGCTCGGGATTTCGGCTGGCGGCTCCCGCTTCGCTCACGCCGCCAAAACGCCTCAAGTTCGAATCTCTCAGGGCGCACCATTGCTTCAGAGCTCGTCGTGATTTTGTTGGTTTTTATGTTCAATCCGCATACCGCCGCCCCTCTGTTTCTGATAATCTCGCTGTAGCCCTGTTGTGTCTGTCAAGCGACCGGAGAGTTTTCCCGGAGATCGAGCTAGCGCGCCATGCCGAAGGCAACCCAGCAGCAGGACGTGTCCGTATTGTCGTCTTCCAAGCACGGACTGGTATACCTCACCGCCAACGACTGGATGTTGATCGCCGACAAAGCGGCGCGGCTGAAGTTCAAGGCGGGCGCTCACATTATTCAGCAAGGAAGACGAACGCATGGGGTATACGTGCTGCTGACGGGGATGGCGACGGTGCAGCTTCCCTCGCAGACAGCTCTGCCGGCTCTTGGTCCCGGAGAAGTCTGCGGCGAAATCTCATTCCTCGACGAACAGCCGGCCACTGTAGACGTGCTCGCCAAAGAGCCGGTGGAGGCCTATTATCTGGACCGACCAACCCTGCAGACGCTGTTTGAGCTTTTTCCGCACATGGGTTCGCGCTTCTATCATTCGCTTGCCTGCAGCATGTCGCACCGCTTGCGGGAACTGATCGGCCCATCGCCCTTGCCGAAAAAACCGTAGCCGTCGAGCCCAGTTGTCCGCCAGCCTATGCTAGCCTAGAAGTTCTTGTGTTTGGCGCGTGCCTGGAAGGCCCAGGGCGCGCACGCCCAACCCCGCATGGTTGATTCCGGCAATCTACGACTGGCGTTACTGTCGGCCGCGGTACTCGGCTTCCGGCACGGCCTCGACTACGATCATATTGCGGCTATCACCGACATCACCAGCGTTCAGGCCAAAGCCCGCGACGCCATGCGGTACGGCCTGTTTTACGTTACAGGTCATGCCACAACGGTGGCCTTGCTGGGCGCTGGCGCCGTGGCTTTTCGTGTCTCTTTGCCTGCGGCCAGTGACCGCTGGGCGGAGCGCCTAGTGGGGATTACGCTGCTTACGCTGGGAATCTATGTCCTGGGCACATTCCTGCGCGAGTCCCCCCACAGCCACGCCCGGCCCCGCACCCGCATTACGCTCTTGATCAACGGAATGCTGTGGGTCTACTGGCGGCTGACCCGGATCTTTGGCGGGACCAGAGTGGAAGCGCCCCAGGTCTTCAAGGACGGATATGGGAGCACCTCGTCCTTCCTTGTGGGAGTGATTCACGGCTTCGGGGCGGAAACTCCGACCCAACTGCTGTTGTTCCTTTTGGCGGCGAATCTGGGAGGAACCGCGGCCGGCCTGCTCGGGTTGCTCATGTTCATCGCCGGCTTGCTGGTCATGAACACGCTGATGTGCGCCTCCGCCGCTGGACTATTCTCTTCCACCTTGGCGCGGCCAGCCGCCCTGCGGGCTCTGACTTTGGTCACTTCGGCTTACAGCATTATCGTAGGGACGGTCTTTCTGTTCGGAGTCGCCGACAAGCTTCCCTCCCTGACAGGATAACGGGATAAGACGGGATTAAGGACTTACGTGGCAGGCTGCGCTTGAGCAGCCTAGCGAAAACTAAGAAGCGTCCCGGCCTCATTCGAGTCCGGGACGCCCGAACAGCCTCCCCCGAGAACTGCTCACCACCTAAGTTACAGACGGGCCGGAGTTTTGAGAACCCCACTTCTGTGCCACTCGGTTCCCCACCGGCCGGGCCCGTTACCGCCGTAATCTGGTTAAGGGGATTACCGTTGACCCGGTCCGCTCGGCCTCCTTAAATTGCCAGAAGGGGGTCCTATGAAGGATATCCATGAGGTCCTGCGGCAGAAGCAGGCGAAGTACGCCCAACTGGGCAAACAGATCGAGGCGTTGCAACAGGCGGCGGAAAAGTTGCGGGAAGTAGCCCCGTTGCTCGCGGAGAACGACGACGAGGACAACTCTGTGCTGGCAGAAGTGGATGACGCCTCGGTTCAAGGCGATGCCATGGCGGCAAAGGCGGGCGCCAGTGCGGGCGGCGCGGCAGCATCCAAGCCGGCTCGGCCGGCAGCTCCTCGCTGGCCATAATCTCAGGGGCATAGCCCACTTGATTTCCGTATGACGATACAGGCTTTATTGGTTTCGACCGATGATTCCGCGGCAGATGTTCTAGGCCGGGTGCTGCCCACGTTCGGCATCGCCATGGATCGCTCCAGCGATCCCGAAACCACGATCAGCCGGATTCAGCAGCAGAAGTTCGACGCGCTCATCGTCGACTTTGACGACGCCAAGCTGGCGTTGGCCGTCCTGCAACAAATGCAGCAGATTGGCTCCGGCTGCCTCAGCGTCGCCCTGGTGGCCGACCCCAGCAAGGTGCGGGACATCCTCAGCGGTGGCGCTCATTTCGTTCTCTATAAACCCGTTTCCGAAGAAGCTGCCCAAGCCGGCTTGCGTGCCGCGGCTGCGTTGTTGAGCCGGGAGCGGCGCCGGGCCTTCCGCGTGCCGGTGCAGGCGCCGGTTGAGATCACACTGCCGGACGAGCGCAAGGCGGATGGAATTCTTCTCGACCTCAGCGAAACCGGCATGGATGTGCTTACCCCGGAAGCGCAGACTCCCGCAGCGACGCTCGGCTTTCAGTTTGAACTGCCCGATGGCGCTCTGAAGGTTCAGGGTCACGGACAAGTGGTCTGGGCCGATCCCAACGGACAAACCGGAGTTCAATTCGTGGATCTCCCGGAGACGGTGGTGGCGGAGTTGAAGACCTGGCTGAAAGCTGCGGCCACCAGCGCAGGCAATGCTCCGGATGACAGCGTGCCGCACTGCAAGCTGACCGACCTGAGTCTGGGCGGTTGCTATGTGGAAACCGATGCACCGTTCCCGGAGCGGGCTCTGGTGGATCTCTGCCTGAAGACCAATTTGCTCGAAGTCCATACTGAAGGCATGGTGCGAGTAAATCATCCCGGTCACGGCATGGGAGTTGAGTTCCCGTCCCGCACCGCCGAGCAACGGGCCCAGGTAGGCAATCTCATTGGCCTGTTGCGCAGCAGTCCGGAGACTGCACCGGAATTGACCATTTCCCCGCGCGCACTCGTCGCCGATCTCACCCAGTTCGAACCTGCGGCCCCGCCGGCCGAGGGTTCTGCGACCGAAGCTGAAGAACTGGAGGATCCGCTGCTGGAACTCCTGCGCCGCGGGGCATCCTTGCAGCAGGACGATTTCCTGGCGGAGCTCCACCATCAACGCACCCCCGAAGACGTCGCTTCCGTTTAGCCGATACCCCAGCCAACTTTGATAGCTCTATCGTGTGCCGCCAAGCCTGCGGCTGGCCGCGATGGTGCTTCTCCAGTTGCTGTGGATTGCATACCACGACCGGGAAGGGCACGACTTCAGCCGTGCCGCCAGCGCCACAAGCGAGGCGCGGCTTTAGCCGCTGAGGGCGGGCACTCTACACCATCCGGAGAACTGCGCTCGCGAGGGAAAAAGCCTCCCGTGGCAGGTGATTGGCAGAGGGCTGGTCAGGAAGAGTGGCAGGCGGGCAGTGCGGCAATGCGAGAGCGATGATGTGGGAGCGAGAGGCTTTCGAGGCGGGACACCGCGGCTGAAGAATCGAAGAACCCGGGCCCCGTCTCTGGCGCGGGTCCCTCAACTCTTCTTGGTTGTTTCCACCCCAATGCGACTACAGTAGCCAAACTCGATTGCGTGGTGATTTCAGCAATATTAAATCTGGGTTAAATGTAGACTGAGAGCGTTTGACGCCGTGTTGGATGAATCTGACCGAAGGAGCATCGCTTCTGGCAAACAGGGAGAGCACCAAGGAAGGAACTAAAGATGCGCCCCGCGTGAGGCCATCGACAGAGCGCGGAAATGGCGTTACCACCCTTCCTTCGCTGTTCTGGGCGCCGCTTGTGACCATTGCCGCGGCCGCCATCGCGGTGGAAGTTCCATTCCTTTTCAAAGGCATGCCCTCCGGACACGATGTCGAATTCCACCTCTATTCGTGGCTCGAAGTCCTCTCCCAATGGAAGCATGGTGTGTTTTTTCCGCGCTGGGCAGCGTGGGCGCAGTTCGGCTACGGTGAGCCACGATTCCTGTTCTATCCCCCCGCGTCATGGACGCTCGGCGCCCTGATCAGCGCAGTCGCTCCCTGGAGCGCAGCTTCCGCCGTTTTCATCTGGAGCGCGCTGGTGCTGGCGGGCGCGTCCATGTTCCTGCTGGTGCGCAGATGGTTCGATCGTCGCGACGCGATTTTCGCGGCTGCGCTGTACGCCGTGAACCCCTATCACCTGGTGATTGTCTACTGGCGCAGCGCCTTCGCCGAGTTGCTGGCCAGTTGCCTGGTGCCTTTACTACTGTTGCTTGTGCTGAAAGCGGCCGAGAAAAGCTGGCGCGCCGCCGTTCCCTTGTCTTTGTTGCTGGCGGCCGCTTGGCTGACGAATGCTCCGGCTGCGGTCATGATTCACTACTCGCTGGCGCTGCTGATTCTGTTCTTCGCCTGGCAGCGCCGTTCCCCGCGGCTTCTGCTCGTGGGCGCGAGTGCGGTAGCGCTGGGCGCGTGCCTGTCTGCGTTTTATTTGCTGCCGGCAATCTACGAGCAGAAATGGGTCAACATCGCGGAGGCGGTGTCGGCCGGATCACGTCCGCAGGATAATTTTCTTTTCATCCACACCACCGACCCCGATCACGATGCTTTTAATCGCATCATCTCCTGGATCGCCGTGCTGGAGATGGCCGTGACCCTCGTAGCAGCGCGGACCGCCAAATCCTGGCGAGAAAAGAACCGTACGCTGTGGAGTGTCTTACTCGGCTGGGCTGTGGCCTGCAGCATCGTAATGTTCCCGGTGACGGCGCTGCTGTGGAGATTCCTGCCCAAGCTTGAGTTCATGCAGTTTCCCTGGCGCTGGCTGCTGTGTCTGAGCATGATGTTCGTGATTTTCCTGACTGCGGGGGTGCGGCGCTGGTGGATGCGGGCCGCGATCTGTGCGGTCACAGTAGCCGTCATCGTCGTGGCCTGGCAGCGCATCCAGCCGCCGTGGTGGGACAATGCCGCCGATCTGCGCGAGATGCAGGACAACATGACCGACAAGATCGGCTACGAAGGCACTGACGAATACACGCCGGTCGGAGCCGATCCTACAGCCGTTGATAAAGATGCGCGTACGGTCACGATTTACGGACCGGCGCGCGGAGCGATTCACATCCTGCGCTGGGCGCCAGAGTCGAGGATGTTTACAGCCGAGGTGTCGGCGACGGATCAGTTGGCCCTGCGTCTGTTCCGCTACCCGGCTTGGCAGGCCGAGGTCAACGGCCGCGTGGTCGAAACGGCTGCACGTCCGGAGACTGGCCAGATGCTGGTTCCGGTCGAGGCCGGCATGAATCGCGTGCAGATCACATTTGTGCGCACGTGGGACCGGACGGCTGGGGGATGGATTTCGATTCTCACCATCCTCTGTATGCTCGTATGGTCTGCTCTTGCCATAAAGCGCCGCAGAATTGAGTCATTTAGCCATTGAGCCATTTAGCGATCGAAAACCAGCCCCGACGTTTTTCAATGACTCAATGATTAAATCACTCAATGACTCAATGACAAGGCGAATCCTCATCGCCACATCGAATCCCGGCAAGCTGCGAGACTTTGCCGGAGCGGCCGCGCCGCACCACATCGAAATCGCTGGCATCCCAGACTTCGCTTCCCTTCCCTCCGTGGTCGAAGACGGTCTGACCTTCGAAGCCAACGCCCGCAAGAAAGCGGAGGAATATAGCCGCCACGTTCCGGGAGAAATCGTCGTGGCCGATGACTCAGGGCTCGAAGTCGATGCGCTGCACGGAGCGCCCGGCGTCCACTCGGCGCGCTATGCCGCTCCCGATCTGCATGAAGGACAGCCGCACGAGGCCGAGACCAATACGGATGACGAAGCCAACAACGCTCGCGTCTTGCGGGAACTGAAAGACGTTCCGCCGGAGAAGCGCACGGGTACGTTTGTCTGCGTGCTGGCGGCAGCGCGCGACGGGAAGATCCTGGCCACATTTCGCGGCACTGCCGAGGGGATCATCCTCGACGCCCCCCGCGGCACGAACGGTTTCGGCTACGATCCACTGTTTCATTTCCCGCAGATTCAGAAAACGTTCGCCGAACTTACAGCAGAAGAAAAGGCGCGCTACAGCCACCGCGGTGCGGCGTTCCGACAGTTTCTCGATTGGTGCGACCACTGGCCCCTGACCACTGACCACTGACCCCTGACCACTGCCTTCCTTGACTTCACTTCTCGCGCCGCAAGATAATAAAAACTCTTTGCATCATGTTGATCTCATAAGGAGCGTTTCGTGGCCTCAGCCGCCAGTCCTACTGCTCCCCGAATAAGACAAGGCGTGGCTCCTTTGCGGGCCGGCGAAGGGTATTCCTTCCTGCTGCGCCGCCTGCACTCGCTCACCGGCATCGTTCCCATCGGACTGTTTCTTCTCGAGCACTTCATTTCGAATGCCGAAGCCTTCAAGGGCGCGGACGCCTATGGCAAGCAAGTCGCCTTTCTCAACAGTCTGCCGTTCGTGGTCGGCCTGGAGTTGTTTGGCATCTGGATCCCGATTCTTTACCACGGCTTGTACGGCGTGTGGATTTGGTATCGCGGAGATACTAATGTTGCCGCTTACCCGTGGACTGGCAATTGGCTTTACACCGCGCAACGCTGGACCGGCATCCTCGCCCTGGCCTACATGGCGCAGCACACTTACCATCTGCGTTTTACTGGAGTGCACCTGCCCACGCATCCCATGCTGGCATTCGCGAAGGTGCAGAACGAATTTCAAAATCCCTGGATGGTCGCCTTCTACGCCGTCGGCATCGTCGCGGCCTCCTGGCATTTCTGTTACGGAATGTGGCTGTTTGCCGCCAAGTGGGGCATCACCACCGGCGAGAGAGCTCGGCGCTGGTTTGGCTACGTTTGTCTGCTGCTGGCCCTGGGACTGATTTCGATTGGCGCGGCCAGCATGTACGGGTTCTTGAGCCATCCGGTGGAACCACTGAATCCGAGCGCGCCGGAGACGATCGTGATGATGAAGTAACTTTATTTCCGATTGTCGATTTCCGATTGCCGATTGGCCCAGTTGCCGGCGGAATCGAAAATCGGCAATCGACAATCGCAAATTACAGAATTAGAAGTCGATTGAGAATCGGACCTCATACAACATGTCAGCTCCCAAAATCATTGTGGTAGGCGGCGGACTGGCCGGACTTTCCGCCGTGATCAAGATCGCGGAGATGGGCGGCAGCGTTGATCTTTTTTCCATCGTCCCGGTGAAGCGCTCGCACTCGGTCTGTGCCCAGGGCGGGATTAACGCCGCGAAGAATCTCAAGGGCGAAGGCGATTCGACCTGGAAGCATTTTGACGACACGGTGTATGGCGGAGACTTCCTCGGCAACCAGCCTCCGATCAAAGACATGTGCGAGGCCGCGCCCGGAATCATTGATCTGCTCGACCGCATGGGCGTTCCCTTCAACCGCACGCCCGAAGGTTTGCTCGACTTCCGCCGATTTGGCGGGACCCTGTACAACCGCACCGCCTTCGCTGGGGCGACCACCGGCCAGCAATTGCTTTACGCTCTTGACGAACAAGTCCGGCGGTACGAGTCCGAAGGCAAGGTCAAGAAGTACGAGCACTGGGAGTTCCTCTCGGCGGTGCTCGACGGACAGCGCGTCTGCCGCGGCATCTGCGCCATGGACTTGCGCTCGATGGAAGTGCGCACCTTCCCTGCCGATGCCATCATCATCTGCACAGGCGGCATTGGGGCGATCTTCGGCAAGTCCACAAATTCGGTTGTATGTACAGGTTCGGCGCAGTCGGCTCTCTATCAGCAAGGCTGCTACTACGCCAACGGCGAATTCATTCAGGTGCATCCTACCTGCATCCCCGGCGAAGATAAATTACGGCTGATGTCGGAATCGGCCCGCGGTGAAGGCGGGCGCGTCTGGGTGCCGAAGACTCCGGGCGACAAGCGCGATCCGAAGTCCATTCCGCAGGGCGAGCGCTGGTACTTCCTCGAAGAGTGGTATCCGAAATACGGCAATCTTGTGCCGCGTGACATTGCCACCCGCGCCATCTTCAAGGTTGTCTACGAGCACAACCTTGGCATTGACGGCAAGCCGATGGTGTATCTCGACCTGACCCACATTGACCGCAAGATTCTCGATAAGAAGCTGGAAGGCATTCTCGAAATCTACGAGAAGTTTGTGGGCGACGATCCCCGCGACGTGCCCATGAAGATTTTTCCCGGCATGCACTACACCATGGGCGGGCTGTGGATTGATTACAAGCAGGCCACGAACATCCCGGGCATTTACTCGGCGGGCGAGTGCGAGTATCAGTACCACGGCGCCAACCGGCTGGGCGCGAACTCGCTTGTGTCGTGCATTTATGGCGGATTTGTGGCTGGCCCGGCGGCCGTGCAATATGCGAAGAGCTTGCAGGCTGCGCCCGCTAACGGTCACTTCGATGCCGAGCGCAAGCGCCAGGAAGAAATCAACTCGAATCTGATGAAGGCCGACGGCTCGGAGAATCCGGTGAAACTGTGGCGCGAACTGGGCGAGTTGATGACCAAGGATTGCACCGTCATCCGCTACAACAAGAATCTGCAGCAGACTGACGCCCAGCTGGTCGAGATGCTGGAGCGCTATCGCAAGATCAACCTGAGCGATCGCACGCAGTGGGCGAATACGACCGTGGTCTTTGCCCGGCAGCTTTATAACATGATGCAGTTGGCGCGGGTGATCGCGCAGGGCGCGCGCATGCGGGACGAGTCGCGCGGGGCGCACTACAAGCCGGACTTTCCCGACCGCGACGACAAGAACTGGCTGAAGACGACGAAGGCATATTTCGCGCCGGATGCCGATGAGCCGAAGTTTGAGTTCGAGCCGGTGGACGTGTCGCTGATTCCGCCGCGGGCGAGGAAGTACTGATCCGCGTAGGGGCGGACGCATCCGTCCGCCCAACGAGCGAAGCGAGTCGCCCCGGACGAATGCGTCCGGGGCTACGTGGACATTAACGAACCGGGAAGGGTCTCGTTTCGGAAAGGTAAAATTTCGACCGGTGGACGCGGCGCTGATTCCGCCGCGAGCGAGGAAGTACCGAAGGATGGAAGTGAGAAGGTCGCCTTTTGGAGGTGGACGTGTTTGACTCGATGGAAGCTGCTCCGCGGAAGTGGAAGTACCCTGCCTTGGGGATTTCGATCTCCCTCATTGGGATCACAATCTACGCGCTCCGTTACATGGAACACAGGCCCTTGGATCACTGGTGGCTGCCTGTAGCCATGTTGGGATTCTTGCTCGTTTTTTCGCTTTACCATCTCTACTGGGCATTTCAGCGCGGAGTTAAAGGCTGAGAGCTAATGGCTGAAAAACCCGTCATCCTCAAAATCAAGCGTCAACTCACTCCCACCTCCAAGCCCTACTGGGAGGAGTTCTCAGTTCCCTACCGGCCGAATATGAACGTGATCTCGGCGCTCATGGACATTGCAGCCGACCCGGTCACGCGCGAGGGCAAGGCGACCACGCCCATCACTTACGACTCGAATTGCCTCGAAGAAGTCTGCGGATCGTGCGCCATGCTCATCAACGGACGGGCCCGCATGGCCTGCTCGGCGCTGATTGACAATCTCGAGCAACCGATTCGCCTCGAGCCATTTTCGAAGTTTCCCATCGTGCGCGATTTGGCCACCGACCGCAGCGTGATTTTCGAGAACTTGAAGGCCGTGAAGGCGTGGGTTCCCATTGACGGCACTTACGATCTCGGCGCCGGGCCGCGCATGTCGGCTGAGGATCAGGAAGCCGCCTACCCGATCTCGCGCTGCATTTCCTGCACCTGCTGCATGGAAGCTTGCCCTCAGTTCAACGAAGACACGGGCTTCGTGGGCGCGGCCACGATCGCGCAGGTGCGGCTGTTCAATACCCATCCCACGGGCAAGGCACTGAAGCGCGAGCGGCTGGCGGCGCTGATGGGCGATGGCGGCATCCAGGAATGCGGCTATGCCCAGAACTGCGTTGAAGTCTGCCCCAAGGATATTCCGCTGACCAAGTCCATTTCCGAGGTTGGCGGCCAGGTCATGAAGCAGGCCCTCGGTGACCTTTTGCGGCGCTGATTTTTGACAATACTGTGCATACAGCCGTACGCTGGCTGGTCCGAGCGTCGGCCCTGAATCCCGCCAAAGTATAGCTGGCACAGCCCATAAGCAGGGTCTCAGACGGGCTCAGGAATGGCCCATAAAGTGCCGATATAAATCCTGACCCTTGTGCCCGCGCAGGCCCGTAATCGGCTGGTAACCAGCCCGGGCACGTGGATGTTTGGGTACGCCAGTAACGGCCCAGCGCCCATATCCGGTTGGGCCACTTGACAGCATGGCATAGAATAACCGCACTCGCAGGAAAGCGCCCGGCGAGAGCGTGCGGCAGGCGGATGTTGCCTGCCCTACACGGTAACCACTTCGTGAAACGTAGCGTTCGACTCCAATTCGTTGCGATGTTCCTCCTGGCGGGGATGTCGGTGCCGGCCTTTGCCGTGAAGCACGTGACCGTGCAGCACGGGCATCGCAGGCATTTCCGCTGGCTGCGCTGGAATCCGCTGTTCCGGCCCTCGCACGAATCGCTGCTGATCCAGAATGCCGAAATTGACCGGTTGGACCTGCCCCGCATCCAGGACGAAACCGAACTGGAGGCGCTCAAGGCTGACGGTTCGCTGGTCCCAATCATCCCGAGCGAGACTCTCCGTATTGAACGGTCGCTCGATCCCTCGCGGCGCTATTGCCGGCCATGGACGCGCGACTTCGTCGACGACATTAGCCAGGCTTACTACAACCGCTTCCACCAGCAGATTCAGGTGAACTCGGCCGTGCGGACGGTGAAGGTGCAACGCAAGTTGCGCCGCCGCAACCGCAATGCCGCGCCTGCCGACGGCGACACGGCTTCGTCCCATCTGGCCGGCGTCACGGTGGACTTACAGCGCCGGGGCATGACCAAGGAGCAGATCCGCTGGATGGAGCATTACCTCTTCTACATGAAGGCGATTGGCCTGGTCGAACCGGAAGAAGAGCGGCGGCATTGGTGCTTCCACATCATGGTCAGCGGCCATTACTCGCAGTGGCGCGAAACTCAGGATATCGTTCCCCTCGAACACCCCGACAGCGTGCCCGACAGCGTTACGCCGGAATCCCAGGTTGCGCTGGGATCCGGATCCAACTAATTCCTGCCCCTCGAACCTGCCGTTCCATCCCGCCCCCGAAACGCTTCGTGTACCTTCGCCGTTAAGCTCGGTAGTGTCCTAATTTATCTTTCTTTCACCACAGAGTCACAGAGTCACAGAGGAAACCTCGAACTTGTACGAACCGGAATGGGAAGGGTTTACCAAGCAGTTGGGTTTCTCTGTGTCTCTGTGACTCTGTGGTGAAGAAACTGAGTTTAGGACAGTACCGGTTTAAGTTCTGATCCGTTCTCCGCTGCCGCCGGAGCCTATACAATCGGAGCCTTGCCCGTCCTGCGGGCCAAGACCCTTATGACCAACCGGCTCATTCTGCTCGTGCTGTTCTCTTCCCTCGTCGCGGCCCAGACTCCGGCCGCACCCTCGAATCCGTCCGGCGCTGCCGTCAGCCAGCGTACCCGCGCCATCCACGAATCGGCCATCGTTGTTGACACGCACGCCGACACGCCGCAGCGCTTCCTTGACGAAAACTTCGACCTCGGCTCGACCGATCCCAACGACGCCGGCCACCTCAGCCTCGACAAGGCGCGCCGCGGCAATCTGGGCGCCGAGTTCTTCTCCATCTGGGTTGATCCGGAAACGAATCAGGGACATTTCGCCCGGCACACCTTTGACCTGATCGATGTTTCGCGAAGTCGAGCGCGTAAGCCGCAAACTGCAGGCCCAGCCGCCGGCAAAATAACCATGTGGGGACAGCCGCCCTCGGCTGTCCGGTCGAGCAATTCCGCTCTGGCGGCGTCATCCTGAGCGTAGCCGTTTTTCAGGCGGAGCGAAGGATCTCGCGCGCACAACCGGAGACGTGTCCACGCGAGATCCCTCGCCCCGCTGGTGAAAGCGCGGGGCTTCGGGATGACGCCTCGACAGATTCAACTGAACCACTACCAACAGACTCATCCACAGGAAACCCCACCCGCCCGTGTCGTACAATCGAGCGTTGCCCTCAATCAGCGGCACGATCTCCAATTCCGAGGATTACCTATGCGCAAGGTCTTCATCCTGATTACGATGATTCTGATTACGGTGGCGGTATCCGCAGTCTGGGCCCAGTCGAACACGCCCACCCAAGCTGCGCCCGCGGCCAACCCCAGCACTGCTCCGAAGCCGCCAGTTCATGCGGCGTCAACCAAGCCCGTCGCGGTCATTGATACGACTGCGGGCAAGATGACTTGCACTCTGTTTCCGGATAAGGCGCCCATCGGCGTCGCAAATTTCATCGGTCTCGCGACTGGCACCAAGGACTGGAAGAGCCCCGTCGGCGCCACCAAACACGGTGTGCCGCTCTATGACGGCACCATTTTTCACCGCGTGATCCCTGAATTCATGATCCAGGGCGGCGATCCCGCAGGCACCGGCTCCGGCCCTGATCCCGTTCCGCCATTCAAGAACGAAGTATCTTCCGACCTGCCTTTTGACCGGCCCGGCCGGCTCGCCTACGCCAACGCGGGCCCCAACACCAACAGCTCTCAGTTCTTCATCACCGAGGTGGCCACCCCGCATCTCAACGGCGGCTACACGCTCTTCGGACAGTGTGATGACGCAACCGTGGCGCTGGTAAGGCAGATCGCCCGTATGGCGACCGACCCCAGAAACGACCGGCCGTTTCGTCCCGTGAAGATCAACCACATCACGATCCTCAGCGGAGCGGCGGCCATGGCCAAACCGGCAGCCGGAACTACAGCCAAGAAGCCTGCGGCCAGCGCGCCGAAGGCGCCGGCGACTCCCAACTAGCGAGTGCTTATGTGAGGACAGCCGCCCTTGGGTGTGCTCAGGACAGGCTTTCGGCTGTCCGCCAGGATGAAGACCAAGCGGTTCTAGCGAACGACCAACGACGAACGACCATTTTCGAAAGGACACTCATGACCCGCCAACCCGGACTCTACGCCACCTTTGAAACCAGTGAAGGAACCATCGTCTGCCGGCTCTTTGAAAAGGACGCGCCCAAAACCGTTGCCAATTTCATTGAACTCGCCGAGGGCAAGCGCGAATGGACGCATCCCTCGACGCGCAAGAAATCCAAAGACCGCCTCTATGACGGAACGATTTTTCATCGCGTGATCCCCGACTTCATGATTCAGGGCGGAGATCCACAGGGCACTGGCATGGGCGGCCCGGGCTATCAGTTCGAAGACGAGACCAAAGGTTCGCCTCACATCTTCGACAAGCCGGGCAAACTCGCCATGGCCAACGCCGGGCCCAACACCAACGGCTCTCAGTTCTTCATCACAGTCGCGGCGACCACGTGGCTCACGGGCAAGCACACGATTTTCGGCGAAGTGGTCGAAGGGCAGGACGTGGTAAATAAAATCACCGCCTTGCCACGCGGCCGCAACGACCGGCCGAACAAGGACGTGGTGCTGAAGAAGGTCATAGTGGAGAAGGTCTAAGCTCAGCGATTGGCAAGGACGCGAATGCCGGGCAGTGTTAGTAAGTGATCGTCTGCCGTGATCAGGGTCAAATCAAACACCTTTGCCGAAGCTGCCAAAAACTGATCGGCCGGATCTCCGTGCGAAAAGCTGATCGATGAAATCGCAAGCGCCACTTCGACAGTGAGTGGCGCCTCTGAAAGCCGCGACTCTGCAAGGCTTTTAGCGACCCAGGTAGGAATGTCGGGATGCACTCTGAAACGTCCCTTGCGGCACAGGATCGTCAATTCCCAGACACTCACAGGGGACAGCCATAACTCATTTTGCGGATCAGCAAGAATCCTGCTGACTCGGCTGGAAAGGCGATCGGGCTGCATGGAGCCCCACAGCCAAATGTGAGTATCCAGAAGGTATTTCATTTTCTCCACGCATCCCAATCATCGAGACTGCCGGTCGGGCTGACAATATCTCCCAAGATCTCTGCGGTCCCTGCCATACAGCCCAGCCAGCTTTCTCGGGGCTTTTGCGCAGACGGCGGAATCACTTCGGCTACCGGCTCGCCGAAGCGCGTAACGCGAATCGGCTTGCGCGTCTTGCGAACCTCTTCGAGAATGCCGAGACACTTGGCCTTGAACACGGAGATGGCGATTTCCTTCATGCTTCATATATACTATGGTCAATGACCATGGTCAACTCATTTTTGATTGTTGTATTGACACGGTATCCGTGTAACACTAATATCGTGTTATGCAGCGCAAACTTCGCAATGTGACAGTTACATTAGACGAGTCGGTCGCCCGCTGGGCGCGGATCGAGGCCGCTCGTCAGGATACGAGTGTCTCCCAGCTGCTTGCCGGCATTCTTTTGGAGCGCATGAGAGAAGAAGACAGCTACGAAAAAGCCATGCGCCGGGCGCTGGCCCGCAAGCCTTTCCTGAAGACCGACGGCCGCTACCTTTCCCGCGAGGAAGTTCATGACCGCTCTCGTTTTCGTGGATAGCAACGTCCTAATCTACGCCATTGACGAAGGCAACCCGAAGAAACACGAGGCGGCGAAGCTCTGGCGATCGGAGCTATGGAAGAGCCGTCGAGGCCGCGTCAGCTTCCAGGTTCTGCACGAATTCTATGCCAACATCGCGCGTAGATGGCCAGAGGCGAGCGAACAGGCCCGGGCCGAGATACGGAATCTGCTGGCCTGGAAGCCGGTTGTCATGAACGCAGAGATTCTTGAGCACGGCTGGAAAATACAGGACCGTTACAGGCTCTCGTTCTGGGATTCACTCATCGTCGCCGCAGCCAAGGCAGCTTCTTGCCGCTTTCTTTTGACCGAAGACCTGCAAGCCGATCAGGATTTCGACGGCGTGGTTGTGGTCAATCCCTTCCGGCGTGACCCAAGCGAGATTTCGAGCACGTGATGGTCATACTGAGCCTCATTGCGCCGAGCCGGGATACAATCGCGCATGCTTGCTTCCCTTCCGACCGTCGCGGGTGACGCTCTCCGGCTGCTTCTGTTAGTCGCGATCGGCGGCGGGCTGCTGGCTCTGGGGCGCTGGAGTTCACGCCTGGGCGGGATGTCAAGGCCAGACTCACCACCCGACGCGCCCAGCCCGGACGCCAGGGAACTTCAGCCGGGCCGCGAGCCTGCGCCGCAAGTTTGGCCGCCGGGGGCGGAGGAAATCGCCGCCTCGTTCCCCTTCGACCCCTTGCTGGGCAAGATTCAAATGAAGAAGTTCTTCTTCGAGAAAGTGGACGCCATTCCCGGCCCCGAGGACCCGGACGTCTTTGCCGACGAACTGCATGTGCAACTCTACGACCCGGACACCGATCACGGCTGGTGGCAGTCGTACTTCGTAGCCACGCCGCAGGGGCTAGCCAGAATTCTCCGGGAAAAGTCGTGGAGGTATTTGTACGGCCCTGAAATGCTCGTTCTGCCGCGATACGACCTGGAAGAAATTCGGCGCGCCGTTGTGACTCGCATCATGGCCGACCATGAATTCTTCAAGGACAAAAAAGAGCCCGAGGAGGAATCAATCTAGGATTAGGAGTGTTGCGCTGAGGGCGTTACGATAGACGAGGTGCAATCCCAATGAAAACGGTCTCATTCGCTCGTTGGGAACTCGAATGCGATCCCGGCGCTACCCTCGACCTATTCAGTCGAGTCCCGTCGGGCGCGGCGGAAGCCTGTGGCTGCGCGCCGTGCCGCAATTTTGCTGCGGCGCGGAAGCACGTTTATCCCGCCGACGCCATTCGGCTGTTCGACCTTCTCGGAATCGCCCATGATCGTGAGACCTAGGTGTATCACACTCACCGCATCGAGCCGGGAAGACATCATTACGGCGGATGGTTTCACTTTGTGGGCAAGATAGTTTGCGGTTCCGATGCATCAAAGCAGATCGGTTCAAACCTCTGGACCTTCGACCTCGTAGCGGTCGGCGCCGACTTTAGATTGGGGTTTTCGGACCGGGTTGCCCTCCTGGAAGATCCCTTCAAAGGTCATCAGGTCGTGCAACTGGAATTTGAAGCCACGGCACCCTGGCTTCTGGATGAAGCGGAACCTGAATGCTAATGACCGGACAAACTCTCTCGTCGGCGCCGCTGTCCGGTGGAGTGGGCCTCAGCGGCTGAAGCCGGGTGCCTCCAAGGAGCTTAATGCGGCACGACTGAAGTCGTGCCCTTCCCGGTTTGCGGCCTCTCGCGCTTTACACGCCGATCACCCCGCACAACTCCTTCACCGCCGCTGCGCTCTTGTCGAGGGCGGCTTTTTCCTCCGGCGTCAGCTTGATCTCGATGATCTGTTCGATTCCCTTCGCGCCCAGCTTTACCGGCACGCCGACGAACAAGCCGTTGATCCCGTACTCGCCCTGCAGATAAGCAGCGCACGGCACAATCTTCTTCTTGTCTTTCAGGATCGCCTCGACCATTTCCGTGGCCGCCGCCGAGGGCGCGTAGTACGCCGACCCGGTCTTCAGATACTTCACAATTTCCGCTCCGCCGTCGCGCGTGCGCTTGACCAGGGCATCGAGCTTCGCCGGTTCAATCAGTTCGGTGATGGGAATCCCCGCCACCGTCGAATAGCGCGGCAGCGGAACCATGGTGTCGCCGTGGCCGCCCAGCACGAACGCCGTGACGTTCTCCACGCTGACCCTCAGTTCGTCGGCAATAAACGCCCGAAAGCGCGCCGAATCGAGAATGCCTGCCATCCCAATCACGCGTTCGCGCGGGAATCCGCTCAGCTTGTACGCCGTCTGCGCCATCGCATCCAGCGGGTTCGAGACGATGATCAGGATGCAGTTCGGCGAATACTTCACCACCTCACCCACCACCGATTTCATGATGTTGTAATTGGTGTTGAGCAAGTCGTCGCGGCTCATGCCCGGCTTGCGCGGAATCCCGGCGGTGATGACCACAATGTCGGAATTGGCGGTGTCTTTATAGTCGTTGGTGCCGCTGACGTAGGCATCGCGCTTTTCGATGGGCATAGCCTGAAGCAAGTCCAGCCCTTTGCCCTGCGGCACGCCTTCAATAATGTCGATCAGCACGACATCCGCCAGTTCTTTCGAAGCGATCCAGTGGGCCGCCGTGGCGCCCACGTTTCCCGAACCTACAATCGTGACCTTGGGCATAGATGAATCCTCCTGAATAAAGTAATCAGCAGTCAGCAATCAGCATTCGGCCCTCACAGGACCACATTCACTGCCAGCCAGAACCGAGATTCCTCGCTTTGCTCGGAATGACAGCCGATGGGCTGAATGCCGAGTGCTGATTGCTGAGTGCTGCTTTCATACCAGCACTCCCGCTTCCATGTTCTCGATCATGTATCCCGCGAACTCGCTTGTCTTTACTTTGGTCGCGCCTTCCATCAGCCGCTCGAAGTCGTACGTGACCCTCTTCTGCTCGATGGTGCGCTCCAGGCTCTGCTCAATCAGATTGGCCGCTTCGTTCCAGCCCAGGTGGCGGAACATCATAACGCCTGACAGGATCAACGAGCCGGGGTTGATCACGTCTTTGTCCGCATATTTTGGCGCTGTGCCATGCGTCGCTTCGAAAAAAGCGTACCCATCTCCGATGTTCGCCCCGGGAGCGATTCCGAGCCCGCCCACCTGTGCAGCGCAGGCGTCGGAGATGTAATCGCCGTTCAGATTGGGTGTGGCCAGCACGGAGTATTCGTCGGCGCGGGTGACCACCTGCTGGAAGATCGAGTCCGCGATGCGGTCGTTGATCATCAACTTTTTCTTCCAGGCGCCGTTGCCGTGAGTGGCGTAGAGCGCGTCGAGCACTCCTTTCACTTCTTTCTCGACCGCCTCCCGGAAGGCCGGAGGAGCGAACTCCATCCCTGGCTCGACCAACTCTGCGTTCTGCGCGACCGTCAGGTTCGGATTCTTGTCCTTATTGTCCAGAATCCAGCTCTCGCGCTCGGTCACGACCTTGTCGCGGAACTCTTCCGTGGCCAGTTCGTAGCCCCACTTGCGGAACGCGCCTTCGGTGAATTTCTGAATGTTGCCCTTGTGCACCAGCGTGACCGTCTTGCGGCCGGACTCGAGCGCGTGCTGGATTGCCTTGCGCACCAGGCGTTTCGTTCCGGTCACGGACATCGGCTTGATGCCGATGCCGGAATCAAGCCGCACCTGCTTCTTGCCGCCCTTGAGCATGTCTTTGTTGAGGAACTCGATCAACCGCGCGCACTCCGGAGTTCCCTGCTCCCATTCCACGCCAGCGTAGACGTCTTCGGTGTTTTCCCGGAAGATGACCACGTCCATGCGCTCGGGGTGCTTCACCGGCGAGGGCACGCCCTTGTAGTACTTCACCGGGCGCACGCAGCAATACAGGTCAAGAACCTGCCGCAGCGTTACGTTGAGGGAACGGATGCCGCCGCCGACGGGCGTAGTCAGTGGCCCTTTGATGGCGACGCGGAATTCGCGCACGGCATCCACCGTGTCGTCAGGCAGCCAGGTGTCGAACTTCGCCTTCGCCTTTTCACCGGCAAACACTTCGTACCAGGCCACGCGCCGCTTGCCCTTGTAAGCTTTTTCGACCGCCGCATTGAACACCCGCAGGGAGGCCTTCCATATGTCGCGTCCGGTCCCGTCGCCCTCAATAAAGGGAATGATCGGATTATCCGGGACCTCGTACTTTCCGTCTGCATAATTGATTTTCTTTCCGTTCGCCGGTACGGCCACGCCGTTATAAGTGCTCATGGCGCACGCCTCCTCTATGACAGTCTCACCTACGATTCAGGAAAACTACCAGTTATGTGGAATTCATGCAAACAACCTTCAGATTATTGTGTGAGGGCGTGTCATAATGCCTTTTCCAAAGGCTGTCGCGCAGCTTCAGGAGAGCCCTCATGACCTGCCGCATGCATCCTCTGCGACTGCTGGCCGCATCCCTCGTTTTCTCGGTTGCCCTTTCGACCGCCGCGTTCGCGGACGGCGACCATGACCGCACCCAGGTCGGACACAACATCACCGTCGGCCCGGATGAGAAACTCAGCGAGGCAACCTGCTTTGGCTGCAGCGTCCGCGTTCGAGGACAGGTATCGGGCGACGTCACCACGTTCGGCGGCAGCATCATCATTGAGGGTCAGGGGCAGGTCGGCGGCGACGCCACCACCTTTGGCGGCGACATTCGTCTCGACAAGGAAGTGAAAGTGCATGGCGACGTAGCCGTATTCGGCGGCCGCGTTCGGCGTGATCCCGCGGCCATGGTCGGCGGCGACGTCACCAACATGGGCGGACCAGCTTGGATTGTTCTGATTTTCGTGATTCCGTTGTTTTTCGTCGGCCTCTTTGTGGCGCTCATTGTCTGGCTTGTCCGGCTTTTGCTCCGGCCCGCGAGGCCGGCCACGGCATAAGCCGCGACGGGAGGGTCTTCCCTTTATCAGCCTATAGTGGAACCGCGGTTCGTATCAGGGTATGCCTTCAGGCATACCGTAAGTAGTAACGTTATCACTGCGCCTTCAGGCGCTGAATTCGCGATTCTGAGTTTCGCCGATTCTACCAGCGCCGCGTGCCGAACGTCTTGCGCACGCCCACGGTCATGTAGCGGCCCCAGGGCCCGTTGTTGCCCAGGTCGGCAGGGCCGAGATTCTTGTCCCGTGCGCCCAGCCGGTCGAACAAAAAGTGTTGCGTCACGCGAAACTCAAATCCCTTGTTGAGATAGATCCCCGCTCCCCAGGAATGTTCAATCCCGATGGCATCCGGCGACCAGGTGTAAAGAGTTTTCGGCAAGTTTTTCCCGAACAGAAATGTGGGCGCTCCGTAGACCATGAAGCGCCGCAGCGGACCGCGGCCAAAGGGGCGCACTTCCAGAATTCCCGACAGCATGTAGCGCGCGAACATGCTGCAGGGGGCGTTGGCCCCGCCGTACTGCACGGCCCCGGAATTCCCGGCGCAGAGGTTCGGATCCACTTCGTTGTGCGGAGGCGCCAAGTCCAGTTGCGCCCAGCCCCATAGCATGTCGCGGGGAAAAAACATCCGCTCCCCGGCATTCGCGTCGTGCCAACTGCCCTGTGGGCTGCCTCCCGCGCCTTCATCGCCTGCCATCAGCAAAGGTAAAGAAGAAGTCTGCGCCCCCGCCACCGAGATCAGTACAGGAATTGCCAGAATCCACGCCCACCGTTTCATTTCTCCTCCGACGACTGTGTGACACGCAAGATGCGGAAAGCAGATCCACTCCGATTCCCCGAAGGGGTTTCGAGGCGGACGGCGGTCCGGTTGGACAGATTGGACAGAGCGGAACATTGTAACCCGTGATGTGGATCACGGCGGGCGCTGGCACGGGCAGCTGGGCGTTGCCGCAGCGAGATTTGGCAGCCTACTTCTTCCAGAATCCATATTCCACATGCCGGTTTCTTCCATTGGTAGTACTTTGGCACTACCCAAAAGCCGTAAACCCCTGCCAAAACAAGGGTTCGCTGTTTGGCTCACAGATTGCTCCTGACTTGCGTACCGCAAAAACCAGGAGCCTATGCCTCAGGAGATTTCAGTCTCGTATCAGGCAATCAAGAGCAAGGTTTACCGGTTAATTGACGCCCTTGTGGTCGGGGAAAAGAGCGAGACGGAAGTGCAGGAATCCATTCGCCGCTGGTGGGGTCTGATCCATCCTGCCGATCG
>Ga0209517_10003167_pt1 | contig 22534 bp, 21 predicted proteins | sample PeaSoiMetSII2010_FD_187695 | JGI IMG/M metagenome (GOLD analysis project Ga0209517, IMG submission 187695) | Peat soil microbial communities from Weissenstadt, Germany - SII-2010 (SPAdes) (version 2) | ecosystem: Environmental > Terrestrial > Soil > Wetlands > Peat | place: Germany...
CCCCGCCGCAGGAGCCCGGTCAGTGGAAACGAGTGGCGATTCTCCGGCACGTGAAACAACCCGGCTACTTCAAAGGAGAAGTCTGGGGCGGGCGAAGGCCCCGGTTGCCTATTCTGACGCCATAGGCACAACAACCCGTTAAGGTCACGCCGCCGGGGCTTCACGCCCGGCTTGGGCCGGACTAACCTTGCGGTCGCTCCCTATTGCTCACCGTCGCCGCCGAGCGCGCCCACGCTATCGCATGCCCCTTACCAGCGTGTTTTTCAATCTCCTGTGGATCGTCTTCGGCGGCTTGTGGATGGCCGCGGGCTGGTTCATTGCGGCCATCCTGATGGCGGTGACCATCGTCGGCCTGCCATGGACCCGCGCCGCCTTCAATATCGCGCTCTATACCTTGCTGCCGTTCGGCCAGACCGCCGTGTCGCGCGCCGCCTACATCGGGCGCGCCGATCTCGGCACCGGGCCGCTCGGCGCGATCGGCAATCTGATCTGGCTGGTGCTTGCGGGCTGGTGGCTGGCGCTTGGCCACCTCGTCACGGCGGTGGTGCTCGCCGTCACCATCATCGGCATCCCCTTCGCCTGGGCGCACCTGAAGCTCGCGGGCATCGCGCTTTGGCCGATCGGCAAGATGATCGTCCCGATCGAGGACGCCGAGCGCCATGGGCAATTCCGAAGATGAACGGGGGTCCCGGCCAAGACTCCCTCGGATAGAGCGGGTAACCTGCCATCGATCGCTGTCGCGAAATTGTTGCACTCGGGGGGACCAAAATGGGAATGCTCGACGGCAAAGTGGCCATCATAACCGGCGGCACCAGCGGCATCGGCACCAGCACGGCCGAGCTGTTCGTGGCGGAGGGCGCCAAGGTGGTCTTCACCGGACGGCGAAAGCTCGAAGGCGAGGCGGTTGCCAAGCGGATCGGCTCGGGCGCGACGTTCGTGCCGGCCGACGCCACCAGCGAGGCGGATTGGCGGCGTGTGATGCAGTTTACGCTCGATCGCCACGGCCGGCTCGACACGCTCTTCAACAACGCCGGCGGCCCGGCGCCGACCGGCAGCATCGAGAGCGTCCCCGTCGACGGCTTCGACGCGGCGATGGCGCTTCTCGTGCGGTCGGTGATGCTGGGCATGAAGCACGCGGCGCCGATCATGAAGCGCCAGCGCGCGGGCTCGATCATCAACAATGGGTCCGTGGCTGCGCACCTCGCGGGCTACTCGACCTCGATGATCTACGGCGCCGCCAAGGCCGCGGTGGTGCATCTTACCCGGTGCGTGGCCATGGAACTCGGCGAGCACAACGTGCGCATCAATTCGATTTCACCAGGAGCGATCGCGACCGGCATCCTGGCCAAGGCGCTGGGCATGGATCCGAGCCGGGCGGACGGCGTGGCGGAGACGCTGAAGACGGCCTTCGCGACGGCGCAGCCGATCCCGCGCGCCGGCGTCCCCGACGACATCGCCCAATGCGCCTGCTGGCTCGCCTCCGACCGCTCCACCTTCGTCAACGGCGAGGACATCGTCGTCGACGGCGGCCAGATTCGGGGCCGCTTCTACTCGCCGCACCAGGCGAGCGTGCGCCAGACCAAGTCCATGCTGGGGCTCGAGGGCTGATGCTCTCTTGAGAATCCAGCCATGACCGCGGCTCCGCGCATCGGCCGAGAGGTTCTCTATCTCTCGCGCGAGGACGTCGCGGCCGTCGGCATGACGGCCGCCGAAATGAACGATGCTATCGCCGCGATAGTGCGCGCGAAGGCGGAAGGTACCGCCTGGGCGCCGCCCAAGATGGCGGTCTTCCGCCCGGATGGGGCGAGCTTCCGCGCGAAGGGCGGCGCGCTGTCCAGACCCGGCTACGGCGCGGTCAAATGGTTCGGCTATTTTCCGGGGAACGAGCGTGCGAGCCTGCCGGATTTCGTGCCGCTCATCTTCCTCAATGAGGGGGACACCGGCATGCCCGTCGCCATCATGGACGGCGTCGTGATCTCGGCGCAACGGACCGCATCGCTGACCGCGGTCGCCGCGCGATACATGGCCCGCCGCGACGCCACGTCGGTCGCCTTCATTGCCTGCGGCAGCCAAGCGCGCAGCAATCTCGAGGCGCTCAAGGCGGAATTTCCGCTGAAGCGCATCGTCGCCTGGAGCCGCCACACCGCGATGGCAGACGCCTTCGCGGCCTATGCGGAGACGCGTGGTCTGTCGGCCGAGATCGCCGCGGACCCGAACCAGGCGATCGCCAACGTCGACATCGTCGTCAGCAGCGTGCCGCACCAGGCTCGCGACAACGGCTTCCTCGATGCTGGGCATCTATCGGCCGGCACATTCGTCTCCATGGTGGATCTCGGCTATAGCTGGATCGTCTCGGCATTCGGTGCCCTGGACCGCGTGTTCACGGACGACGTGGCGGAAAGCGGTCCCGGCGGCTCGGAGAAGCTCAACTACCCCGGCCCCTACGCGGGCGACCTCGCCGATCTCGTGGCCGGAAAGGTCGCCGGACGCTTGTCCCCGGCGGAGCGCAACGCGCTCGTTTTCGCGGGCACCGGTCTCTCGGACGTCGCCGCCGCCGCCGCGGTCTACGAGCGCGCGATCGCCAGGGGCATCGGCCGTATACTTCCGCTATAAAGGGCGGCCTCGGCGGAGGCCGCAATGGAGATATGTTTCAGGTCTGCCGTTCTTGACACCGCAGCCCTAGTCGGCGCGAATTAAGCATCGAATTCGAATGGAGCGAGAATGGCCACACTGACTTATCAAGCGCCAACGAGCCTCCAGGACGCAGTCCGGATCCTCGCAGGCGCCGGCGGCGTCGCGAAGGTCTTGGCCGGCGGCACGGACCTTCTGGTGCAGCTTCGGTCCGGCCGCGTGAAGCCTGACCTGATCGTCGATACCAAGAAGATTCCGGGGCTCATTGGAATCCGCGAGGTCGAAGGCGGCTTCGTGATCGGCGCGGCGACGCCCGGTGCGGTGATCGGCGAGCATGAGGCTCTGGGCAAGGCTTGGCCCGGCGTGGTCGAGGCCGCGAATCTGATCGGCTCGACCCAGGTGCAGGGCCGGGCGTCGCTTGCCGGCAATCTCTGCAATGCCTCGCCGGCGGCGGACAGCGTGCCCGCGCTGATCGCGGCCAAGGCCACCTGCGTCATCGTGGGATCGAAAGGGCAGCGCGAGGCACCCGTGGAGAGCATCGTCATCGGCCCCGGGCGGACCTCGCTCGCGCGCGACGAGATCATCACGGAATTCCATCTGCCGAAGCGCCCGCCGCGCTCGGCCGACGCCTATCTCCGCTTCATTCCGCGCACCGAGATGGACATCGCCGTCGTGGGCGCCGGCATCAACGTGACGCTGGACGCCGGCGGCGTCTGCCGGGATGCCCGCGTCGCGCTGGGCGCGGTGGCGCCGACGCCGCTCTTGGTGCCGGAGGCCGCCGCCGCGCTGATCGGGCACAAGCTCGATCAGGCGACGCTCGACGCGCTCGACGCCGCCGCGCGCAAAGCCTGCAAGCCGATCGACGACAAGCGCGGCACCATCGAATACCGGATCAAGGTTGCGGGCGTGCTCGCGCGCCGTGCCGCCGCCATCGCCTTCGAGCGCGCAGGAGCCCACCGATGAGCCGAACCCACGTTTCCGCCGTCATCAACGGCGAGCCCACCGATTTTCTTTGCGAGCCGCAGCAGACCCTGCTCGACGTGCTGCGCGACGAGCTCAACCTCACCGGAAGCAAGGAAGGTTGCGGCTCCGGCGATTGCGGTGCCTGCAGCGTGATCCTGGACGGAAGGCTGGTCTGCTCCTGTCTGATGCTGGGCGTGGAGGCGGAAGGCCACACGATCCAGACCATCGAGGGCCTCGCCACCGGCAGCACGCTGCATCCCGTGCAGCAGAAATTCCTGGAGCACGCCGCCCTCCAATGTGGCTTCTGCACGCCGGGCCTGCTGGTCGCGACCAAGGCGCTGCTCGACCGGAACCCCAATCCGACGGAGACCGAGGCGCGCTACTGGCTCGCCGGCAACCTCTGCCGCTGCACCGGCTATGACAAGGTGATCCGCGCCGTGATGGACGCCGCCGCCGTGATGCGAGGGGAGAAGTCCGCATGACCTTCATCGAGAAGAAATCGAAACTGAAAGTCGTCGGCACCCGCCCCATCCGGCCCGACGGCGTCGAGAAGGTGACGGGGCGTGCCGCCTTCGGCGCCGATCTCGCCATGCCCGGCATGGTCTTCGGCAAGGTGAAGCGGAGCCCGCACGCGCACGCGAAGATCCTCTCGATCAAGACCGAGAAGGCGCAGGCGCTGAAGGGCGTGCTGGCGATCGCGACGACGGCGGATTTCCCGAACATCCCCTCGGAAGAGGCCTTCGTCGGCGAAGGACCCGTGAATTTCCGCGACCTCTCGCGCAACTGCATGGCGCGCGACAAGGCGCTCTATGACGGCCACGCGGTGGCGGCGGTCGCCGCGACCTCCGAGGCGATCGCGAACGCGGCACTCGACCTGATCGAGGTCGAGTACCAGGTGCTGCCGCATGTGATCGACGTCGAGGCCGCGATGGCGCCCGACGCGCCGCTGCTGCACGACGACCTTTTCACCCAGGGCGTCGACCCCAAGCCGACGAAGCCCTCGAACGTCGCGAAGCGCGTCCATTTCGAGCTCGGCGACGTCAAGGCGGGCTTCCGCGAGGCCGAGGTGCTGGTTGAGGGCACCTACGCGACCCAGCCGGTGCATCAGGCCTATATCGAGCCGCACGCTTGCGTCGCCAGTTGGAACGCCGACGGCCAGAGCCACGTCTGGACCAGCAGCCAGGGCCAGTTCATGGTCCGCGCCTATTGCGCGAAGCTGCTGGCCATGCCGATCGCCAACCTGCGCGTGACGCCCGCGGAGATCGGCGGCGGCTTCGGCGGCAAGACGCTCGTTTATCTAGAGCCGGTGGCGCTGGTGCTCTCGCGCAAGGCCGGACGGCCCGTGAAGATGGTGATGTCCCGCGAGGAGGAGTTCCGCGGCACCGGCCCGACCTCGGGCGCGGTCGTCGAGGTGAAGCTCGGCGCCAAGAAGGACGGCCGGATCACCGCGGCGCAGGCGGTGCTGAAGTATCAGGCGGGCGCGTTCCCGGGCTCGCCGATCGGGCCCGGATGCATGACGGGCTTCGCGATGTACGACCTCAAGAACGTCGACATCACCGGCTACGACGTCGTCTCGAACCGGCCGAAGGTCGCGGCCTACCGGGCGCCGGGCGCGCCGATCGCGTCCTTCGCGGTCGAGAGCGCCATGGACGAGCTCGCCCGCAAGCTCGGCATGGACCCGATCGCGCTCCGCGAGAAGAACGCCGCGCGCGACGGCACCAAGGCCGCCTATGGCCCCACCCTCAAGGACATCGGCTACGTCGAGACGCTCGAGGCCGCGAAGAACCATCCGCACTACAAGACGAAGCTCGGACCCAACCAGGGCCGCGGCGTCGCCTCCGGCTTCTGGTTCAACATTGGCGGCGAATCGAGCGCCGCCGTGCACATCACCGAGGACGGCACGGTCGCGGTGGTGTCGGGCAATCCCGACATCGGCGGCTCCCGCGCCTCCCTGGCCATGATGGCCGCGGAGGTCCTGGGCATTCCCGTCGAGCGCGTGCGGCCGGTGGTGGGCGACACCAGCTCGATCGGCTACAGCTTCATGACCGGCGGCAGCCGCGTCACGTTTGCCACGGGCATGGCGACCGTGCAGGCCGCCGAGAACGTGGTCGAGCAGCTCAAGAAGCGCGCCGCCATGATCTGGGAGATCAGCGCCGACGCGGTCGAGTGGCGGGACGGCAAGGCCTATCCCGCGGGATCCAATGCCGGCGACTTCGAGCCGCTGTCGCTCGAGGCCATCGCGGCGAAGTCCGCCAAAACCGGCGGGCCCATCGGGTCGGAGATCTCGATCAACGCGCAGGGTGCCGGGCCCGGCTTCGGCACGCACATCTGCGACGTCGAGGTCGACAAGGAGACTGGCTACGTGAAGATCCTCCGCTATACCGCGGTGCAGGACGTCGGCCGCGCGATCCATCCGAGCTATGTCGAGGGACAGGTGCAGGGCGGAGTCGCGCAAGGCATCGGCTGGGCGCTCAACGAGGAGTACGTCTACGACGCCAAGGGCCGGTTGGAGAATCCCGGCTTCCTCGACTACCGCGTGCCCGTGGCGTCGGACCTGCCGATGATCGAGGCGGTGCTGGTGGAGGTGCCGAACCCGAAGCATCCCTTCGGTGCCCGCGGGGTCGGCGAGGTGCCGATCGTGCCGCCCATGGCGGCGGTCGCGAACGCGATCCGCGACGCCATCGGCATCCGCATGCCGAGCCTGCCGATGTCGCCGCCGAAACTCCGCGCCGCCATCGACAAAGCCGCGAAGTAGCGACCCCCATGCCGAAGGTCGTTCTCTCGGGCACGGCGGTCCGCCGGTTCACCGGGGGGCAGACCGAGCTCGAGGTGAAGGCCACGACCTTCCGCCGCCTGGTGCTGGAGCTCGATCAGCGCTTTCCCGGCCTCGGCCGCCAGGTCGAGGACGGCATGGCGATCGCGATCGACGGCACGATCTACCAGGACGCCTACAACGCGCCGCTCGGTGCCGAGAGCGAGATCTATCTGATCCCGAGAATCGCGGGCGGCTGACGAGGTCTCTGGAGACGGTCGTCGGGGCGTGACGCCCGAGGCTTTGATCGACGCGCCCGACCATGCCACGATGTCTCTTCCCTGTAGAATTCAAGCGAGGCCGCCATGGCGAAATATGTGCTGGTCAGTTTCAAGACCTGCCCCTGGGTGCAGCGCGTCGCGATCGTGCTGCGCGAGAAGAAGATCGATTTCGAATTCCAGCACATCGAGCCTGACAATCGGCCCGACTGGTTCCGCGCCGTCTCGCCGCACAACAAGGTGCCGGTGCTGCGCCTCGACGATCGGGTGTCGCTCTTCGAGTCCGGCGCGATTGCCGAATACCTGGACGAGACGAACCCGCCGCGGCTGCACCCCGAGGATCCCGTCGAGCGCGCGATCAACCGCGCCTGGATCGAGTACATGTCGACCTTCGTCGACGTGACCTCCGGGCACGCCTATGCCGACAGCGAGGCGGATTTCAACAAGGCGGCGGCGCAGGTCCCGGGTGCCTTCGAGAAGCTCGAGAAGGCGCTGGAGCGCCAAGGCGCCGGCCCCTTCTTCAATGGCGCCCGCTACTCGCTGGTCGATGCCGCGTATGCGCCCTTCCTGCAGCGGCACCTTTTCCTGGAGCGGATCAGGAAGCTGGGCCACATCGACAGGGTCCCGCGGGTCAAGGCCTGGGCGGAGGCGATCGCGGAGCGCCCATCGACGCACAGCTTTCCGCCGGCCGAGTTCGAGGCGATGTATCGGCAGACGGTGAAGCGGCGCAATAAATGGATATCGCGGTTCGTCGAGGACTCGAAGGCCGCGGCGGATTGACCGGCTTCCGCTACGCGTCGGCCGCTCTGGCGCTCGCGGTCACGGTGCCGCTGGCGGCCGCACGCGCGGACTCGCCCGCGCCCTGGCCCGACACGCCGGTCGCGCGCCTCGAGGCGCTGGCGCTGATTGAGACACTCAACGCCGAGATCCTCGCGAGCCGCAGCGCGACGTTCACGCTTGAGAAATGGTGCGCCGACCACCGGCTCTCGGGCGCCGCCGAGCCGAAGATCGTGGCGCGTCAGATCGCAGCAAAGGAGCGGCCGGCAACGTCCGAGCAGCGGCAACGGCTCGACGTCGGGCCAAACGAGGAGATCAAGGTCCGCCACGTACAGCTGCTGTGCGGTGATCGGGTCTTCTCGGAAGCCGACAACTGGTACGTGCCGGCGCGATTGACCGCCGAGATGAACCGCCTGCTCGAGACGACGACCACGCCCTTCGGCAAGGCCGTGCAGGACCTGCACCCCTACCGTAGGACCTTCGCCGCGACGGTGCTCTGGTGGCCGCTGCCCGAGGGCTGGGAGACCAAGGGGCCGGCTACGTCGGCTCAAGATGCCGCCAAGAGCCTGCCGATTCCCGACGCGCTCATCGAGCATCGGGCGGTGCTCTATACGGAGGAGGGCAAGCCTTTCTCCGAGGTCGATGAAGTCTATCAGCACGCTTTGCTGGATTTCGAGCCGCCCGCACCCTAGCGAGGGGTCCGGGGAGCCTCGCCGGCGGGCTTCGATCAAACTCGAGTCAATAAATAGTCAGCGAGATTCGCTGACGAATCTCAAAGCGACGCCCCGGGCCACGCGGCAGCGTTAAGCCGGATTTAACCGAGACCCACCACGCTGCAGGGAGAGAAATTGCCGCACGCAGTCCACAAGCGATCCGCACCAGCGATCGTGGAGCGCTGCGTATAGGGTGCACGATATCCATGTCCGACGCCTCGACCGCGCTGATCGACGTTCGCGACCGAATGCGCGAGAATCCGGCGGTTCGGGTCCGGGCCGACGCAGCCAAGCATGTCGGCATCCTGCTTTCCGCCCCTACGCTGACGGCGGCCGAGCGTCAGACCGCCCTCGCGATCCTCGAGGAGCTCGCCCGAGACGTGGAGCAGGAGGTGCGCGAGGCTCTCGCGATTCACGTCGCGAGCTGCGCGATCCTGCCGCCCATGCTGGCGCGGACGATCGCGGCGGACCTGGAAGCGATCTCCATTCCCTTCATCCGCATTTCGCCCGCGCTGTCGGAAGCCGACCTTGTCTCGATCGTCCGCCTCGGAAGCACCGCCAAGCAAGTGGCGGTCGCGACGCGAGAGCGCGTCAGCGAGCGCGTGGCGAAGGTCCTGGTGGCGACCCGCAGCACCGCGGTCGTGACGACGCTGCTGCGGAACGGCGGGGCGGAGATATCCGAGCCGTCCTATCACATGATCATGGACGGCTTCACGAGCGACGCCACGGTTCAGGGCCTGCTGGTCGAGCGAGCGGCGCTGCCGCTGACCGTCACCGAGCGCCTCATCCAGGTGGTCTCCGACGCGTTGCGCGACCGGCTCATCGAGAAGCACGCCTTGCCGCCGGAGATCGCCGCGGAGCTTCTGAACCAGGCCCGCGAGCGCGCGCTCTTCCATAGCGCCGCCGCGGCGCCGCGCGCCTTCAATGTCGAGGCCTTCGCCATCCGCCTCAACAGCAAGGGCAAGCTGACCCCGACGTTGCTGATGCGCGCGCTGTGCCTAGGCGACCTGCCCTTCTTCGAGGCCGGAATGGCCGTACGCGCGGGGATCTCGGTGCGCAATACGGTGGAGCTCATCTCGGACCGCGGACCGCTCGGCTTCAAGAGCCTCTATGAGAAGTCCCGGTTGCCGGCGGAGCTGTTTCGGGCCTTCCGGGCCGCCCTCGACGTCATCGGCCAGTTGCGGGACGATGGCCAAGCGGTCTGGAGCCCTCCCCACACGCAATTGATCCTGGATCGGGTGATGCGGGAATACGACGAAGTGTGCCCCGCGGGCCTGGAATATCTCCTGAGCCAGATGTCGCGCCGGATCCTCGGCCGCGCCGACCAGCACGGACGAACTTAGCCGTCACGCAAACATCACGTCGCCGAGTACGTGGTCGCGCAGCTTGAAGCTCGCGATCATCAAGGCGTCCGCCGCGGCTTCCAGGTGGTGTGCGATGGCACCGAGGGCGTGGAACTGCCGGTAATTCAGGTCGGCGCTCATCAGGGCCGTGGTGACCGCACGGTATCGCTCGTCGGTCTGATGCTCGACCGCGACCACGCGGTCCGCCGCCTCGAAAAACCGCTGCACCGCGTCGCGATCGCCGCCCCGGTGGACGAACTGCGCGGAGTCCATGGTGCGGCGGAAGGCTTGGCACCCGTCCGCCACGAGGTCCGCGAGCACCAGCAAAGGCTCGGGTAGCTCGGCGGGCGGCGCGGTGTCGAACAGCAATCGGGTCAGAAACGCCGCGTCCTCCAGATGGTCGGCGGCATCGTCGGCGGTCTCGACGATGCCGCGAAAGATCTCGGTTCCGGAGATGCGCCGGACGGTCGATCTCAGCTCCTTGACCACGTCGTCGGCGCGGCTCTCCCATTGCTTCGCGCGGGTGGCGTGCTGGGCGAGGGCCTCGCCGCGCTCGGCGGCGCTCCGGCGGAACGCGGCACGCAGGCCCGTCGCGAGCTGCGAGATGATGTCGGCATGGCGGGAAAGATCGGCGAGCAGGCGCTGCTCGGCCGAGCGAAAATGCGTGAACAGCTCGGCGCGAACTCGATCGCGGATGAGCGCGTCCGATTGTCCTTGCAGCAGACCGGTGGCGGCGATCTTCAGGACGAAGCGGAGGTAGTCCCGGGCCACGTCGGCGCCGAGCATCTCGTGCAGCGGCTCGCCGTACCGCAGCGGCGCCTTCACCGCCTGCTCCAACGCATCGTAGATCAGCCGCTCGCCGCCCAGCTGCAGGAACCCGCGGTGACCGATGTCGTGATCGGCCGCCCATTTGAGGACCTCGATCGCCGCCTCGTTCCGGATCAGCAGACCCAGCCGCTTGCGCGCCTTGTTCCAATCGATGAGGAAGACGAGGCGGGAGCCCAAGCGCTCGAGAAAGGTGCCGAGCGCGGCGGGATCCGCCGCCGTGAACTCGCCGCCGGCGAGGTAGAAGAGATCGGTATCGCCGATGCCCGACGCTTGATGAGCGCGAACGTCCTTCCAGCGCATGCCCGTTTCGGCGCACAGCGCTTGCAGGAACCGCGCGCGCGGCAGATGAACGTCGGTATAGGTCATCGCGACGGTCAGGCCCGTCACCTTGACGACCAAAACATGCGCCTCGGTCGTGCCGATGTCGTTCTGGATCAGCAGCGTCCCGTTCGCGCGCGCGGCGATCGTATCGAGTCCGGGATGATCGAATTTGAGCGGCGCCGTCCGCTTGACCCCGGTCATGAAGGCGGTCAGAGCCGCGACGTCGGCGTCCTCCAGCCCGTAGGCCTTGGCGCCCGCGACCTCCATCGTCGATACCGCGGCCTGCAGCCGGTTGATCTCCTTGTGGAGATCCATGACCAGGACGTGGAAGCCGTCCCCTGATGTCGGGCGGCCGGACGTCATGGCGGCGATCGTGTCCGCGCTCAGCGTGTCCTCCGCGGCCGGCGGCCGCGCCTCGATCAGCCTGTCGAGCCGCTGCTTGAGCCGGGCGTGGAGCGACGCGGCCTCCGCGTCGTCTCGTCCCGCGACCTCAAGCGGCGCGACCATGGTACGCACGGACTCGTCGAGCAGCGCAACGAGCCGCAGAGCGCCGGGAATGTGATAGATGCCGTCGCCATCGTGCTCGGCCTGCGCGATCGAGCGGTCAAATCTCGCGTCGGTTATGCCGCAGGCTTCGCGATCCGCGCGGAGCGACGGCGCCGAGGCTTGCGGGCTCTCGGCCTGGCCCGCCGCCATCTGCAGCAATCCCAAGACGTATTTGGCGCGCTCGTTCGCGACGAAGGCACTGGCGAGCAGCGTCGGCAGCACCAGCGCGCGCTCGCCGAGAAAATCGACGACCTGAGTTTTCGCCATTTGTCGGGCTCCTCGCTTCGTCTCGGCTGTAACGAAACCGTCACGAAGACTTCGTTTGGCCTTCTGAATATTTCTCAGACGACCATGAGCGGGCGGACTTGACCTTGATCTGGCTCAAGGCACACGGAAATGCGGCCGCGGGACTGCCGGGCGGCCGAAACGCGGGCGCGATCGAATGCCCTTATGCCGCCGTCAGGAACCGCTCGATTGACAACGCGTAAGGAATTGCCGTGGCAACCATGCCGAACCGGGACACTCCGAGAAATAGAGTTAACGGCCGTACGCGGTTTTAGAGATTGCTGGCGGCATTCATTCAACGTTAACGCGCGATCGTTTGAAATGCCCGGTCCTGGGCAACCCGCCCGACACTCTTGGCACTCCTGGGGAGGGGAGCCATGGACGATGCAGTGCCCATAGGCGCGCGTGACGCAGCGCCGGCGAACGGAACGCAAAGCGCCAGGACGCCATCTCGTACTCCGCGAGACGCCGCGCAGATCGGGATCGTCACGGCGGTATCGGGATCCAAGCTCTCGTTCGCCCTGTTGAATTCCGCCTTGGCGAGCGCGGGCCAGGCGGACTACGAGCGTGCGCAAGTCGGCACCCTCGTCAAGATCTCGACTCCCTCGACCGCGGCGTTCGGTTTCATCGAGAGCATCGCCTTTCAGCGCGCGCCGACAGGCGGCGCGCCCGACAGCCTCGCGATCGCCCATGTCGAGCTCCTGGGCGAGCTGGCGGGCCGAGCGCCGGATGCGAGCCCCCGCTTCTCGCGCGGTGTCTCCGTCTATCCCGCGCTCGCGGCGCCGGTCTTCTTGGCAAGCGCCGACGACCTCACGCTCATCTACGCGAAGCCGAAAGCCTGGACGGTGCCGATCGGGTCGCTCTACCAGAACCCCGACCGCACCGCGCATCTCCTGCTCGAGGAGTTCCTGTCCCGGCACTCCGCGATCCTGGGCTCGACCGGCACCGGCAAGTCCTGCGCCTTGGCGCTCATCCTGCACGCCGTGTTGGAACAGAACCCGAATGCCCACGTCGTGCTGATCGACCCGCATGACGAATACAGCGCCGCCTTCAAGGGCATCGCCGATTGCATAACGCCGCGCAATTTCCAGCTGCCCTACTGGCTCCTCAGCTTCGAGGAGATCAGCGAGCTCCTGTGCAGCCGGGACCCCAATGCGCGCAGCCGCGAGATACCCATCCTGCGGGACGCCATCGTGCGGGCCAAATGCGATTACGTCGCCAAGTCCGGAGACGGCTCGCGCCTGACCGTCGATACGCCGGTGCCCTACCGGATCATGCACCTGGTGCAAAACATCAGCCTCGCCAGCGGCAAGCTCAACAAGCCCGACGGCGCGACGCCCTATCTCCGGCTGATCGCGCGGATCGAGGATTTGTGCCGCGACAAGCAGTACGAGTTCATGTTCGGCGGCGCCGTCACCGACAACATGGGCTTGGTGCTGTCGCGCCTGCTGCGGATCCCGGTTGCCGGACGTCCCATCACGATCTTCGACATGTCGTCGGTGCCCTCGGACGTCGTCGACGTCGTCGTGTCATTGATGTGCCGGTTGATCTTCGATTTCGCGCGGTGGAGCGGCCGGGAGCAAGGACAAGGATTCCCGACGCTGCTGGTCTGCGACGAGGCGCACCGCTACCTGCCGCGCGACGAGGCGCTTGGATTCGAGCCGACCCGCCGCGCCATCTCGCGCATCGCAAAGGAAGGCCGCAAGTACGGCGTATCGCTGTGCCTCGTCACGCAGCACGTCTCGGAGATCTCGGAGCGCATCCTGTCCCAATGCAGCACCGTCCTGGCGTTGCGGCTCAGCAGCGAGACCGATCAGGCGTTCGTGCGGCGCGCGCTGACGGACAATGCCGCGGGGTTGCTCAGCGCGCTCCCGGTACTGCAGCGGCAAGAGGCCATCGCCTTCGGCGAGGGCGTGCCGCATCCCATGCGCATCCGCTTCGCCGAGCTCGACCCGATGCTGCGGCCCAAGAGCACCTCGGCGAGCTTCCAGGACGCCTGGACGCACGATCGGCGGAACCACGATTTCGTGAACGCCATCATCGAGCGCTGGCGCGAGCAGTCCTATTAGGCCGCAAGCCCGTCTTCGTCAGAACCGCTCGGCGTAGCCGCCCTGCTCCTTGGCGTGCGCGCCCCAGGGCTCGCGGGCGAACAGGCGGCGCACCATGGGCGCGAAGGCCTCGATCGGCATGGTGTCGTAGTCGGGATCGAAGGACGTCTGGTCGTACTTGTCGCAGAAATCCCGGCACAGCTGGTAGGCGGGATGGCCGCGGAACTTCTCGCGGGCATTCCGGTCGATGCCGAAGTGATGGAAATAGTAGTAACCCTGGAAGAGCCCATGCTGCCGGATCATCCAGTAGGTATGCGGCCGCACGTAAGGCTTGATCATCGAGGCGGCGTATTCCGAGTGGTTCTCGCTCGCCAGCATGTCGCCGACATCGTGAAGGAGCGCCGCCGCGACGAACTCCTCGTCGCGGCCGTCGCGGTGCGCGCGGGTCGCGGTCTGGAGCGAGTGCGTGTAGCGGGTCACCATCTCGCCGGGATAGCTGTTCTTGAGCGGCTCAAGCGCCGCGAGAACCCGATCGGCGAGGCCGAGCTCGAACTTCTTCAAGAGCTCGAAGACGCCCAGGTATTCTTCCTTCGTTCCGTCCTCCATGCGCCGGTAGCGCGCGCGGAATTGAGTCTGGGCATCGTCGGGCATCGGAGCCTCCTTGGATTTCAGCCGCCGGTCGGCGGCTTGCCGCTAACCATTCCCGCGAGCGCGCGCGGCGGCCGCTGGGCCCCGCGGAACAGCACGCTCGCCTGGATCTCGACCGCGCGTTGCCACGCGCTCAGTTCCGCCGCGCCCATCTCGGTCCGCGGGCGCGGGTCGACATCGAAATTCCCGTGGGTGTCCTCGCCGCGGACCAGGGTGGCCGACTCCCGCGGCGAATGCTGATAGGCGTGGGTCGGGATCATCTCGAGCAGGAAGAGAATACGCCGGTCGGCGCCCTGGTTCGGGTTGGACGAGTGGACGATCGCGTTGTTGAAGAGCGCGATCTCGCCGGGATCGAGCTCGAAGTCGACCGCCGCGGACGCGTCGACGCTTGCGTCGATGAATTGCTCGCGCGTGAGGAGGCTGTGGGTATCGAAGGCCTCCTTATGCGGGAGCAGCGGGCCGCGGTGCGAGCCGGGGATACCCCGGATGCAGCCATCGATCGACCGGGATGACGAGAGCGCGAGCGCCACGATAAGGACGATCGGCTTGACGTCGGCGTAAGCCGTGTCCTGGTGCCAGCCGGCGAACGTCTTGCCGTCCGCCCGCTTCGCGCGCAGCGAGGTGCCCCAGCACAGGATGTCCGGACCGAGCAGGTCCTCCGTGGCGTCGAGAACGCGGGGCTCGCGGATCATCTCGTCGACCCACGGGCACAGCAAATGCGCCTTCTGATCGAGCTTGAGCCGCGCATCGGGATAGTTGGCCTCGAAACTCTCAAGGCTGCGCCGGTAGTAGAGCGCCCGCTCCTCGGAGATCGCGCGTACCGGCGCCACGAACCCGTCCCGGTGGAAAGCGTCGATCTGGGCCTGCGAGAGGAGTTTCGGCAAGGGCGCTTCGTGCTCCGGGAAAATCGGATCGGGTTCGGAAAATTATGACGGCAAGCGCGACCGCATTCAATTCCGAGTGTGGCGTTCGCATAGCTGAACAAGCGACCCCTCTTCGGCGCGCACTGCTTGTTCGATTATCCGAACGTCAATCTCATAATTGAACAGGCACCGGGCTTGGCGTCATAATCGCCGCGAGGAGGCGTCGATGCCAGGCCAAATCGATCGCGCGCGGATCTTTCCCGAGGCGGAACTGCCGGACGCCCAGGCCTTGATCGCCGAGGGGCGCAAGACCGCCAAGACCATCAAGGTCGGCACGTCGCCGTTTCTCGAGACCTTCGGCGTCGGCTCGGAGGCCGACTACAAGCGCCGCGCGGTCGCGGAAGGCCGCGTGATGATGCACGCCCAGATCGGTTTCCGCGCGCCCGACAAGAGCCGACGTGCCTACGCGGAGATCTGGGAGGCGCTCGACAAGGCGGGACACCGCGTCGACCGGTACGGGATCTGCCTCGACTGGAGCATGGGCTATCCGCGCGCGCGGCGGAAGAACATGCCGCGCGGCACCGGCCTGATTATGGTGGAGACCGAGGATTGGATCGCCATGACCCGGATGGCGCCCGTCGCGCCGCATTTCGGCGACTTCGTCATCGGGACGCCCGCGGCCTTCGAGAACACCATCGCCGCGCTGCTCGCCGGCTCGACCTCGATCGGGAACCTGGGCCAGTACTTTTCCTTTCGGCAACCGCACTGGGACGACGACGTCTTCACCACCGCCGAATCCTTGAAGGCGATCGCGCTCACCGCCGCTCAGCCGGTCGAGGTGATCGTGCACTCGAGCCTGGACGACGGGTTTGCGTCCCTGTTCACCGATCTCGCCTGCTCGCTCGGCGCGATCCTGCTGGAGCAATACATCGTCGACGACCTCTGCGGCGGCCATGCGAGCTACTCGTTCGGCAATACCTACGCGAGGCCCTACGCGCGCCACGCCTTCCAGCGCGCCGCCCAGCAGATCACCCGGACCCCCGGCACGATGATCTACGGCGCGACGACGATGTACGGCGAGAACCACGCGGCGAACTACGCCGCGCTGGTCACCTATCTCCGGATCGACATCCACGGCCAGAAGACGCGGCCGGCCGGCCACGCCGTCAACCCCACGCCGGTCACGGAGGCAGAGCGGATCCCGGACATCGACGAGATCATCGACGCCCACAGGCTCGCCAACCACCTGGTGGAGCTCGAGGAGCCGCTCGGCGGCCTCTATCGCGACGAGGAGATCGACCCGATCGCGGACCGGATCGTCGCGGGCGGCCGGCGCTTCAAGGAGAACGTGCTGGCGGGTTTCCAGGAAGCGGGCATCGACATCGAGAACCCCTTCGAGATGCTGCTGGCGATCCGGCGGGTCGGATCGAAGCGGCTCGAGGAGCTGTTCGGGCCGGGCGCGCCGACGCCGGGCCGGCTGCGCGGCCGGGCACCGGTCTCTCCGTCCCATTCGATCGAGCAGCTGGAGGAGATGGGCCAGGGCCTGGTGACGCGGATGGACGGCGCCGCGCGGTCGCGGATCGAGACCGCGGGACTGCGCGCCTGCATCGCCACGACCGACGTGCACGAATACGGCAAGATCCTGATCGAGACGGTGCTCGGCAAGCTCGGCGTCACCATCGTCGACGGCGGCACATCGACCGATCCCAACGACCTCGCGCTCCAGCTGCAGAGCACCGGCGCGCATTTCGTGGCGCTGTCGTCTTACAACGGCGTGGCGCTCGATTTCGTCTCGGAACTGCAGCGGGACCTGGGACGGCTGGGCATCGCCGTGCCGATTTTCGTCGGCGGCAAGCTCAATCGCGTTCCCGATGGCAGCAACACGAGCCTGCCCGTGGATATCCGCGACGAGCTGGCGGCCGCGGGCGCGATCGTGTGCCCCGGCGTCGAGACCATGCTCGAGCGGATCTCGGACATGGTCGTCGAGCAAGCGAGCGCACCGAGCGCTCTGGAATCGAGGAGCGCCCCATGACGATCGCTCGCGATGCCGCCGTCCGGCGAGAAGCGGCGGCGCTCGTCGCCCGGCGCCAGCGCGGGTACAGCCTGGAAGCGCCGTTCTATCTGGATCGCGACCTGTTCGAGCTGGACATGGACGGCATATTCGGCCGCCATTGGATCCACGTCGGCGTCGCATCCGAAGTGCCGAATACCGGCGACTACATGACCGTCGAGTTCGGACGCTATGCCCTGATCGTGCTCCGCGACCAGGACGGGGAAGTACGCGCCTTCCACAACGTCTGCCGGCATCGCGGCGCCCGAATCCTCACGGATCGGCGCGGAAAACTGAAGAAGCTCGTGTGCCGGTATCACAACTGGACCTACGACCTGGATGGACCCCTCGTTCATGCCGATCACGTGGCCGCCGGCGCCGACCGGAGCTGTCTCGGCCTCAAGCCGGTTCATGTGCGCAATCTCTGCGGCCTGCTGTTCGTCTGCGTGGCGGAGCAGCCGCCCGCCGATTTCGAGGACATGCGAGGGATCGTCGAGCCCTACCTCGCGCCGCATCGGCTCGAGGAGTGCAAGGTTGCGCACCAGGTCGATCTGATCGAGGACGGCAACTGGAAGTCGGTGATGGAGAACAACCGGGAGTGCTACCACTGCACCCGGCATCCCGAGCTGCTCAAGACTTTCTTTCAGTTCTTCGGCCACTCGGAAAGCGACGTGACGCCGGGGCAACGCGAGTATTACGCGCGCTACCAGCGGATCCACGGGGAATTACGCGGTATTTGGGAAGGGCTCGGCCTGCCCTGGCAACCCCGCGAGCTCCTCGACGATCGCGCGACGGCGTTCCGCGTGGAGCGCCTGCCGCTCGACAACGCCGGCGAGTCCTACACCCTCGACACGCGCATCGCCTCGCGGCGCCTGGTCGGCGACTTCTCCATCCCCCGATTGGGCGCGCTCTCGCTGCATACGCAGCCGAACTCGTGGAACCACTTCTTGAGCGACCACGCCGTGACGTTCTCGGTTCTGCCGCTGGCGCCCGAGAAGACCCTGGTGCGCACCACCTGGCTCGTGCACCGGGACGCTGTCGAGGGCGCAGACTACGACCTCGACACCCTCACCAGGGTCTGGAGCAAGACCAACGAGCAGGATGCGACGTTCGTGAGTTGGGCCAACCTCGGCACCCACAGCCCGGCTTATGAGCCCGGGCCCTATTCGCCGAACGAGATCCAGCTGGAGAAATTCCTGGATTGGTACGTCGACCGGATGTCCGCCTATGTCGGCGAGACACCGAGAGCGGGGAGGCAAAGCGGACCGGCGACCGCGGCCGCGATGAACGCCTAGGGCGAGATCGCGCCCGCATGGCACGAATGTCTGAATCCAAGGTCACGCCGCCGCACCGGGCGCCGCGCTCGGCGATCCGCATCCCGCAACTGCTGCGTCTCCTGGCCGATCTGCCGGCGGGCGCCACGCTCTCCGACCTCAGCAAGAACAACGGGACGCCGAAGAGCAGCCTGCTGGCGTTGCTGCGCGCCCTGACCCAGACGGGGTTCGTCCAGCGCCTCGACGGCCGCTACAAGATCGGTCCGGAGTCCATGAAGCTCGCCTCCACGATCGTGGCGCAACGCAAGTTTCCGGACATCGCGGTCCCCGTCGTCGACGCGCTCGCACAGACCTCGGGGGAGAGCGCGTTCCTGGCCCAGCTCGCCGACGATGCGCCCGAAGCCGTCTACATCTATCGGGCGGACAGCGCGAACGCATTGCGGTTCATCGCCGAAGTCGGGTCGCGGGAGCCGCTTTACTCCTCCGCCGTCGGACGCGTCCTGCTGGCATTTCAGCCGAAATCTTGGCAGGACCGCTACCTCCGCGGCATCGAGCTCGTGGCCCGCACGCCCCGAACCATCAAGAGCAAGCGTGAGCTCCGCCGCATCGTCGAGCGGGTGCGACGGAATCGCCGGGCGACATCGTTTGAGGAGACCATCGACGGCGTCGCGGGGATCGCGGCGCCGGTCTTCGACAAGACGGGAGATCTGTTGGCGGGACTCGTGATCGGCGCGCCGGCGGCGCGCGCGAAATCACGAGTCCAGGCGCTGGAAGCGCAGGTGAGCGAGGCGGCGGCGGAGATCTCGAGCTTGATGGGGCACGCCAGTCCGCGCCTCAGATGACGCGTAGCGGACGACGCTAAGCTAGCCCAACGTCGCGAACGCGCCGTGCACGCCCGCGATCACCCGGCCGACCTGCTCCTCGGTGAGCTGAGGAAACATCGGGAGACTCAGCACTTCGCGGGCGGCGCGCTCGGTCTCGGGCAGGCCCGCGGGTCCGATCGCGAGGCGGCCCCGATACGCCGGCTGCAGGTGCACGGGCACGGGATAGTGGATGTTGGTGCCGATCCGGCGCTCGCGGAGCGCGCGCTGCAGCCCGTCGCGCTGCGGCGTGCGCACGACGTATTGATGGAAGACGTGGGTGGCGTCGGCCCGGCGGCCCGGAAGCGAGAGCGGCAGGCCCGCGAGGCCGCTGTCGTAGGCCGCGGCGATCTCGCGCCGGCGCTGGTTCTCCGCCTCCAGCATGGTGAGGCGCACCCGCAGGACCGCGGCCTGGATCTCGTCCAGGCGCGAGTTCACGCCGGTGATGTCGCTGACGTAGCGGTCGCGCCAGCCGTATTGGCGCAGCGCCCGGAGCCGCTCGGCGAGCGCGTCGTCGCTGGTCACCACCATGCCGCCGTCGCCGATCGCGCCCAGGTTCTTGGTGGGATAGAAGCTGAAGGCCGCGAGCCGGCCGATGCTGCCGACCGTTCGCGTGCCCGAGAGCGCGCCATGGCATTGCGCGGCGTCCTCGACCAGCGCGGCACCCGCGAGCTTCGCCGCGGGCTCGATGGCCGCGAGATCCGCCGGCTGGCCGTAGAGGTGCACCGGCATCACCGCGGCGATCCGTCCGGGCGGGCGCGCAAGCACCTCGGCGAGGGCGCGCGGCGACATCGTGCAGGTGCCGGGCTCGATATCGACCAGCAGCGGCTTGGCGCCCGCGAGCTCGATCGCCGCCACGGTGCCGACCGCGGTGTGCGAGACCGTGACCACGTAATCGTCGGGGCCGACGCCGAGAGCCCGGAGCGACAGGATGAGCGCATCCGTCCCGCTCGCCACGCCGACGCCGTGACTCACGCCCACGAAGGCCGAGAACTCCTGCTCGAAGCCCTGGACCTCGCGTCCCAGGATATAGGTGCCGCTCTCGATGACCTGGATGATCGCGATCTCGATGCGCGAGCGCAGCGCCAGGATCCCCGCGCGAGGATCGGACTGCGGTATCGGCTCGTCGCTCATGGTCCTCCGGGTCGGCTCTTGCCGGTTATTTAGACATACTTCGCGAGCCGCGTACGGAAGAAATCCAGAGATTTCTCCAGACCTGAGCTTATTCCAATCTGCGGTTGCCAGCCGGCCACACGTCGAAAGGCCGTGTCGTCGGCCCAGTAATCTCCAATATCGATGGCTTTGCGCTCCGGGGGAAACTCCTTCATGACGAACCTGCCGCCGCCGTTTGCCGCCACCAGTGCCTCCGCCAGCTTCTTCAGCGTGAGCGCGCCGTCGCCGCCGATGTTGTAGACGCCGCCCACCGTCTCCGGCATCGCCGCCGCCAGCAGGAAGGCGTCGACGGCGTCATCGACATAGGTGAAGTCCCGCTTCTGCTCGCCGCCCCAGACATCGAAGGGCCGCCCTTCCAAGACGGCGCGCAGCCATACGCCGACGAAGGTCTGGCGGGCGTCGCGGATCCGCATGCCGGGCCCATAGGTGTTGGTCAGCCGGAGCGCCGTCGTGCGCAGCCCGTGGACGCGGTGATAGAGCAGATGAAACGCCTCGCCGGCGAGCTTGTCGATGCCGTTCACATCGACGGGGCGGAGCGGGTGGCGCTCGTCCACGGGAAGATAGTCCGGCTTTCCGTAGATCTGCCGCGTGCTCGCGAACACGATGCGCAGGCCCGGATTGACCGCGCGCGCGATCTCGAGCAGCGCCAGCTGGGCGCGCGCGTTGACGTCGAGGTCGGCCAGCGGCGCCTGCATGGAGCCCAGGTGGCTGGTCTGGGCGGCGAGATTGAACAGCACATCGCAGCCCGGGAGCGCGCGGCGGACCGCATCAGGGTCGCGAAGGTCGCCGATCACCGCCTCGATCCGATCCTCGAGCCCCTCGAGGTTGGCCCGGTTGGCGCCCGAGTCGGGGTCGAGATTGTCCAGCACGCGCACGCGCAAGCCCGCCGCCACCAGTCGGCGCACGAGCGCCGATCCGATCAGGCCGAAGCCCCCGGTGACCAGGATCTGCGCGCCTTTGAAGGGGGTCGCGACATCGACCGCGGGAGCCGACGGGGCGGCGCTCATAGGGGGACTCTTGACCTCTCGAGTCTCATGGCCGACAAGGCAGCAGGGAAGACGCACCTTCGTGATCGAGCAACACGCGAGACCCTTGCTTCGGCTCGGCACCCTGCTGGCGGCGCTTTTGCCTTTGATCGCTGCTTGTGTCGCCCCGCGCCCCGCGCCACGAGCCCCAGCCCCCGCGCCGGCGCTCACGGGCGAGCAATGCCTCGACGATCTCAGCGCCCACGGAGTCACGTATCGCGTGGCGGCGATGCCCGTCAGCACGGGCGCTTGCTCCGTCGAAAATCCCGTGCAGGTCACCAGCGCCGCCGTTCCCTGGAATCAGCCGGCGATTATGAGCTGCGGTCTCGCAAGCCGGGTCGATCGGTTCCTGGTCGAGGCGGCCGAGCCGCTCGCCCGGCGTTATATGTCGACCGAGATCGTGCGGCTGGATCATTTTGGCGCCTACTCCTGCCGGCCGGTGGTGGGCATGGCCGGCCGCTGGAGCGAGCACGCCGCCGGCCGCGCGATCGACGTTTCGGGATTCCTGCTGAAGAACGGCGACCGCGTGACCGTCGAAAGGGATTGGACGATACCGGGACCCAAGCGCGACTTCCTGCACGCCCTCGCCAAGAGCGCCTGCGATTATTTCAACCTGGTGCTCACTCCCGAGAGCGACAAATACCACTACAACCACCTCCACCTCGACATCGGCCACTGGCGACTCTGCCAAGCGTGATTGCCTCGCATCAGCGTGGTGCTCCGCGGCCAGGCGGAGCAGCGTGCTCGTCCTCATCCGCGAAGAGCGAGGTCCAGGGCTCGGCCGCCTCGGCAAGGAGCAACGGCGGCGCGGTCTCTGCATAGAGCGTGCGGGCCTCGCTCGCGGGGCCGCGGCGTTGGGCGAGCGCCAGCACCTCGATGCGACGCTCGATGCGGCCGAGACGCAGCATGAGGCGATCGCCGACCCGCACGGACTGATGGGCTTTCTGGACGGTTGCGCCGCCGACCATGACGTGAGCGCTCGTGCAGAGTCGGGTCGCGAGCGCGCGGCTCCTCGCGAAGCGCGCGCACCAGAGCCAGCGATCGAGGCGTTGGGTCGCGGCCGAAGGGGTCGGCGGCATCAATTCAGCGGGCCAGGCGCAACGCGCCCAGCTTGGCGAAGGGTCCGTCGACGGGCGCTGCGTGCCGCGCTGGCTTT
>Ga0209517_10003170_pt1 | contig 22520 bp, 11 predicted proteins | sample PeaSoiMetSII2010_FD_187695 | JGI IMG/M metagenome (GOLD analysis project Ga0209517, IMG submission 187695) | Peat soil microbial communities from Weissenstadt, Germany - SII-2010 (SPAdes) (version 2) | ecosystem: Environmental > Terrestrial > Soil > Wetlands > Peat | place: Germany...
CAACGCCTGTTGTTCACCTGGACCGGAGAGTGCGCGTATTGTGGCAGCATTATTCGCAAGCGAAACCGATCACCTTAACTTAACGTAGTAGTACTAGCAGGCTGCGGAAAAAGCTTGTGTGTCATGCTGAGTGTAGCGAAGCATCTGCATTATCTCCTTGCAAGCAAGCAAATGCAGATCCTTCGCGCCGCTCAGGATGACAGGTTGGACGGTTGGCTTTGCCGGTCAGTGCCACGCAAAACCGAAAAAGCCACACGCTCTCAGAATGACAGGCAGGGGGGCTTTTTCCGTGGCCTGCTTGGAACTGACGCAGACCACTTGACCTCTCTAACCGTGTGAGCCATCCCCACGCAGACTCGGCGTCGCAGGGCAAGTCCCGCAACATTAACCCCAGGAAAAGTTCCGCTCGCGCAGGTCGAGAGGCTCCACGAATACGCTTTTTGGTTCGAAGAGCTAATGTCTAAATACTAGCTTGACAGCTAAAACACTCTATGATAAAAGCTCAACGGCTTTATTGAACGGTGGCTTTATAGGTTACCAACGGTTCGCAGATGTCCAATCACGGGAGTGAGAATTCCACAGGAGGTCACTGCATGAAACCCATAGTTCGGACTCTTTGTCTAACTGTGCCCCGGGCTCAGAATTTGCCCGACACTCGCCTGAGCCGATTTCGGCGTTTGTTGAGGCTCCTGCCGGCTCCAACGACGTGTGTGTTACTTGCACTGCTATTAGCAAGCCCCCTTATGGCTCAGATTGATGCGGGAAGGATCCTCGGGATGGTGAAGGATCAGTCCGGCGCTGTCGTGCCGGGAGCCAAGGTTACGGTAACGAATGAGGGGACGGGTCTTGCTCTAGACGTCACCACAGGACCGACAGGGTATTTTGTATTTCCAGCCCTGCGAATCGGCAGCTACCGAGTTGAAGTCGAGGTCGCGGGCTTCGCCAAATTTGTGCGCTCTGGCCTGACTTTGCACGTCCAGGAAGATGTGGTGGTGGATGCCACACTTGTTCCCGGGGCAGTGACCCAAACGATCGAAGTGAAGGCTGCCGCTCCCGTTCTCCAAACACAAGACGCTTCGGTCGGCACCACCGTAGGAACTCAGGTGGTTAATGACTTACCCTTGAACGGCAGGAATTGGACGACGCTTGTCGAACTCGGCGCCGGTGTCACTTACTCGCAGCCTGACGCCTCAGGCCGACCGTACTTTTCCGCTAACGGCCACCCACTCGAGCAGAATGACTACCGATTGAACGGAATTAATAACAACGACGAGGCGTGGACTCTCCCGGAGCCTTACGTGGCTCTTCCACCCCCGGATGCCATCGCGGAATTCAAAGTACAAACGAATAACTACAACGCGGAATTTGGACACTCCGGCGGCGCGGTTATCAACGCCTCCACAAAATCCGGAACCAACCAAGTCCATGGTGACGTTTGGGAGTACGTGCGCAACGACAAGTTCGACGCGGCACAGTATTTTGAAAACTCGAGCGGCCTCACCAAGGGTGCCTATCGGCAGAATCAATTCGGGGCCACTCTGGGGGGGCCGGTCGTCCTTCCGCACGTTTACAATGGCAAGGACAAGAGCTTTTTCTTCTTCTCCTATCAGGGGACCCGCATCCGCCAGGCGCTGACGCGTATTGATACGGTCCCCACGAGCACCATGGTCAGCAGTGGCTTTACCGACATGCAAGACTTAATTACCTACACCAGTGGGACGCGATCCGATTCTCTGGGGCGCACGTTCCCGCTAGGCACCGTATTTGATCCGGCCACCACCCGCAGCGTGACGGCCGGACAAGCTGACCCAGTGACCAATTTGGTTGCCGCCACGAGCGGATTCGTACGCGATCCCTTCTACCAAGGCAGCCTGACGGGCCTTACCAACTTCACTTCCCCAGCCATCGTATCGCAACTCAATCGCCTGCCCGCCGGCCGGCTCGATGCCAATGGCAAGAACTTGCTGGGCGTCTACCCCGCGGCCAATCTGCCCGGGTTCTACAGCGATTACGCTTATGATGGGATGATTTCGAACGACACGAACCAGGTCGACTGGCGCGTCGATCACAACTTTGGCCCAAAAGATCAATTGTTCCTGGTCGGAAGTTGGAGCCATACCCCCCTCAACAATCCGGGTTACTTCCCGGGCGTAGGGGGAGCTGGGCAATGGTTTGATGCAGGGCTAATGGACGAGCGGGCGGAGGCGTATGCGGTGAGCGAAACGCATTTCTTCTCCCCTACCACGATTAATGAAGTTCGACTGGGTTTCAGCCGATCGCCGATCAGCATGACAGGGCCCTATGGACATGTGATGGGCATCCCCGAGCAATTTGGCATCCAGGGAATTCCCCAAGTAGACGACAATGGTGGCCTCCCCCCCATCGATATTGCCGGCCTCACTGGGATGGGAACTGCAGGGTGGATTCCTACTGTCGGCAGCTCCGTCACTTGGGACCTCACGGAAAACCTGACCAAAGTGTACGGCGCACACACGTTTAAAGCGGGTTTTCAGGGTGACTACATTCAAACTCCCATTCTTCAACCCGCCTGGTCGCACGGGGGGTTCGATTTTGGCGGGGCGTACACAGAGGTACCCAATACCAGCGGCGGCGGGACGGGCATGGCCCAGCTTCTGCTCACCCCGGCTGCCTCCTCCGTGTCCGGCGGGTATGACAACGTCGGCGGCGCCGATACCGTGTATGCGTCGAACTTCGCTGCGGATAGCTACAGACGAGAGTATTACGGCATGTATTTCCAGGACGACTGGAAGGTGACACCCAAGTTGACGCTCAATCTCGGTATACGTTGGGACCACACCACGCCTTACGGCGAATCCTTTGGCGCCATGGCAAACTTCCTTCCCGGCGCACCCGGAAACGGAGCGGAATTCTTGATTCCCCAGAAGCGCTGTAGCCAGCCGCTCTCCTCTTCGTTCACCACTCTGACTAAAACGGACGGGATCACAGTCAAGTGTATTAGCAACAACGAATTGGGCACCGCGGGGAATGTGGATTTTGCCCCGCGTGTGGGTATTGCTTATAGCTTTACTCCGAAGCTGGTTGCTCGCGCCGGCTTCGGTATTTTCTACGGAGCCCTGGGAAGTCTCGGTTATGGAAATACGCTCGGCAATGCCTACCCCTTCCTTTTCAATTTCTACTTCTTCAACCCGGATGCCGCGCACCCCGTCAGCTTTCCAGATGGTTCCTTAGGGACATTGGAGACCGGACTTTCAGGAATCAACTTTAGTCCGGCGGCGGTGGATGCAACGGGTCTGAGCTTGACTGGGCGTCAGTATAACTCGAACGCCCCGTACTATGAAGATTACAACGCTGCCCTTCAGTACCAATTAACGCCAAATCAAAGCTTGGAATTGATGTACGTCGGGGACCAAGGGCATCACATGAATCAGTATATCAGCGTAAATGAGCCGACTGTAATTCTACCGCCTGGACTGAATCCTCAGAATTACGTACCCTACCCGGATTTCGGACGCGGATCACCTTATGAGATGGACGGCGCCAATACCTACTACCACTCATTTCAGGCGACGTACGAGCGGAGGTTCAGTGGTGGTTTGAACCTTCTGGCGAACTACACACTGTCAAAGTGCCGCTCAGATTGGCGTTCACCTGCTCTTTCGACAGTCGGCGGGTTCCGAGCCGATACTTTGCCAGGGTTCGGAATCACTGGTGACTACTCCTACTGCGACGCTGACGTGCCGAACTTGTTCCACTTTAGCGGTCTGTGGAGCGTTCCCATCGGCAGCGGGCATCGCCTGCTGGGCTCAAGCAAAGGGATAGCCAACGAAGTGCTGGGTGGCTGGAAATTGAATTGGATCGTCACCCTGGAAGATGGGATGCCTTTCAACATTGGCTGTCCCATCGGCACTACAGCCGACTATGGCTGTAATGCCTTGTTGGTTCCGGGACAGAAGATTTACGGTGGACCGCATGACGTCAATCAATGGATTAATCCCTCTGCCTTTGCTAACCCTCCAGTAGCCACGAGCATTGGACAAAGTGACTTCGCTCCCCTCGGCGGTTCTCCCACACAGGCTCACGGACCTGGAGAACATCGCTTGGACTTCTCCATGTTCAAGGAATTCCCCGTCACCGAGAGCAAACGTCTGGAATTCAGGGCGGAGTTCTTCAATCTCACCAACACGCCGTGGTTCGCCAACCCCGCGTACACCGACTTCACCAACCCAGCGACCTTCGGCCAGATCACCTCACTTCGCGACGGAGCCAACGACCCGCGGCAGATTCAATTCGCTCTCAAATTCTATTTCTGAGGCGCACTTCGGGCAGACCGGGATTCCCCGGTCTGCCCCTCTCTCTGGCTGTTCCAATAAAAGCACGCCACCTGCCACGTGCAGGCTCCATGATCCCTCGGCTCATGACCTTCCACCAAGATCCGCAGGACGTTTGGGAACGCGGACGATTCGCTGCCGCACTCCAAAATGAACCCGGCGCGGCCGTTTGGCTGTCACGAAAGGAGAACTCTCATGGTTGGTAACGACGACTCCTCCGCAGGAAAGCGCTTCCCGCCTGGTCCATTCGAAGGGCCAAGCTCCAGGCGTGCGGTTTTGCGAAATCTCCTCGTCTCGACCCTGCTTGCCGGCTGCAAGGGTCTCGGCTTTGATCGTGCAACGGGGGTCAGTGACTCTCAGCCAGGGACCACGCTGGCCGGAGTTCCGTCGTTGGACGAACTCGCCGGTGAATGGCTTCCCATGAACTCACTCGGAAGCTACCCTGCGCTGAACAATTTCGTGGGTTCGCTGCAAGTTACGGACGATCTCTTGGCGGTGAAACACCTTCGATTTTGCCCGTTTTCTCAAGCACAGGACACGGGCACTCTGCGTGTAAACGGCCTTCCGTTGAAGGCTACGGACAGTCGTTGGTACGCCTACCAGGTGCTCCGCAGGAATCGGTCTGCCGAGCTTGAGGTGGAAAGCTCGGTCCGTATGGTTCACGAAGGTCACGGGGTTCTTTTCCGGCTTAAGCTCAAGAACCTTCAAAGCAGAGCACAAACCGTGGAAGTCGCTGCCGAACTCACGGGATTAGTCGGCAAATACGAGAGTCACTGGGATTGGGAGCTTCCGGTACCCAAGAACGAGGGTGAGTTCACGGCCGTAAAGGCCGAAGGCGGAAGTACGCTCCTGGTGCGCCACACAACATCTTCGGCACGCGCAGCATTTGCGTTTGTCCAGCGCGCTGATCGTTTGGAATTGAAAGGAAACCGGGGACAGGCGATTTGGAATGTAAGCCTGCGCCCTAGTCAGGACCGTACGATCGACTTCGTAATGGCGGTGGGCGACGGAGACGCCGAGGCCTTACATTTAGCGAATCAGTGGGCCTCCGAATTTGAAAAGACCTACGATTCCGTTAAAACACTTTGGCGAAAGCGCTTCGAGGATATATTCACGCCGGGAAATGGGTACTTCTCTGGGAACCTCCCGGTCCTGCTCACCCCGGACCCAGCGATGCGGCGCACATATTATATGAGCGTCCTCTCCTCGGTGGCCATGCTGCTTCGAACGAATTTCTCTATCCAGCCCAGAGTATATGTTACGGCTGCACCCCAGTACGCTGTCACGCTCACGTACTTTTGGGATGCGGCGATGGTCCCAACCCTCACGGCCTTACTCGACCCCGCGATGATGAGAACCCAACTGAAGCGCTGGCTGGGAATGAACGTCTACCACTGTTACGCTCAGGATGCGTTCAGCGGCCAGGGTCGTGGCCCGTGGTATTCGGCCAACGATGTTTCGCTGTTTGGAATGCTTCAGTCGTATCTCCAGGTGACCGGAGATCAAGATTTCCTCAATGAAAAGGCTGGTGAGAAGACCGTCGCGGAACACATGAAAGGTCTCGCGACACACTGGAAACAGCTTGCAGGCAACAACGGGCTGGCTGATTACGGGGGAGCCGAGAACCTTTTGGAATGTGTCCCCACCTACGTCCATTGCGTGGCTTCACTAAACGCTGCAAACGTTGGGATGATGCGAGCATTCTCCAAATTGCTCGAATGCCGGGGTGACTCCGTCGGAGCGACGCAATTAAAAGCAGACTCAAAGCGGCTCGCCGCCGAAGTGCTGAGCCTGTATGTACCAGGACAGGGCGTCTGGAATTGCCTGCAGCCTGACGGGAAACACCAGGAAGTGCGCCACGTTTATGACTTGATCATGACTGCCCGATGGATGCCCGAGGATTTCTCGCCTACCATGCGAAGCGAGATGCATGCTTTCGTGGAACGCGAACTCTTGACCAGGAATTGGCTTCGGGCTCTCTCCTTGAAAGATCCGGCAGCCTCCCAATCAGACCGGCCGGACCACGGGCCCATGGGCGCCTACGACGCGTGGCCGCCGCTTACACTTGAAGCCATGTGTACTCTGGGCTTTAGGGAACAAGCACTCGAGGCCCTCCATCGCCTTGAACAAGTCACACGCGAGGGTCCCTATTCGCAATCGCATGAGCTGCTGGGCAGGGATTACGATGCCCGGGCACGCGTTACCGATCGAGGGCTTCAAACCACTAACGAATTGTGTGGTGGAGCGTTTGCCGACGTGATCATCAGGGCGTTTTTTGGCTTCCAGCCGGACTTCGAAGGTAGGAAAGCACTTGTGGCACCCGACGTGCCGCGGGGATTCAACGGAAGCCTCGTTGGCCTGCGCTGGCGCGGCGGGCTGTACAATCTTTCCAGCGATGCTCGCGGATTGGCGATGACGAGGCAGTGATTACGAGATCAAAGATCACAGAATTCCGCGGGCAGGGCACACGCGCCGCCAGGGTTTGTGTGCGTCTGCACCCCTTTGCGCTCAGGACGCCACTTCTCAATGTTTCCGTCACGACTAATCAGAAATGCGAGACAGCCAATGAAGAAACACTTGCCGGTCACAGCCGTGAGGGAAGGACCGTCCACGATTCATCGCCGGGATTTCCTTTCGGGTATGTTGGCGCCGATTATTCTGGCAAGCCGCGCAACAGGTGCAAATGGTCTTATGGGGAAGGAGCTGGCCCAGGATTCGGCCATAACAGAGTTGGCGGGCCGCCTGCTCGGCTCACGGGCCGAGAGCGTCAGATTTGAATCTATAGAAGCGGCGAACGGTAGAGATGTGTTTGAAATCGAGACGCCCGGCGATCGGGTGGTCGTGCGCGGCAATAGTCCTGTCTCCCAAGCACGCGGATTGAATCACTACCTGCGAAATTTCTGTAATGCGCAGGTTTCCTGGACTGGAGACCAGCTTGAGTTGCCTGAACGCTGGCCTCAGGTGACCGGAACGGTCCAGGAAATCTGCCAATGCCAATATCGCTATTACCTGAATTATTGCACCTTCAGCTACACCATGGCGTTCTGGGAATGGCCACGCTGGGAGCGAGAGCTTGACTGGATGGCGCTGAACGGCATCAACCTGGCTCTGGCTTCTGTCATTGGCCAAGAGGCCGTGTGGCAGAACGTACTGCGACGTATGGGCCAGCCCGAAAATGAGATCCTGGCTTTTGTTCCTGGGCCGTCTTTCACACCGTTCCTGCAGATGGGAAATCTGCAGGGATGGGGCGGTCCCGTCTCGCAATCTCTGATCGATAGCAGGGTAGAGTTGCAGGCAAGAATCCTGGCACGAATGCGCGAACTCGGCATTCGGCCGGTACTGCAAGGCTTCTACGGCATCGTTCCGAAAACGCTCAAAAATCACTACCCGCAGGCCAAAATCGTCAGCACCGGACTATGGCAAGGCTTCGAGCGGCCGGATATGCTGGTTCCGGTTGATCCTCTTTTCGCGAAGATGGCCGGGATCTGGTACGAAGAACAACATAAGCTCTTCGGCGACGCAGTACACTTTGCCGGGGACCCATTTCATGAGGGCACTGCTGCCGACATCGATCTGGAGGAGGCCGGCAGGGCCATTCACACCGCCATGCAACGGGCGCAACCAGGGGCCATCTGGGTCCTGCAGGCGTGGCAGATCAATCCCCGAAAGGAGCTGCTCAAGGGAACGGTTAAAGAAGACACATTGATTCTTGACCTCTTTGGGGAGGTCAGCCCTGCTTTCAAGGATCGGAATGGCTTCGATGGCCATCCGTGGGTTTGGTGTATAGTCAACGGCTTCGGTGGCAGAGTAGGGCTTTACGGTCAATGGCAGAAGATAGCAGAAAATCCGATCGCAGCCCGTCACTGGGGCAGGATGAGCGGCATTGGGACGGTAATGGAGGGGATCATCGTCGATTACCCTTCGTACCAACTCCTCTATGATATGGCGTGGAAAAACGACCCGCCCGACCTGAATCGGTGGGCTGGGTCCTACGCGACTGATCGCTATGGGTCTCACAATGCGGATACTGAGAAGGCCTGGTCCGTGCTCAAGGATTCTGTCTACGGCGTGACTTCCGATCATCAGGAAGGACCGCCGGAATCGATTTTTTGCGCGCGGCCCGACCGCAATGTCGTGCATGTCTCGACATGGAGCACCATCGAACGCAAGTATGACCCCGCTGTATTGGTTGAAGCATGGCAGCTTCTGCTGAAGGCCGCAGACACCTTCGCCAATGTTCCGACCTTTCGATACGACCTCGTTGATGTCACGCGCCAGGTGCTGAGCAATTTGGGGTTGTGGCAGTATCGCAAGATGGTCCGCGCTTTAGACGGCAAAGACCCGGGTACAATCAAACGCGAGACGCGACGGTTTCTCCAAATGATCCTCGATCAAGATCGCTTGCTTGCCACTCAACAGGAGTTCCTGCTTGGCAAGTGGATCTCGGCGGCACGCGGCGTTGGACGCACATCGGCGGACAAAGACTTGTTGGAACAGAATGCGCGAACCGTGGTCTCAACCTGGGGGCCGAAGATTCCCGCGCAGACATTACACGACTACTCGAATCGCGAATGGTCTGGTCTTCTGAAGAGTTTCTATTACAAACGATGGAAGATGTGGATTGACGCGGAGATCAAAGTCTTGCGCTATGGAAGCACAGAACCGATTGACTGGTTTAAGTGGGAAGACGCATGGACGCATCAACGCCGTCCTTTTCCATCAAGCCCGGCGGGCGACTCCGTGGCAATGGTCAGGCGTATTGCGCAAAAATACGGTGGCCTCGTGCAGCAATCTACTAAAGGGAGTCAGCCCGAAGCGACGTAGCGGCGGCGCCGGTGCCGCTGGCGCTCGGTTAACCCGGAGGAGAACTGAACATGGGAGCAGATCTAAGGAGTCACGAATCGAGGCGACTGTTACATGTGCTCGCTGTTGGTTTGGTCGCGGCCGGTGGATTTGTGCTGGCGGCGGAGTCAGGGTCACCGCGTTACGCGGTGTCTCCTCGCTTCGAGTGGCTGAGGCTTGGCGAGGTGAAACCATCGGGTTGGATCAAAGCGCAAATGTTGCGTAACCTCCATCAGGGGGCCATCGGGCACCTCGACCAACTCGCGCCGGAAGCACGCAGCGACATCTTCGCCAGCGGGCGGAACGCTCCCGGAAGGCCGAACGTTGCCAAGGAGGGATTTGAGCAGGGTACATGGTGGAATGGGGAAACGGAAGGAAACTGGCACCGTGGGTACATCATGACGGCTTATCTGACCGGCGATACCGAGGCCATGAAGAAAAGCGATGCCTACGTCCGGCATATCTTAAAAGCGCAGGACAATGACGGCTATATCGGGGTCTACAGCCCGGAGCTTCGATATTCGACAAGTAATGTGAATGGTGAGCTGTGGACCGAGACATGCATTCTGCGCGCCCTGCTGGCCTACTACGAGCTGACGGGCAAACCAGAAGTCCTTCAGGCTGTGGAACGGGCAGTGAAGCTGACCATAGGAAGATATGGTCCGGGCAAGATAACCGCCTTTCCTAACCCTCATTACCCAGGAGATGGAATCTCCCATGGCCTCATGTTCAACGATGTGCTGGAAAAGCTGTATCAGTTAACCGGGGACGTGGCCTATCGCGATTTTGGCGTCTGGCTTTATCACGACTATTGTGCCAGCGACCCTCAAAACCCCCACGATGGTACAGTCGCCTCGTTGCTCGATTTGGATAAGCCTTTGCGCGATCACGGCCCGACTACGGTTGAGCATATGCGCGTGCCTCTGTGGGCCTATTACGTCAGTGGAGACCCGCAACTCGGCAGAGCTTGCGAAAACGGGCTCAAGAAACTTGGGCGTTATATGTATCCCAGCGGTGCAATTGTGGCGATGGAGGATATCGGCGGAAGGCGGCCGGACCCCACAACAACCTATTATGAATTCTGCACAATGAAAGAATTGCTCAGCACCTATTGCTCAGCCTTGCAGAAGATGGGGAGCACTGAATATGGGGACGAAATAGAGAGACTCATGTTCAACGCGATTGAGGGCGCCGGGCTCGCCACAGGGAAAGGGGTTACATACTGCACGAGGGACAACCGCTATCGGATTGATGGATCCCTCAAGGGCAGGGACAAGTTCTCTCCTACCCACATGGATGTGGCGGTCTGCTGCAATCCGAATTCTTCTCAAGTGAGTCCACTTTATCTCGAGGCGATGTGGATGAGGTCTGACGCGGGATTGGCTGCGATGCTTTACGGCCCCTCGGTGCTTGATACAACTGTGAAGGGAGTGCCGGTCGAGATCGAGGAAAAAACCGACTATCCTTTTTCGTTTGCGGTTACCTTCATCGTCAACCCGGCTCGCGTTTCCGATTTCGCCTTGCGGCTGCGGAACCCGCGCTGGTCCAAGGGTACGCGCATAACCTGCCAAGGCGCCACGGTAAGCCGGGAAGAGGACAGCTTCATCCTGCGGAAAGAATGGAGAAAGGGGGACCAGGTAAGGCTCGAATTCAGTGGAGGAATCACTGCAACTAAGGCTGCCAACGGCGAGACCGCTCTCGAAAGGGGACCTCTCGTCTACGCCCTGGGAATTCCTGGAACCGCGAAAAACATAAAAGACTATGACCTTCCGGGGTTTGCCGACCAGGAGTATTTTCCCGCCCAAAACGCTACGTGGTCCTACGCGCTGGACTCAAGCGCGGCGGATCATGCCTTCGGGTTCAACGCCATATCCGAGGAAAAGACAAACACTCTATATCCTTACGACGCCACACCCGTCCGGTTGGAAGGGAAACTGATCAATCTCGACACGGGGAAAAAAGAAAACGTGCAATTGGTGCCGATGGCCTCAACGCAGGCCATTCTGCGGAGGGTGACATTCCCCGTGGGCCGACGTTGACGCGCAGCGCGCCCGGCTGTCAGCTTCTCAATTCCGACCCCTCACAGATGCCCAGCTTGCCCGGCTTGATGATTAAGGGCCACTGGAAGGCGACCGCAAGTGGCGCCCCTACTAACCTCGGTTCAGGGATGATCTTCCCACCACCAGAAGGGGCCGGTCTTCTTTGGCTGCGGCCAGGTTTCATCAAGGGTGCTGCCGTCGAACAGCTCGCCATTTTTCATGACGAAGCGGATGGCAGTGGTGTTCTGGATATTCTCCAAGGGATCTTTGTCCAACACTACGAGATCAGCCAGTTTACCCGGCTCGATGCTGCCCAGGTCCTCCGCGAGCCCCATGGCCTCAGCTCCGTTCAGGGTTGCGGCGCGGAGAGCTTGGAGGTTACTCATACCGCCCGCCTGGAGAGACCACATCTCCCAATGGAAACTGAGGCCCTGCAACTCGCCGTGGCCTCCCACACAGACCTTCCCCCCGGCTTTCATAATAGCCGCGGCCGAAGCTGAGCCCAACGCATAATCGTACTCATCCTTGCGATACCAGGTGCGGCGCGTGGTCTTGGAATCGAGCACGTTGTGAGGGATAAAGCGCCGCAATTTAGCGCTTTCGTGCACGGCACTGTTTTCAAAATAGTAATCTTCCGAGCCGGGTCCTCCGTATCCGCCAATGATAAAGGTTGGTGTGTAATAAGAGCCGGAGTTCGCGACGAAGCCAACCACGTCCTGGTAAAGTGAGAAGAAGGGGAACTGGTGCTCGACGGACATACCATCGACGACGTGCGTAAGGTCAAGTGGAAGGTCCGCCGCGCCTTCGGTTGTGGCTATCACATGTAATTTCTCGCACGCCTCTGCCACAAACTCACGTTGGCTGCGGTTGCCCACGAGGTAGGACTTCAGCAGATTGGTCCGGTAATAATGTGAGTACCTGCTAACCACCGCCTCGGCTTCTTCCTCCGACTGAAAATCATTCACCCAAAAAACTCCAGGTCCAGTGGAGTAAGCACGGGGGCCGATGATCTGTCCCGAATCGGTCAAGTCCTGATAGGCGAAGGCATCGTTGGTGGAAGTCTGAGGGTCGCGCCCGGCGGTAATTCCGTAAGCTAACGTAGCAAGAGCGTCCCAGTCCTGGAGATCGAGCACTCCGCGCCGAATCTCCATCCAATGTGCGTGTGTGTCGATGAAGCCAGGCACAATGACATCGCCGGAGAGATCGATCACTTTGGCGCCGGATGGGATGGCAATCGTTCCGCTTGGTCCCACGGCAACGATGCGGTTATTGTGTACCACCACATCTCCCGCGGCCAGCACTTCGTCACCGCGCATGGTCACGATCTTGGCGCCTTTAAGAACCACATCTCCGTCGGGCGCTCGGCGCGGGACTTCCACCACGACGGGGAGTTCTTGCGGGTGAAATCGTGCCGCCGCCTCCGGGGTGTTGCCTTGAGGCGCGTTGTTCCCGGCCTGAGCCGCCGGAGTTTCGGCCAGCGCGGCTTCCGCCTGCGCCAGAGGCAATCGGAAGTAGCTGGAGCCCAGCGTCCAAGCGATGGTCTTGCCGTGGTCCGCCCAACTGGCAAAATCGGCTCCCTTGTCGGTTAGTCGCCGGACCGCGAGGTCGGGAGAACTCAGGTCGACTTTGAAGGGCTCGCCCCCAACCAACGGTAGGTCGAAGAGGTAAAGCTGGTTTCGGTAAAGCGCCAGAGCCCGAGTGCCGTCCGGACTGGCCAGAATCTCGACCACAGGCGAGAATTCAGCCCCCCAGATATCCTTACCGCTCAAGGTAAGAAGTGTGCGCTTTTCCGTTCCATCCAAGCGCATCGATACGAGCGAATACTGCTGCTGGAGGATGCCCCCCTCGAAAGGACTCTTGGTTCCGGTTTCGGTCACGAGCAGGCGGTCCGGGTCTTTCGCGAAATGGGGATAGGCATATTGGGCGGCCGAGGCAATGACGGTCGGAGCTCCGCCGCCTGCCGGGACCGAAACCAGCTCCAGGCCGTCCACGGAGCGACCCCATTGGTTTTCCTGATCCATGGCCATAACGCGGGGGGCGCGCAGCACCACAATATGGGAGCCGTCGGGCGACCAAACAGGGTTCGAATAGTACGCCGGGAGACTCGCCACTTTGAGGGGGGCGCTGGGGCTGTCCGCGGCCACCTTCCACAAATAGCCCTCCTCGTTCTCCCAGGTGACAAAGGCCAACCATTTCCCGTCGGGCGACCAAGCCGGCTGGTATTCTCCGGCGTTGGTCTGGGTGACTCGTTGCGGGCTAGCCGACGGCAGTCTCGAAAGGTACATGTGGGCGAGGGACGAGTAGGCGAGAAGCTTGCCGTCGGGAGATTCAACCGCTGCTTGGATCAAGCGAGAGCGGACGGGACCTTCATCGACGCGACTTGGAAAGTTTAACTTGGGGCCCAACTCCCGCGAGACGGTCGCATGGAAGGGAATCACCCGATCTTGGCCTGTGTTCACGTTGATGGCGTGGAGCTTGCCGTCATAGGAGACCACCAATTCCTTGCCATCAGGCGTGAGAGCGTAGCCGGGAAGCAGGTCGACGCTCGAAAAGTAAGTATCCTGGTCGTCGTGCTGAACGGGAAACTTAAGCCAGCGGTCATCCTCAGTTCGCAGATCTCGAATCCGAAGAGCGGTGCCGGTGTCGTACCGGGTACCATAAACGAGCTTGGTCCCGTCTGGTGAAAGCCAGGGGCGGATAGCACTGCCCTGGTTGCTGGTGAGGGTTTGCTCCTCGCCGGTGCGCAAGCTGCGGCGGACCACTTGCCAGAGCGGGAATTTCACGTCCTCAGAGAAGTAGCCCGATTTCGCCGAGTAATAAATGTATTGACCGTCCGGCGAAGCCACTGGCCCCAAGGCGTTGCGCCAAGTGCTGGGGGGCGCATCGTCACGGGCCTTGGACTTGGTAATTTGCACGCCCGACCCGCCGCTTGTATCGTACATCCAGAGTTCGAAGGCAGCATTGTAAAACTGGGGCTTCTTGCGCGAGACCAGAATGTACCGGCCGTCAGGGGTCCAGGATGGTGAGGTGAACTGCGTATTCTCGTCCGCCGTCAGCGGGCGCGCGTCGGATCCATCCGATTTCGCGATCCATAAGTTGTCGGCGCCGGAGCGATCGCTCACATAGACGATGCTATGGCCGTCGGGAGAAAACCTGGGTTGCCGGTCGAAGGGCAAACCGCTCGTGATCGCCACGGCTTGTCCCCCTTGGAAAGGAAGCGTGTAGAGGTGACCGAGCATATCGAACAAAACAGTCCTGCCGTCCGGTGAAACATCCAGGGACATCCAGGTGCCCTCGTCGGTTTCAAACTGCACGGTTCGGGTCGGCTTCAACGAGAGCCCATGGAGGCCGCTGGGGTGGGCCGATTGCTGAATTGGCGTTTCTTGCGCCATGCCCGCCCTGCATCCAGCGGCAATGAGGCCGAGAGCCATGCCAAGTGCCACGAAGCAAAACCGGTGAAATCTAGCACGCTTTGCTATACAACCAGCATCCGAAACTGGGAGAGGCATAGGGGTTTTCTCTGAGCACCATGCTCAGCAGCAGGTGACGGTTGCGGGTTGATTCGGAGCGGACGGGATCGAGGCTTCTCCCCTGCTTCCCGCGCACTCGGATCTCAGTCGAATCCACGCCCCAAATCCTGGCTAAAAAGTGAACCTGAGCGCGAACTGAATCTGCCTTGACGTTCCGCTGCCGATGGTCCGTCCCAAAGTGTCGAAAATCTCCCCGAAACCGGCCGTGGTGGGGCCGGAATAGGTGGCGAACGGCTCGTCAAAAATGGGATGGTTGAAGATATTAAAGAACTCGGCGCGAAACTCCAAGTTCCGACTCTCCCCGATTTTCGTGTCCTTCATCAGTGAAAAGTCAATCTGCTCCATACTGGGTCCGAAGAAGGTATTCCGTGCCAGGTTGCCGAAGGTGCCCGCCGCCGGCATTGAAAAGGCATTGATGTTGAGCCAGTCATTCACTGTTTTGGCGCTCGCATACTGGCTCTGTCCCACCACATAGTCAGGCCGCTGGTTGGTGTAAAAATCGTTTCCGCTTTGGCTTTCCGGGATGTAAACGGTAGACGCGACTCCCGTCCTGAAGAGGCCCAGCGTTGAGACGCGCCAACCTGATGCCAGGCGGCTGGGCACTCCGGAACCCGCCAGCCGGTGGCCGGTCCCCATAGGCAGGTCGTAAAGGAGGTTGAAGTTCGCATCGTGGCGGACATCCCCGGAACCGTTGCCCTTTTCGGCCTTTAAATTATTCAGATTCTCGGGGTCTGACGCCCAAATCCCTTGGTCTTGCACATCGTCGATGGCGTGTCCATAGGTATAGTTGGCGGCAAAGAAAAGCCCGGATCCCAGCCGGCGCTGGAAGGAAATCTCGAGCCCCTCGTAGAAGCTATCTCCGTTGTTTCCCTCGAGGTAGATGTCGCCGAAATTCGAGTTGGGGCGTGCACCAATCGCGGGGTCAAACAGGTTAGTGTCTTCCTCGCGCCACAGGTTGCGTCCCAGGTTCCCCACGTAGGACACCTGGAAGGAATTGTTGGGGGTGAGTTGCTTGCCGACGCTGACGGTCCATTGATGGGTGTGAATATCGGGTTTATGCCACGGAAATCCGTAGACGTTGGGCGGAGGAAGAGCGGCCGCTTGAGAAAGGAACGGAGTATACGGGTAGGTGAGGCTCGGAATCTCCGCCTGGAGCAGCGTTGTAGCTCCTGGCAACGTGTTGTACGGGACATAATAGGATCCGAAGCCGACAGGGTAAGCCTGGTAGAAGATTCCGTAGCCGACTCTCACCACCATACCCGAGAGCGGCGCCCAGGCAAGACCTAATCGGGGAGCAAAGTCGGCCCGGTTGATTTGGAAGTACGGGTCTCCCGTATGTCCTAGCGATTGAGTTCGAGTATCGAATGGCCTGGTCGCGTAAAACGCATCGTGAGGTACGGTTTCGATGTCGTAACGCAAGCCGTAACTGAGCGACAGCTTGGGCCGGATCTGGAACGTGTCGTTCACAAAAGCCCCCACCTGAGTAGCTCTTACGCCGTTCGAGGGTGTGGGCGGGGAGATATACACGCTCGAAACGCTGTCGCTGACGAAATCCTGGAGCGAATTGTAATACAGGTCCGCAGAGGTCGAGCTATTGGCGTTCACCCAAACCCGCCACACGGTGGCGCCCCAAGTGAGCGAGTGGCGGCCCTTGATCTTGCTCATCGTGTCTCCGAACTGAAAGCTGGTATTGTTCTCGAGGAAGTAACCTTCCGTTCCCGGATCAACTGTAAGCCCGCCGATGTAAGTAAGAGGCCAGGGTTCCTGGGAACCGATCTGGCTGCCCCATCGCTGCGCTCCAGCCAGGAAGTCGTTGATCATCCCGTTGCCGAAGATATGTTCCTCGTGTATGGCTACGTTGGTCGTGCGGAGCGGCACGACCTGGTGATCGTAGACTCCCAGAGCCGAGGAAATGACACCAAACAGAGGCCCGTGAACGTTTGAGTCGTTCACGTTGACGCGGACGAATGCCGTGTCCTTGTCAGAGAACGATTGGTCGAAGCGCATCGAGGCCGTGTCCTCTCGAACGAAAGAGACCTGCGAGGTGGTGTAATTGTCTACCAAGTTGTTGCTGGTGGGCGAAGTGCCGAGCGGGTACATGTCAAGGATTGGAGCAAGTTGGGGCGAGGTGGAGAGCACGTCGCTCCGAAGCAGGCCGCTTGGCACCGTCCCCGAGCCGGTAATGCCCACCCGTTGGCGGGAGCCCTCATAATTCAGGAAGAAGAACGACTTGTTCTTCTTGATGGGGCCGCCGAAGTTTCCCCCAAAATTGTTGTAGCGGAATTCGGGCGAGGGCCCGGGCTCTGCAAAGAAATTGATCGCGTCCAGGTCGTTGTTGCGAAAGAACTCGAACATTGTGCCGTGGTACTGGTTAGTTCCGGACTTGGTGGCGATGTTGACGTAGGATCCCGCCGCCCGGCCATACTGCGCGCCGTAGTCGCTGGTCTGCACCGAAAATTCAGCCACCGTATCAAGGCTACCGGTGAGCAAGCGCGCGCCTCGTTCGTAGCCATTGGCCATGTAGGGCTGGTCGACGCGCGAGGCGTCGATGCCATCGATGGAAAACTGATTGTGCACGGAATGCAGGCCATCAAACGTGAGGTCGAAAATATAGTTCGTGCGAAAGACCGCGCCAGGAGTCAGCAAGGCGAAGCGCCCGTAATCTCGGCCATTGATGGGTAGCTCGGTGATTTGCTGGTTCTGCATCACGGTGCTCGAGCTCGCATCGGTGGTGTCAATGGTAGTCGCCTCGGAGCTCACTACCACTTCCTGCCGGATGCTGCCTAGCTGAAGCATCAAACTCAGGCGTACGGTAGTCGCCACATTGACGACGACACCGGTTTGCACCTCGCGTTGGAAGCCTTCCTTTTCGGCGACCACTTCATAAGTTCCTACCGGCAAGTCGGCGACCGCGTAATGCCCTTGGGCGTCGGTTTGCACCTTGCGAACTTCACCGGTGGCGGAATTCGTCACCGTGACCTGGGCATTGGGAACGGCAGCTTGGGTGGAATCGAACACCTGGACGAGGATCTGGCCTGAAGTCGGCGCCTGGGCTCGTCCCACAATGGAGAAAGCCAAAAGACCGCCGATAATCGGTACGCAAAGGCGTACAGAAGTCTTTGACATGGAGGTTTTCCCCCTTTTCAAGTTGTTATTGAAAGCCCTAATGATCAAATGTACAATCTCCCGGCGACACTTCCCAATTCATAGTTTTTATGCCAGCAATCAGCTTCCTGGGGTCATCTCGCTGAGCATCCTGGTAGTGCACGAAAGCAGCAAGGGTGGCGCGAACATCATTCTGACCTGGCAATTGGGGATCGGTATGCTGGGGTTAACGATCGCCGTGTGAATCGTCGCAGCCTTTGTCTCTGTCAACAAGGTGACGAAGATCGATCCGGCGATGGTGTTCAAAGGGTAGCACGGGAGGGCGGGGCTTCGGCTGTCATTCCGAGGAGTTCTCATGAGCCTGCGGCCCACCCGAGGCAATGGAAATCAGCGTAGTTCCCGCGAAAGCGGGGACCCATTGTCCGTATAATGGATTCCCGCTTTCGCGGGAATGACGTGACTTTCGGGCGAGCCGCAGGCGACGAGGAATCTTGAAGTGCGATGAGAACACTCAGAGCGAGATTCTTCGCTCCGCTCAGAATGACAAGCGAAGGGCTCGGAATGACAACGTTAATGAGGTTTTCACAGAGACTCTTCAGCCACGCCGATTCAAGGCGCAGGTGATTAATCAGGAGGCAATCATGGACGCACAGTCAGACAGTTTCGAGCGCCGCACTTTGGGGCGCACGGGCTTGGAAATCGGACGGTTGGGCATCAGCGCCAGCTATGGCGTTCCCGGTGGCGCCCTCGAGCGGGCGTTCGAGCGCGGTGTGAATTACATCTATTGGGGAAGCCGGCGCACCGCCTCGTTCGGGGAGGGGCTGAAGCATCTGCGGGCCCAGCGCGAGCGCTTCGTGCTGGTAATTCAATCGTACACCCGGGTCGCCGGGCTAATGGGTTGGAGCCTCGAGCGCGCTCTGCGGACACTCGATTTCGACCACGCAGACGTTCTGCTGCTGGGCATGTGGAACAAGCCCGTGACGCCGCGAATCCTCGACGCCGCGCGGCGCCTGAAAGAGCGCGGCCTGGTGCGATTCCTCGCGGTCTCCACCCACCAGCGCACGCTGGTCCCCGCGATCGCCGCCGCCAGCGACTTCGACGTCGTTCACTTCCGCTACAACGCAGCACACCCGGGAGCGGAGAGGGACATCTTCCCTCACCTCCCCGCCGCCGGCCGTCCCGGCATGGTTTCGTTTACCGCCACCAGTTGGGGGCAACTCCTCGGGAAGCGTGGGCTGCAAAACCTCTATCTGCCCGCGCACCCGCTTCCTAAGAACGAGCGCGTGCCCACCGCCACGGATTGCTATCGCTTCGTTCTGAGCCGGCCGGAAGTGGATGTGTGCCTGACCGGCCCCGCCAATGCCGCTCAAATGGACCAAGCACTCGAAGCCCTTCGCCTCGGCCCGATGACGGAAGATGAACTGGCGTGGATGCGCCGCGTGGGCCGGGCGGTGGTAGGCAAAGGCCCGGAGAACTAAGGAGACAAAGGCATGGAAAAGGCTATTGCGGTTCGCGAGGTCACGAAGTTGACGATGATACCCACATGATCTATTCGATGGATCTTCATATCTTATATTCTCACTGCTCCTCCGCATCATGGCAAGCCGCGCGCCGTAGATTCCGGAGGATGACAAGTCGCAGCCGAAGAAACATCGCCACACGGCCAAGCGCATCCTGGCGCTCTCGCTACACTTTCAGCCCGCGAAGGTAGGGGACGCTAGCCAGCGTCAAGTCCCAGTCCATTTCAACAAAGTAGTTCCTGACGCCGCCCGTCTTGGCAGCGGCAAAGAGCTTCTTCCAATCAATGGAACCTTGTCCGATGGGCACAATTTTCTTCTCTGTCGGTGACCAGTCATAAAGATGAAGTGAAATGAAGCGCCCAGGATATTTCGTTAGATAGGTGGCGGGGTCGAAGCCGAGTTGGATCACAAGAACTTGAAACTGCATTTTGACCAGCTCGGGATCCAGCCTCTTCATCAATTCGTCGTAGATCAACACGCCTCCGACTTCTTTGAACTCGATGTTGTGGTTGTGGTAACCAAGCTGAAGGCCTGCCTGGCGCGTCCGTTCGCCGAGCTTGTTCATTTCGTCGGCTGCCTGTGCCCAGTCGGCCAGGGTGGCGTCATCACGCCAAAGGGGAACGGTCGCGATGATCATTTGTTTCAGACCAAGCTCCTTGGCGAAGGCGATTCTGTCGTCCAGATTCTGCTTGAGTTCCGAGATCTGGAAGTGGCAACTCTCACAACCCAGGCCCGCACTGTGAATCATGCGTCTGATTTCTGAGGCTTTCATTTTCGCCAAGGCGCCAAAGCCGGATTTCTCAAAGCCCGGCGGCGAGCACAGTTCAATCATCTGGTACCCCCCGCCTCGAATCTGCCGCAAAGTGCCTTCAAAGTCCTTCCCGATCGATTCACGAAGTGGAAAGGTTTGAAGCCCGAGTGGCAATCCCAGCGGGTTGGCTTCGAGTTCCATCGCGGCTGCGATTCCCATGGCGCTAACATAAAGAAATTCTCTTCTCGAAATGGTCTGCATTTCAGTTCTCCTTGTCTACTTCCAAGGCTTGCACCGGCATAGCAGGCTGCGGAAAAACGCCTGAACACTGTCATTCTGAGCGAAGCGAAGATTCTCGGCAGTTGCAGTTTCAACGAACTGCGGAGATCCTTCGTCGCCTGCGGCTCCTCAGGATGACAGCCAAGCGAGTTTTTCCGCAGCCTGCTTGAGCCGTGCCGCCTTCGAACCTCTATGTTCACGTCATCTCAGGATTGAGGCTCCCAGCCCTTGCGGTACTCGCGCGACAGGTATTTGTTCGCTTCCGGGACATTGGTGATCTTCCGGTTCACGCTGTCGTACAGGAGTTTCCGGCCCGTGCGCAAGGCGATGGCGTATAAGTTGACTGCCTCGGAAATCGGGCCCGAGTTCAAAAAGCTTCCCGGTGATTGCGCCCCGCCACGGACGGCCGCCATCCATTGGCGCAGGCCCGGCGTAACCTCGCCCGGCGCGGGTATCTGCCGGGCAGGCACCGGAGGGCGCCCGTGCATCCTTTTTTCGGGTATCAGTCGCGGATTCTCCAGGAAAAATTCCGCCAGTACCTTCCCTTTGTCGCCGACAAACAATATGCCTTCGATCGGAAGCTCTTTGTTATCCTCTTCCAATTCCGGCGGTGTTGGCGGCCGCATCCCGCCGTCATACCAGGTGAGTTCCACCGCCGCTCTCGTCCCCTGTGCCGGATACTTGAAGCGGACAACACTGGCCGTCGGAAAGGAGAAATCATTCTTCACCCTCTTCGGGACGACGTCATTGAATTCACAGGTGTGACTCAGCATCGGCTCGACACTGGCCAGAGATCCCAACTCCAAGGCGTTGAAGACTGTCCAAAGACTGTAGTGGCCCATGTCCGCCATCGAGCCGCCTCCGAAGTCGTACCACCCGCGAAAGACCATGTGCGTGTAATCAGGGTGATAGGGACGGGCGGACTCCGGACCCAGCCACAAGTCCCAGTCGAACCCGTCCGGGATGGCGGGCGTGTCGGTCGGAATACTCGTGTACTGCGGCCACACCGGACGGTTCGTCCAGTTGTGGACTTCCCGGAGCGTGCCGATGGAACCGTCCTTGATCCAGGCGAGAACTTGCTCCATCGAGCCGTTGGCGTCCCAGGGCATAAAGTACGTGGACACGCCCTTTTCGCGGGCGGTGTCGATAACCAGCCGGGCTTCCTCCAGGCGATTGGCAATGGGCTTATGCATGATCACGTGCTTGCCCTTCTTCATGGCGGCGATGCTGATGACGCCGTGCAGATGGTCCGGCGTCATGATCTTCACCGCGTCGAGGTCTTTTTCCTTGTCCAACAACTCGCGAAAGTCCGCATAAGACGAGCAGCTGTTGAATGCGCCGCCCGGGCGCTTGGCGGCATAGAAGGTCTCGACAATGTCTTTTGCAACGTCCCGTCCTCCGGGAATAACACCCTCGCTCGCCCAGTCCGGCTTTCCGAGAGTGCTGCGAATCTCCTTGAGAAGGGAGTCGCTTGACCAGTCCCGATACCCAACCGCGTGCTTCGAGGGGTCGCACACCGAAACAATCTGGATCTCAGGCGCGGCCAGCAAGGGCAGCATCTCCCGCAGGCCCTGCGTGCCTGTGCCAATGTAAGCCAAAGTGATTTTGTCACTGGGTGCGACAACCCCAGGTCCTCCCAACACATAGCTTGGAACAATGGTGAACGCCGCTGATGCGGCGGCCGTTCCCAGAAACTCACGCCGACTAATCCCCGAATTCATTTTCCCACCTCATGTGCCGAAGATTTAATACGGTATTGCCAATCAATTCTCACATCCACGATCACCATCGTGGTCCGGTTGCGTTTCGAAGGGGACCACCCCGCCCCACGCCTCAGATGTGGTACCTTAGCCGCCGCGCTTTCGAACGGGAGAGTGGCATGCCCAAAACCGAGCCGGACCATAGAAGCGAGCAGTATCGCGCACGGATAAGCGCCACCGCGTCAATGCCTGAACCGTGATACTTAGGGCCGAGCATTGCCGCCTCGTATAAGTCATCTGAAGCAGGTGTGTCAAGGAGAAAATGCGGGGAAAAGTAATCCCTCAGTTTCGGTCTCGCGAGCGGGCTGGAGGGTGGGCACACGACTGCCTAAGCCTCGCCAACTGCGCGAGCAGATTGTGTGAATGAGAGGTCTCGATTACCTT
>Ga0209517_10003171_pt1 | contig 22520 bp, 18 predicted proteins | sample PeaSoiMetSII2010_FD_187695 | JGI IMG/M metagenome (GOLD analysis project Ga0209517, IMG submission 187695) | Peat soil microbial communities from Weissenstadt, Germany - SII-2010 (SPAdes) (version 2) | ecosystem: Environmental > Terrestrial > Soil > Wetlands > Peat | place: Germany...
TCCGATCTATCACCTGTGTGATGTGATGCTCGCGCACCAGTTGCGCGACACCATCCGCGACGCTTCTGCTTGTCGTGCGAACCACGCGCGCCCCCAGATTGTCGGCAAAGCGAATGTTTTCCGCCAGAGTTTTCTGGTCCTCCGGACGTGTATCCCGCCCAACATCTACGTAGATAACGAAGAACTCGCCGCCCATGGCCTGAGCCATGCGTGAGCCGCGGGCGATCAAATACTGTGCCGCCGGATTCGAACTCACGCACACGCCGATCCGCTCGCGCACCGTGTGCGCCTGCTGCACGTCATCTTTTTCCAGATACGCGTCGAGACTGCGGTCCACCACGCGCGTAACCTGGCGGAGCGCCAGTTCACGCAGCGCGATCAGGTTGCCCGGCCGGAAGAAATGCGAAAGCGCGCGCTGGGCACGGTCGGCCGGATAGACGTCGCCGCGCAGCATCCGGTTTTGCAGGGCTTGCGGAGTCAGATCGGCGAGCACAATCTCGTCCACCCGCTGCATCACCCAGTCCGGAATGGTCTCACGAACCTGCACCCCGGTGATTTGCTGGACGGTCGGGCCGAGGCTCTCGACGTGCTGCACATTCATCGTCGAAATCACGTCGATCTTCGCCTCCAGCAGTTCGATGACGTCTTCGTAGCGTTTCCGATGCTTACTGCCCTCGATGTTGGTGTGGGCAAGTTCGTCCACCAGCGCGACCGCTGGTTTGCGGGCAAGGATGGCATCCACATCCATCTCCTCGAAAACCGTGCCCTTGTACTCCAGTTTGCGCAGCGGGACGCGATCCAACTTGGTGGCCAGTTCCGCCGTCGCTTTGCGGCCGTGGCTCTCGACCACGCCCACCACGATGTCTTCCCCGCGGCTGGCTCGGCGGATGGCCTCACTCAGCATGTTGTACGTTTTGCCGACACCGGGGGCATAGCCGAGGAAGAGCTTAAAGATGCCGCGCGCCTTCTCGGGTGAAATTTCACTCAACCACTCCTCAGGTGTCTTGGCCATCGCAGCTATTGTCTTTCGTAGCGTCGAAATTGTCACGTCCATCGTACAATGCGGGTGTGAAAGCCAGCGCTCAGACCCAGGCGGTTCGCTATGTGGTGGTGGTTGCGGCAGTCGGCGTAATCACGATGGTGGATTTCCGGCTGCACGTTAACCACACCACCGTTGCTTTGATGTTTCTGGTGGCTGTCCTTTTGGCTTCCGCCTACTGGGGACTGCGCTATGCTGTGGTGCTGGCTCTCGCAGCCACGGTAGCCTTCAACTTTTTCTTCCTGCCCCCGATCAAAACCTTCACCATCGCTGATCCCCAGAATTGGGTGGCATTGTTCGCGTTTCTCGTGACCGCGCTGGTGGCCAGCAATCTGGCGGAACGCGCCCGCCGCGAAGCCGAACGCGCCAAGGGACGCCGCCGCGAAGTCGAGCGTCTTTACGGCCTGAGCCAGCGCCTGCTCGCCTCCGAGAATGTCCTCGAACTTCTGGATGCCTTGCCCCGCTATGTGCAGGATACCTTCTCGGTCGGAAGCGTCGCCGTGATCGCGGCCGGCCAACCCTCGATCTACCGTTCTTCGCTCGATGCTGTTTTCGATGAGAGCGTGTTACGCTCGACCCTTCTCCGCGGAGAGCCCATCACGGAGGCAGGCGTCTCCTACGTGCCTCTGCGCCTGGGAATGCGCACGGTCGGGGCCCTGGGCGTTGCCGGCGACGAGCTCTCGCGCGAGACTCTGGATGCGCTCGGAAGTCTGATAGGCCTGGCCATCGAGCGCGCCCGCGCCCTGGAGGCCCTCAGCAAGCATCGGGCTGAGCAGGAGCACGAGCGCCTCCGCTCCGCCCTCCTCGATTCCGTCACCCATGAATTTCGCACCCCGCTGACTTCCATCAAGGCCAGCGTCACCACTCTGTTGTCGGCCGCGACTCTGGATGATCAAGGGAGAAGGGAACTGCTGACCGTCATTGACGAAGAGGCCGATCATTTGAACCGTCTTGTCGGCGAAGCCGCCGAGATGGCCCAGCTCGACGCCGGCATGTTCCAGCTCGATCTGCAGCCCCATTCCATCCAGGACGCCCTCCAACCTGCCTTGGACGATGCTAAGTCCTCGCTGGAGAATCACCCGGTTGAGATTGTTGCCGCTGCAGACTTGCCCGACGTGCGCATGGACGCGCAGCGCATTCGCGAAGTGCTCATGCATTTGCTGGAGAATGCCGGTAAGTATTCCCCTCCCGGATCTCCCATTAAGGTGACCTGCGAGGTTAATGGCGACCGGCTCATGGTCAACGTGGCCGACCGGGGTCCGGGTATCGATTCGTTCGAGCAATCGTTAATCTTCGAGAAGTTCTATCGCGGCCATAATCAGCGCTACACGGCGCCCGGAACCGGCATGGGCCTGGCCATCGTTAAGGTCATCGTCGAAGCCCACGGAGGAACCATCGGGGTGGTCAGCCAGTTGGGCAGCGGTTCGGTCTTCTCTTTCAGCCTGCCCATTGACAAGAATTCGAGGCTTGCGAATAGCCCGCGCGAGCCGCAGTAATCCCACGCGCCAGGCACAGGTGTTTCGTAAATCGGGTCCGGAAAGGGCAGGGCTTCAGCCGTGCCATTTGCGAGGTCCGCTGAGGGTGAGGGCTCGCATTGTCTCGAAGTTCATTTGTGAATCGAGCTATGGGCAACACTCCCGGCTTGTACCCTCGCCTACGCTACAATCATCTGCATTCGATACCAGAGGCAGTTGACGAGCTTTCATGATCGGATGGAAACGATCGGCGGAAATGAACTATGGCAGCTGAGATCGCAATTAATAGGACTACTCTTCTCGACGACAAGAAGTCTTTTTACAACCGATTGCTGCTGGTGGTGGCCGGCTTAGGCGGCTTGCTCTACGGCGTGGATGTCGGCATCATTGCCGGCGCCTTGCCCTACCTGGAGGCGACCTCTCGGCTGAATGCCGGGCAACTTTCCAGCGTCGTTGCGGCTGTCTTGCTGGGCAGCGTGATCTCCACTCTGTTCGCCGGCCTGCTGGCCGACGGGATGGGCCGCAAGTACCTGATGGCACTCAGCGGCGTCCTGTTTGTCCTGAGCGTTCCCATGATCGCCCTGTCGCACGGCTATGGGCCGTTGATTCTCGGCCGGCTGTTGCAGGGCATCAGCGCCGGGCTGATCGGCGTCGTTGTCCCACTCTACCTTGCTGAATGTCTGACTGCGTCCAGCCGCGGCAAAGGGACGGGCATCTTCCAGTGGCTGCTGACCCTCGGCATCGTGGCCGCAGCTCTGGTTGGCATGTTCTTCAGTTACCGCGTAGACCTTGTGGCGAAACTCGGTGACCCAGACCTGCTCCGCGCCTTCAAAGACAGTGCCTGGCGCGGCATCTTCTGGGTTTCCCTGCCTCCGGGAATCCTGTTTGTGATCGGCACTTTCATGGTCGCGGAGTCGCCTCGCTGGCTTCTGCGTCGAGGCAGGAAAGACGCCGCCTACGCCGCCCTTCTTCGTTCCCGCTCCACCGCACAGGCCGATCTCGAACTCAAGGAAATGTCGGAAATCCTCGCCGCCGAAAAAGAGAAAGCAGCGGGGACCAGAGCCAAGGAATCATTGCTGCGGCGTAAATATGTGATCCCCTTCGTGCTCGCCTGTATCATCCTCGCCTTCAATCAAGCCACGGGCATCAACTCGATTATCGGTTACAACACCAACATCCTTCTGCAAAGCGGACTTTCCGATGTCGCTGCCCACTGGGGTTACGTCGTCTTCACCCTGATCAACTTCTTCGTGACCTTCGGCGCCGTGGTGCTGGTGGACCGCAAAGGACGAAAATTTCTCCTGGCCATCGGCACTGCCGGCATCATCGTGGCGACAATCGCGACCGGCATCCTCTTCCTTCGGACGGAAAGGTTGCGCGTGGATTCAAAGACCATCGTCCAATCCATGGTCGCCGCGGACCAGAAACTCTCATTGCTCTACAACCAGGAATTGGCCGGCAGACTGAATCCCGGACCCACACGCCCGACGTCGCTGGTCGTGATCTACTCCTACGGAGATTTCCGGGCGACGAGCAAGGTCGTCCGTTCCGATGATCCCGCCGCCAAACCGATCGAGATCACGCGCGACGGCTGCGTGCCCGCCAACAAGGTCGTGGCATTTTTCTCCAACCCGTTCGGCAATCTCGATGCCTCCCGCGAGGCGCCGCTCCGCATTGAAAACGCGCTCATCAGCCCCGTCCCGGGCACGCGTAACGGCTGGCTGGTCGCCATCACTCTTTTTGTGTTTATGGCGTTCTACGCCGTCGGCCCCGGCGTGTGCGTGTGGCTGGCCCTCTCCGAGTTAATGCCCACCCGCATCCGCTCCAACGGGATGAGCATCGCCCTGGTGCTTAACCAGGGAGTCTCCACCACCATCGCGGCGATTTTCCTGCCCACCGTCGGCAAGTACGGCTACTCGACCATGTTTTTCGGCTTCGCGGCATGCACCGTGGTCTACTTCGTCACCGCCACGTGGTTCTTGCCAGAAACGAAAGGGAAGACGCTGGAGGAAATCGAAGCTCACTTTGAAGGCGCGGGCGCGAAGTCCTAGGAATGGCAGCGCCAGCATCTTGCCGGCTGGTGCGAGGCGGAGCTCATGTGGGGACAGCCGCCCTCGGCTGTCCGGCGGAGCGAAGCTCCGCAGCCTCAGACCCCGTTTGCCCCTCACCCCAACAATGATTTACCCTCAGCCCAAGTCCCCATGACTCCTCTCAAACCGAAGAAAGACACGACCAACCACCAGCATTCCCACGCCATGCGGCGCGAAATCTACGAGCAGCCCGCGGCCATCGCCAAGACAGTCGAGAAACACCTGAAAGACGACATGATCTTTCCCGGGGAACTGGATGCCATCGAAGGCGCACTCCTGACTTTCGGCAAGCTGATCATCGCCGCCAGCGGATCGAGCCGCCACGCTGGCCTGGCCGGCGAGATCATGATTGAAGATCTTTCCGGCGTTGCCGTTGACGTCGAATACGCCAGCGAATACTGTTACCGCTCGACTCACGCCGCGGTTGCTCCTCTCGTGATGGTCATTACCCAGTCGGGAGAGACTGCCGACACCATCGCGGCGCAACGGGAGGCTTCGAAGCGCGGAGTGCAAACCGTCGCCGTCTCCAACGTTGCCCAGGCCACAATTGTGCGCGAGGCCTCAGCCGCCCTGATCTCAGGGGCTGGCCCTGAGCTGGCGATTCCCGCCACCAAGAGTTTCACGGCGCAGCTCACGATCCTCTACCTGATGGCGCTGTTTCTGGCGCGCAAGCGCGGACGCATGACCTCGGAAGTCACCCGCTCCTACTTGCAGCGCCTGCAGCGCGTTCCCCAGGCTATCGAGCAGAACCTGCGTACCTGGGACGATCTGGCCGAACAGTTTGCAGCCGCTCACTTCAAGGCAGAAAAATTCCTCTATCTCGGCCGCGGCGTGCACTACGCCATTGCTCGTGAGGGCGCGCTCAAGCTGAAGGAGATTTCCTATGCGCACGCTGAAGGCTATCCTGCGGGGGAACTCAAACACGGCCCCAATGCGCTGGTGGATGAGACATTGCCCGTCGTAGTGCTGGCCACCTGCGACCACGGCGATCCCGATTCAGAGTTGCGCTACCGGCGAACGCTCGAGGTTATGAAGGAAGTGAAATCTCGCCGCGGATCACTGGTGGCAGTGGCCACCGAAGGCGACAGCGAAGTTGCAAAGATCGCCAGCCACGTGCTCTACGTGCCTGCAGCTCCCGAACTGCTATTGCCGATTGTCGAAGTGATCCCTCTGCAACTCTTCGCCTACCACGTCACGGTCAAGAAAGGATACGACGTGGACCATCCCCGCAACCTGGTGAAGGCCGTGGTCACGGAGTAGGTGTGGGTCCGGGTCTTTGTGGGTCCGGGTCTTTGACCCGGACGGGCCGGGCGAAGCCCGGCTGCGGGTGCCCCATCCTAACGTCGCGCCTTTTGCGACGTTAGGGTGGGGATTTTGATTTTCGATGCCCCAAACAAAATCCCCGCCCAGCCCGGGCGCCCCATGTCTCGCGTTCTTTGAGTCAGTTACGAAACTCGATGGAACACGCTAACGGTGGGATCAAGTCTGCTCTAGCCGCGAAGCGGCGGCATGTGACAGCCCGGCACGGCAGTGCCGGGAAGGCAAAAGTGGAGTGAACCGAGTCCGCTTCAGCGGACGGCACGAGTTTCGTAACAACCTCGTTCCTTGCGAGACGTGGGGCTGTTAGCCCGGCGAAATGCGTCAACCCCCTACTCCGCCGGTGGCTGCCCCATCTCCGCTTCCTCCGCATGATGGCTCTCTTCCGACAACTTCCGCAGCGACAATCTCTCCCGGTGCGCCAGCGCCAGACCCACCGGCACGACAGCGGCAAACGTGACCAGCCACAGCAGAATCCCGCAACTGGCCGCCAATTCCGTAGGCGCGGCAAAGGGCCCCGCGAGCATCGCGATGACCGCGAGCTGTGAACCTCCGCCAACCCCTGGCAGCTGAAGGATCGATCCCGCCATGCTCGCTCCCATGAGAATCAGGATCTGGAGGAGCGGGATATCGAGAGCAGGAACCTCATAGGAGTGTGTAACCGCTTTGTAGGCTAGTGCGATGACATACCACATGCCGACCGAGGTCACGGCGGCCCAAAGCAGAGAGAGGGGGCCGTGGATTGTGTTCAAACCCACGCCGAACTTCCTCACTTCAGCGGCCGCTCTATGCCCCAAATTCCGCGGCAGATGGGACAATCCGCGCTCAATACGCTGTGCTATCCACTCCCCCCAGCGGTTGATCGCGATGGCGAGAACAGCTACGGCCACCACCACCAGGTTCAGCAACAGGACGCCAAGCCGCAGAGCGCGATAAAAGGATCCTGGGTCCGGAATCGAAAGCATTCCTCCCTCTCGGAAAACGGCGACTGCCAATAGAAGTGCGAAGGCTCCAAAATCGAAGATGCGCTCCACCGCCCAGACGGCAAGCTGGGAAGAGAAAGAGAGCTCCATGCGCCGCGCAATCAAGTACGGACGAATAAACTCTCCCGCCCGTCCCAGCAGCGCTAGCCCGGCAAATCCGATGAGTGTCGGCGACAGCAATTCGACCGCTGTCGTCTTCGGCCGCACCGGCCGAAGAAAAATCTTCCACCGCACCGCCCGCAGCACGTATGCGAAGTAGATCAAAGCAATGGCATAGAACACGCGGAGTTTGTTGATCCGGTGGGTCTGACTCCAGAACGTTACCCAGTCGAAGGTCCGCCAATGCCGGTATTGCAGGTAAAAGAGAACCGCCAGGATAAGCAACATCACTGCAATGCCCAGAATGCGCTTTCTATCCATGAAGGCAGAGAATCTCCGCGCCGCGGCCCTCGCAACGCGAAGTGGGAAACGGCAGTTCCAAAGGTAAATGACTGCGTCCTACGGGTCAAACCAGTGTGGCGCGGGCACTCTTGCCCGCGGCTTTTGGTTTCGGCCTGTTCATGTGGCGCGGGCACTCCTGCCCGCGGCCTTTGATTTGGATTCTTGCTTTTCGCCGCTCGGTGGTTTTGGATGGCGCAGCGCTTCCAGCGCTGCGATCAGGGTTCGGCTCAAGATGCGGGCTTTAGCCCCCGAGGTCCGATTCCCTAATCGCCGACCTTCGCAGCACTTGGTTTTGTTGGCGCCACAGATTTGGAGCCGCGCGCCTTAGCCCCGGAAGCCTGCGCCTTGCCACCCGTGCTGTTGGCGGCAGGCGCCGCCTTCTGCGCCACTTTCTTCTTGTTGAAATCCTTCACCACGCGCGCCACATACGCCCGCGTCTCGTAAAACGGAGGCACGCCGCCAAACTGCTCTACCCGCTGCGGCCCCGCATTGTACGCCGCCAGCGCCTTCACCAGGTCAAAGTCGTAGCGCTCCAGCAACTCCCGCAGATACTTCGTCCCGCCCTCGACGTTGGCCTGCGCGTCGAACACATTCGGCACGCCCAGTTGCGACGCCGTTCCCGGCATCAACTGCATCAGTCCCTGCGCGCCCTTCGGCGACACCGCCCGCACATTGAACCCGCTCTCCGCCTTAATGACGCTGTTCACCAGGTCCGGATCCAGTCGGTACCGCCCGCTCGCCTCGTTCACCACGTCCGCCAGATTCGTCTGGGGACGCCCGGGAAATCCTCCCCTTGGATCGCTTGCGTTCCCGATGTGAAGCGATGATGTCGAGGCCACTCCGGCTGCCGGCAACTCCGGCGCCGCCTCAAAGTGCTCAATCTCCGCCGTCGGGACATCCACATAATTCGATCCGTCGGCGTTCACATAGAGCCGCGTGATCTCGCCCACCACTTCCCGCCGTTCATGCCGGATCGAGAACCCGTTTTTCAGCACCGCAACTTCCGTCGCGAAGCAGGGAAGCGCCATCACCGCGAGTATCGTGATGATCGCAACCCGCAACCGAAATGACCTAACCCGCCGCATGAGTTCGCCGTTCACTGGCCACTGATCACTGGCCACTGACCACTGACCACTGCCTCCACCGCCGCCGCCACTCCGCAATTGTCGTTGCCGCGAGTCACTCTCCACCCGCGCCCGCGCAATTCTTCGCAGGCATTTCCCATGATAACCGGATGCCCTGCAAACTCAAGCATCTCCACGTCATTGTGATTGTCACCAATGGCCATGACCTCATCGCGCCGGTAGCCCCGGTGTGCCGCCCACCGTTCCAGCGCATGCCCCTTGGAACAGCCGGCATTCAACACGTCAATCATGGACAAGTCCCGCGCTGGATACTCCGTCCGCAAAACCGTAATTTTGCCGTCCATTCCCGCCGCGTCGAGCGCTCGCAGCGCCTCATTCATCCGCGCCATCGTCCCGCAAAACATGGCCTGTACCGGATCCCGCACCACCGCCTTTTCGATGGGCACCACGAACTCGATGAACTCCATATTCTTCTCGACCCAGCGCCGGATGCTCGGCCCGATCTCATCCAGCCGTTCCAGTACGATGGCTCCCTTGGTTTCGGTGTCAAAAGTCAGAACGGTATTGCCGCGGAATTCTTGCATGGCCCGGCACAGGCTCCGGCAGGTTTCCGCCGGCATCAGGTCGCGATGAAACGTTTCCCCCGCGAGCGACCGCGTGACCGCCCCATTCGAGCTGATCAGCCACAGATCAAACCCCAGCTGCTTCGCGATGGGCAGGGCAAACGTATGCCGCCGCCCAGTCACGAGCACGATCTCGATGCCCGCCGCGTGGGCCTTCCGCAGCGCCGCTAGATCGCCCTCGGAAATCTGAAATTGTGGGTTGAGCAGCGTGCCGTCAATATCGGTCGCCAGCAGCCGGATGGAAGGCTTCGAACTCGTCACCATCCACAATTCTAACATCGGCCGTCTGCGGTCAGCCGCCCCCGCCGAGTGCCGGTAATGTCTCAGCTTGCGGAAACAATTATGTGGGGACAGCCGCCCCCGGCTGTCCGGTCGAGAGAAGCTCGACAGCGCTTTTGGTGTGTGCGTGAGAACTGAAGTCCGGGGAGAACGGTGGACCGAACCGCCCAAATCCAGCCGCGAAGCGGCGGCACGTGAAAGCCCGGCACGGAAGTGCCGGGTCGGAGTGGGGAACAACGCGCGAGTCCCCAAGGGACGGAACAGTTCTCACGCCTACTCTTAGGTCCCTGCGGATTGCTCGCCTGCCCTCCTACGCCTTCAGTCTCCCCAGCAGCGCGCTCGCCTTGCGGAACCACGGCCGCTCCCGCCTCCGCAGATATCCGGGCATCGTCGGCTTCTTGTCGAGAATCTTCTGCGCCCACTCCCGCGCCTCGGCGATCCGTCCCTGCGACTGCAGAAACAGGGCGTAGTGATAATAGGTTTCCGACATCGTCGAAATCCGGGTCGCCTCGCGAAACAGCGCATCCGCCTTTTCGCTCTGCCCGGTCTGCGCGTACGCCCAAGCCAGCAGCCCCTTGGCGCGATGGAAGTCGTAGTCGGGATCGGAACTGACGGCGCGCTCCAGGTCCGGCACAGCCGCAGCAAAGTCTCCCAACTCAACTTCTGCGATCCCGCGACGGTAGAACGGATCCTCATGGTCGGTTCGCGAGGAAATTGCTTTGTCGTAACAGGCCCGGGCCTTCGCGAAGTTGCCGTCGTCGAGATAGAGCAGGCCGAGTTCTTCGTAGTTTCCCGCCGAAGGGTTGTCGAGGATCGCGCGTTCCAGTTCTCCAATGCGCCGCCGCCGCGGGAAAACCTGGAACGAACTCCGCAGCAGCCCAACGTCCGGAATCACTTCCACCACGATGTAGACCAGCGCTCCTATTGGATGAATCAGGATTACCCAGATCCAGAAAAAGTCCGGACGCCGCCGGATGAAGTGGACAATAGCCACAACCCTCAGCAGAATGCCCCACCACGAGAATGCGAAGAAGAGAAATCCCATTGCGAAACCGCACTATAGCATGCGGAGCGGCCACGGCTTCGGCCATTGCGGGCGGACGAACACCCCGTGGTAACTTCAGCACCAGATACGAGTAAAGGTGGGTCTCGTCAACGTGATTCTGCTCACAGACTCCCAACCGCTCTCGCCCTACCATGCCATCAGAGGCCATGCCCTCAGATTAACGATCCACCTCGATTTCCGCCCAGGAGGGTCGCATGTTCCTGTTTCTAGTTTTCCTGCTCTTCGTCCTCGGCGCGGCTCTGATTCTTCTTCTGCCTGCACTCTGGGGGCTTGAAATCTACCAAGGCTACTCCGCTCCTCGGGCCGTCACCTGCCCCGAGACCAGGCAGCAAGTCGGCGTCACGATTGACGCCACACACGCCGCTGCCACGGGGCTCCGTGGCACTTCCGATTTCCGTCTCGCCGACTGCACCCGCTGGCCCGCCCGCGCCAAGTGCGGCCAAGAGTGCCTTCCCGAAGCCCTACACAGCGAACCCTACACCCAGGGCGAGGTCCCAGTCTCGAAGTCCCGCCGCCAGATCTATCATCTGCCGGTGCTGCTGGCGGCCTTCGCCGCCTGGTACGTCGGGATGGTCTGGCATTCGCAGTATGCGTTCCGCGACCGCTGGATGGCCGCCCTCGGCCTCACCCCGGCCGAACTGAAGCAGTTGGTTCTCTGGTACTCGCCGCACCTGCTCAGTGTCGGCGCCTGCCTGCTGTTCGCCTATGGAGTCGCATGGCTGCAAACCTGGCTTTCGCGCCGGGGCGTCTGGCAGGGGATTCTTTCCTCGACCGTGCTATGGGCTGCGCTGCTCCTCGCGACTCTGCCCTCGCTGTTGGGTTTCTTGCGCGACCTGCTCCTGATCGAGGCCGGCTACACGCTCGTGGCCACGATCGTAGTCGGAGCCATCATCGGCGGACTCAGCGGCAGACTCACTCTACCGCTGGAAGAGAGTAGCGAAGCCTAACCGGATTCTCCACATATAGCCGTCGCCTGTAGACATCGTCCCGCCTCCGCGTTACCCTCTCGTCCATGAACCGACGAGACTTCGTTGTTGGATCTGCCGCAACTGCTGCCGCAATCGGCCTTCCCCATCTCTCGCACGCCGAACCAACCGACCTCCAACCGATCTGGGCAGAAATCGAAAAGCGTCACGACGAAGCCCTGAAGCGCCTGCAAAGCTGGATTCGTCAGCCTTCGATTGCCGCCGAAAACAGCGGGGTCAGCGAAGGCTGCGACCTGACTATGCAGATGCTCGGCGACGCGGGATTTCAGTCGGTCACAAAGATCCCAACCGATGGGCAGCCCGGCATCTTCGCCACCCTCGACGCGGGTGCTCCTCGCACTCTCGGTGTTTACTTCATGTACGACGTGAAGCAGGTTGTGCCCTCGGAATGGTCGTCGCCGCCGTGGGACGCCGCCCTGGTCGATAAGCCCGGCCTCGGCAAAGTCCTGATCGGGCGCGGCGCCGTCAATCAGAAGGGACCGGAAGCCACGTTCCTCGCGGCGCTGCACGCCATTCGCGGCGCTGGGCGAAAGCTCCCCGTGAACCTGGTGTTGGTGGCGGAAGGCGAGGAAGAGATCGGGTCGCCTCACTTTCCTCAAATCGTGCGCCGCCCGGAAGTGATTGCAGCTCTCCGCAAGTCAGAAGGAATTTTTATGCCCGGCGCCTCGCAGGATCTCGACGGCAGCGTCAGCGTAACGCTTGGTTCCAAAGGTGTCATTGAGCTCGAACTTGTTTCCAGCGGCGAGCGCTGGGGACGAGGCCCCACTCACGATATTCACTCCAGTCAGAAGGCGTGCGTTGACAGCCCCGCCTGGCGCCTGGTCCACGCGCTCAACACGCTGGTCTCCGCCGACAGCAATACGCCTGCCATCTCCGGTTTTGCCGACAAGGCTCGCCCGCTCTCGGACGCAGAAAAACAAATGATCGCCGCCGCGGCCAAGCGCATGGACGAAAACCTGGCCAAGCAAGCCTTAGGCGTCCAGCACTGGATCAATGACGTGGGCTGGCAGGAGTCGCTCGAAATGCTACTCTCGCGTCCCACTGTAAACATCGAAGGATTGGTCGGCGGCTACACCGGGCCCGGTGGCAAAACCATTCTTCCGCACCACGCCGTCGCCAAACTCGATCTGCGCCTCGTTCCCGACATGACCGCCGCCGATGCCTTGGCCGCGTTGAAAGCTCATCTGGCTAAGCAGGGATTCCCTGAGATCGAGGTCAACATGACTGGCGGCTACGACCCCAACAGCACCGCGTTGGACTCAAGAATCATCCAAGTCGAGCTGAAGGTTTACCGCGCCAAAGGCATCGATCCGATCGTTCTTCCGCGCAGTCCGGGATCTTGGCCCGGGTATGTCTTCACTGGCGATCCGCTGCACCTGCCCGCCGGCCACTTCGGCTTGGGGCACGGCGCCGGCGCCCACGCGCCCGACGAATATTACCTCATCGAATCCGCCAACCCCAGGGTGCTGGGGATGGATGGCGCCGTGCGCTCCTACGTCGAGTTCCTGTACGGGATGGCAGCATGAAGATGATTGCCGCTTGTCGTTCCGAGCGAAGCGGGAAATCTGCTCTTCGCTCGATTCCAATGGGGTGACTTCGATCGGCTGATGAAGTCCCTTCCACGAGCATATGACACACGCGCCCACCGTTTCTGTCCAAGGGAATTCTGATCAGGTTCTGCCTTTCTTCGCGCTCTTCGCGGCCTTTCTTGGCGCACTTCGCGGTTAAAACCCCCGGCAGCCCGCTGTTTTTGTCTAAAGGCACTCTGCTTAACCGCCCGACCAACCTTTGACAACCCTCTGACTTCTTGGTGACACCCGACCTTTCTCGCTGCATTATCTTCTCCTCACGTTGACTTCGAAGTCCCTGCCTCGAGTGCAAACGTCATTCCACGAGAATTCTGGAGCGCAAAGTCATGAGCAACGAAAAACTAACTTCTCCTGCCGCCACCTCCGAACCAACTCAACCCTCCGCCGCCGACGAAGTGAACAAGCAGTGGAACCGCGTCATCCGCCGGCGTTCCTTCTTGAAGGGCCTCGGCGCGACCGGAGCAGCACTCTCCGCCGGCACCTTCCTGGGAGCAAAAGCAGAAGCGCAAAGCAGCAGCGGCTCGATCAGCCAAGGTGACGCCGCAATCCTGCGCTTCCTGGCCGCGGCTGAAATCATCGAGAGCGATCTCTGGTTGCAGTATCAGGAATTCCTGGGCGTCCAGGACAACGAAGTGTCCAGAATGGCCAGCAAGCAGATTCCGGGTTATCCGGCACAGCCCACCGGTGGAAACTCTGCCTTTACCACCGAGATACTGAAACTCGATCAAGACATGCCGCAGTACATTCACGACAACACGGAAGACGAACTGAGCCACGAAACATTTATCAATGCCTATCTAATTTCGAAGGGGTATGACCCCGTCAGCTTAGACGGCTTTCGCAACCTGCCGAGCAGCACCGCGACCGGGGCCAATGATGTCGGACGCCTCACCAATCTGATGGAACTCACCGTGGATACCAGCTTCTGGACCCGGTATCGCAGTGCCGCCGGAAACCCGGACTTGGGCGACACTTTCCCCCCTGCGGTTCCCAGCTTGGCCGTCAACAAGCATCCGGCAATTCCTCGCTCCAACGGCGACGTGGACGATGCGAATTTCCTGACCGCGATCGCCTTTACCGCGGGCTTCCATTTTGCCTTCATCGAGCAAGGTGGCAGCAGCCTTTATCCCATGCTGGCGCAGCGCGTCTCCAACGTGGAGGTCTTGCGCATCCTGCTCTCCATCGGCGGGACCGAAATCACGCATTTCCAGACCTGGCAGGACAAGGCAGGCAACGCCACGCCACTGAATGCCGTCGATCCCGTAACCGGAGTGAAAGTGGCCTTTACCGACCTGACCAATCCAAGCGTTGGGACAGGCTTCCAAGCTAACTTGATCATGCCTGAGCCCACCGCGTTCTTGAACCGTAACTTCCCCCATTGCTCGATCATTCGTCCTACAAACACGATGAATGCGGCAATGGGCGCCGTGACAGGCCTTACGAAGGACGGTCTCTTCATTGGCCAATCGCCAGACTTCTTCAGCTTTATTAAAGAACTGGCAATGCAGGCCGACGCGGCCCGGCGCCACGTGTGACAGGAAAGTTGGCGGGTGCCCCATCCTTGCCGTTCTTTGCGGCAAGGATGGGATTGCCGTCGGACCATTTCGAGCCGCGGCCACTGCCGTCTTAACTTCACACATTCCAAAATCGCACGAATTTTCCACAGGAGGACTCGATGTTTGAAGGCTTGTTTCAACCCATGCACCTGCTGATCGTTGCCGGCATCGCTTTGCTGTTCTTCGGCCCCAAGAAACTCCCTGAGTTGGGCAAGGGAATCGGCGAAAGCATCCGCGGCTTCAAAGCCGCAATGGCGGCCCAAGACGAACCGAAGCCCGATTCCAATAAGCCGGGACCGACTCAGAACTGAGGGCTAAGCCCTAAGCCCTAAGATCGAAGCCGCAACTCCCAAGTCCTGACTGGCAACTGGCAACCGGCAACTGGCAACTGCCTCTGCTACACTCGCATTCGTCATGCTCACTCATCTCGAATGCACGCGCTGCGGCGACCGCTATCCCGCCGACCGCCCGCAATCCGTCTGCCCCAATGATGCCGGCGTCCTTTACGCTCGCTACGATCTCGACAAGATCAAGCGCTCCTTCTCCCCTGCCCGCCTCGCCGGCCGCGCTCCTACCATGTGGCGCTACGACGCTGTCCTCCCAGAAGCCGATCCCGTCACCCTCGGCGAAGGCTTCACGCCCATGCTCCCCAGCCGCGAATATCCCAACGTCTTCATCAAGGACGAAGGCCTGAACCCCACCGGATCATTCAAAGCCCGCGGACTCTCCGCCTGCGTGACCATGGCCCGACGCTTCGGCCTCAAGAAACTTGCCATCCCTTCGGCCGGAAATGCCGCTGGTGCCCTCGCCGCTTACGCTGCCGCCGCCGCACTCGAAGCCCACATCTTCATGCCCAAAGACGTTCCTTCCGCCAACCGCATCGAGTGCGACTACTACGGTGCGCAGGTCACGCTGGTGGACGGCCTCATCTCGGACTGCGCCCGCAAGGTCGCCGAACTCAAGGATTCCGAGTCTTGGAAAAAGGACGGCTGGTTCGATGTCTCCACTACCAAAGAGCCCTATCGCGTCGAAGGCAAGAAGACCATGGGCTACGAAGTTGCCGAACAGCTCGGTTGGACTATGCCGCAGGGCATCATCTATCCCACCGGCGGCGGTGTTGGCCTGCTCGGCATGTGGAAGGCCTTCGAGGAGATGCAGGTTCTGGGATGGATCGGTCGCGAGCGCCCGAAGATGATCACCGTGCAATCATCCGGTTGCGCGCCCATCGTTAAAGCATGGGATGAAGGCAAGTCCGCTGCCGATATGTGGGCCAACGCCGCCACTCTCGCCGCCGGCCTGCGCGTCCCCAAGCCCTACGCCGACTACCTGATTTTGGACATACTAAAGAAGAGCAAGGGCACCGCGGTCGCCGCCACCGACGAAGAAATCCTCGAAGCCACCCGCCACTGGGCGAAAGTCGAAGGCATCTTCGCCGCACCCGAAGGCGCAGCCTGCCTAGTCGCCTACCGAAAACTTCGCGCCAGCGGATTTTTCAAGCCGGAAGACACGGTCGTCCTGTTCAACACCGGCAGCGGCCTGAAGTATCTGGATGTCTTGGATACTCGTGTGGACTCAGCCCGTGTGGGCGCGGGCGACTCGCCCGCGCAGTCGGCGCAATCGGATAAGCCAACCGCCCGCCAGATCGGCGGCATCATCGGCCCGTACTGATCCCGCTCTCCTCCGTGTCCTCTGTGTCCTCTGTGGTTAAATAACAGCCAGCATGACCGATCGCCTCTACTACCACGATTCCTTCCTCTACGATTTCGACGCCGAGGTTCGCGAACTCGCCGACAGCCCGCGCCCGTCGCTCATTCTCGACCGCTCCGCCTTCTATCCCACCAGCGGCGGACAGGTCTTCGACACCGGCTGGATCCTTGCTGGTGACCCGAACGATCCTACCAAGCTGCGCGTCACCGAGGTCGCTGAGTCGGAAGACGGCCGCGTCGTCCACTATCTCGAAGCGCCGGTGAAGGACGTCAAGCCCGGAACCCGCGTCCATGGCCAGATTGACGCCTCGCGCCGCCGCGACCACATGCAGCAGCATTCCGGGCAGCACGTGCTCTCCGCCGCCTTCGTGCGCCTTTTCAACCTGCCGACGGTTTCCTTCCACATGGCCGACGACTACTGCTCGATCGACCTCGACACGCCGAATTTGGCCAGAGAGCAAGTCGAATTCGCCGAGCGCCTCGCCAACGAAATCATTTTTGAGAATCGCCCCGTGGACATTCGCTTCGTGACTCGCGACGAAGCCACGACGCTCGGCCTGCGCAAGCTCCCTCCTGCCAAGGGTGCCCCAGGTCTCGCCGGGGTTGCGAGACCTGGGCGCGGGGACGAACTTCGCCTCATTGATATCCGCGACTTCGACCTCAGCGCCTGCGGCGGCACCCACGTCCGCCAAACCGGACAGATTGGCTCGATCCTTTTGCGCAAGATAGAGAAAGTTCGCCAGGGATGGCGCGTGGAATTCGTCGCCGGCCAACGCGCCGTCTCGACCGCCCGCCGCGACTTCACCACGCTGACCGAAGCCGCGGCACTTTTTTCGGCCCACATTTACGACCTGCCGCAACAGGCGCGAAAGTCGCTCGATGAGATCAAATCGCTGCGCAAGCAGCGCGAGCGGTCTCAGGAAGAACTCGCGGAAGCGCAGGCTGCGGCGCTGCTCGCCGGAACTCCCGAAGCCAACAGCCGCAAACTCGTCGTGCGCACTTTCTCCGGCCGCGACCTGAATCACATCAAGCTGCTGGCGCAGCAGCTCACTCGCCTCGCACCGAACGCGGTCGCCCTTCTCGCTACGACCTCACCGCAGCCGTCACTGGTATTCGCCCAATCTCCCGGTCAGCCCTTCGACATGGGGGCGCTGCTGAAACAGACGATCGCTGCTCTCGGTGGTCGCGGCGGCGGCAGCAAAGACATGGCACAAGGCGGCGTGGCCAATGGGGATGGGATCGATGCCGCCCTCAAGCAAATCGCGCAAAAGCTTTCGAGCGCCCCGGCAGTTCCGATGTAGCCCGTTGCCCTGGCAAACGCAGACCGCTGCAGTCGGGGCTGCGTTGACAGGCCGGGAAAAGCCTGAGCAGCCGTGGAAGAGCGGCGCTTCAGCGCCGCGCGGGCGATGATCCAGGAACGGGCTTAAGTGTGTGCGTGAGAACTCGAACTTGGGTGAGACGGTGGAGTAGGCGCTACCAAATCCTAGCCCCGCAGGGGCGGAATCTGATAGCCCGGCACGGGAGTGCCGGGAAGAAGTGGGACAACGGAGAGAGTCCCGAAGGGACGGCACTGGTTCTCACGCACACACTTAAGCCCCGGCGAGAGCGCCGCGAGCTCTACGCCTGATCGTGCGACCGGCGCGTCCATTCCCACCAGACCTTGGGATCGTCAGGGGGATTGAGCATCTGCGACAGTTCCTGCTTGATCTCGTGCAGCCGCTTGGTGCGCAGTTCCAGCGCGGTCCGGTCGAGCTCGGTGTGGCTGCCTCTTTCCTCAAGGCGCGCGTTCATCTCGCGTAACTCGGTGATTTCCTGGCGAAGGCTGGTGAGATGTTCCGTGATATAAGGCATCTCTTTCATCATACGCCCGATTTGCCGGATCGCCGGATTTATTCCTCCGCAGGAGTAACCACGCGAAAGACACGGCGCAGAACTACTGACAGGAATCGCTGATCATTTTCAAGCTGGTAACTTGAAAATCGGCATACGGTTTTCCCTGGGCTTCCTGCTTTTCGTGGTCGGCGAATTTTGCTTCATCGGCTGCAGAGCGGTGCAGGACATGGCCGTTCACCGTGACCTTGTGTCCTACGTGAGTGGCGTCGACTTTACCGCTCAGCTCCCACATCGTGCCGTCTTCGCCGAGAATAAAGAAGCCGCCCGCTTCAACGCCTTTCTGTAAACAACCGGTGACGGAGTGGGGTTGGCTCATATTTTCCTGAGCCTGAACTGCGGCCGTGCCGAAGCCCAGGAACAATAGAAGGATCAAGCAGAGAGAAAACCTGGCGTATGCGGACGACATGGATTAGCTCCTTGACTACTGCCACCGATAGTATCTGGAAATCACGTTGCTGTCGATCAACTGACGGAGACGAATCAGTGTGCCGGGTGCCCCATCCTAACGTCGCGTTCTTTGCGACGTTAGGGTGGGGATTTTGACTTTCGATTCGACAAAGAAAATCCCCGCCCAAGCAAAGCTTGGACGGGGTATGGAGCAGATCGTCACGCTGTATGAATCCAAGCAACGCGACCCGCTCGACGTCCTGAAGAAGAAGTATGTCGAGTTCATCCGCGCCTGCCCAAGCTGACGCCTGCCAGCCGCGAAAGCCCGCCCTGAGCGAAGTCGAAGGGCGGCGAAAGAATACAGCCCAGGGCGCAAGCCCCGTGCGTGAGAAGTCGAGTCCGGGCGGAACAGCGGAGGTCGGCAAAATCCCAGCCCCGGAGGGGCGTAATGCGATAGCCCGGCACGGCAGTGCCGGGAAAAAGTGGGAAATCGGCGCGAGTCCCGAAGGGACGGCACCAGTTCCCACGCCAGCCCTGAAAGGGCGAAAGAAACGCGCTACACGCGCCGCCGCAGCCCGGCAACAGGAACTCGAGAAAGGGAGGAAAGCCGATGCAAAAAAAGGAAGACATCCCCGAATTCGAAAAACTCGAGCAGCAGCTGCACTCATTCCTGGCGGAAATCTCCGAGCTCTCGCGCAAGAAACCGAATGACCCTCTCAACAAGTTCAAACTGAAATTCATCAACTCGACGCTGCAAGGTTTGAACCAACTCGTCGGCGACGACCGTCCCTTTCCTGACTTTGAATCCTTCGACGCCGACGACCTGCCCTCGAACAGAGATGTCGTCGTAATCCTGTCGCAATACGCCGCCGCGGTCCACCGCTTCCGCCTCGACAACTCAGCCGAGGACGAAGACGGCGACTGGTGCTGGATCGTACGCGGAAAGACCTCAGAGTTCGTGTCCGGCAACCCCGACGACTTTAGATATACACCCAAGAAAGACTAGATTTCCTCCCACTAGAAAGAACAGAGCGGGTGCCCCATCCTATCCGCGTTCTTTGCGGATAGGGTGGGGATTCTGACCTTCGATCCCCCAAAGAAGATCCCCGCGCTGCGGTTCGCCGGGTGCCGGATGCCCCATGTCTCGCGTCCTTTGCGAGACGTGGGGACGTCGCCGTCTCCATGCCCCAAAGGAAAATCCCCGCCCAAGCGAAAGCTCGGCCAACCGTCCGGAACCGTGAAATGGGCCGCCCACCACGATCAGGAAGGGCACGAGTTCACTCGCGCCGCATCAGCCCGCGAAAAGGAGCCCGGCTTCAGCCGCTGAGGTTCGCCAGGGACCGCTTGTCTTGCGCCGGGTGCGGGCGCCCCATCCTAACGTCGCGTTCTTTGCGACGTTAGAGCCTGCCCTGAGCCTGTCGAAGGGGCGGGGACTTTGATTTCCGATTCGATCAAGAAAATCCCCGCCCAAGCGAAGCTTGGACGGGGCACCTCCAAGGCTCGATGTGATCCCGATAGGCCGGGCCACTCGCCAACGCGCCGCAACGAGCCACTCTAGGTGTCGCCCAGCACGGACAACGTCTGCTCAACCATGCGGGTGTAGTCGCTGAAGGCTTTCTCGAACGCTGCACACCCGCGGCCCCCAATTCCTTCCACGATGCCGTTATCGACCGCCCAAAAGGTCGACAAGAGTCCCTTGTCATTTCGATATCTTTCTTCGAGTAAGGCCGCGAAGCTAGCGTCCCTCAGATAGCCACAGATCATCTCGATGTCCTGCGCCGAAAGCGAAAACAACGGCGTAACCGTGACGGAGACCGCCTTACGATTGAGGGACTCCCGGAACTTTGATGCAAGGTAGGCGTTCATGACCAGAGCGGCGCCGATATCGTCCCTCGTGACGAGCAGGGGGAAAACCTTGCTGATCCTCGCCAGATCTGGGCCATCTATCCGGCGCCGCGATTTGCGATTGAAGACCAATTCAATCCGAGCGGCGAGCTGACAAACACCCTTCTTCTGCTCAGGCGTCCGGATCAACTTTTCCTCTATCTCCTTGGCCAAGGCCGCAGGGTCGTGACCGTACTTAGCCTCAGCCGTAAATGTTGCCCCCTTTGACTCCAAGAAGATGGCAGAGTCGTCACAAACAATAATGGCGTCACAAACCTCTTCCCCGGTGTCCGAGAGTTTTGGACTTGTGTAAACCCTGTTCCTGAGGCCGTCAACCGATTCGCTGAGAATCCAGTTTATGTATCGCTCGAAGGCGGTGCCCCATGCCCCGTGAAACAGCAGGCGCTCTTCGCGGGGTAGCGCATTGCTGATGCGCCAAAACGTTCCAGTCTCCCCCTTTTCTGTCAGGAAGGCAGGATCGACGACGAAGAACGTCTCTCCGTCCCTGAAGATCGGCTTGTCTTTAAAACAAGTGAAGTCGTTGGCACCAGAGTTCCTCGACCGAAGGAATGCCTGCAACTCGTCCGCAGACGCCGAGATATCCTTCAGAAACAGATCGACGGTCTCCTGCGGCAGGGAAATGGTCCGGTACCATGAGCGCGTGAGGAGGAAGTCGCCAGGACTGGTCTTGTACTTTTCTAGGTTCAGGTCGTAATACCTTACCAGCGTCGCAAAACAGAGCGCCAAATATTCCTCCAGAGGGATATCGAGAGCATTGTGAAAGATGGCGCGAATTCCTTCACTTCCGCCGGGAAAAAACCGGCTGAGCATTAGGTGGCTGCGGACGATCTTGTTGATCGGCCGATAAAACCCGCTAGCCTCCGCAATTGGAATGAACTCGGACAGCACGCTGACCATTTGTTGGGCGGTTGGCGCGGGGTTCGTGAGGCGTTTGGGAAGAAGATCGTTTGCCATCAGCAGGACCATCCCAAGCCCGCCCCAGTACGGCAGGGCTATTGGGTCCTTACCTCCAGATTCTGGGCACACGCTGATCGCCTCTTTGCTGACGAACAGGAGTTGCTGTCTGTGATATAGACCCCGAGGTCGACGCGCGTCATTGACGGCGGCGACAAGAATGTTGGCGATCTCGGGTGGAAAGGAGTTCTTCACGAGTTCATCGTGAGCTCGGTGGTTCCAGTGGCCTTGCCAGTCCTTCAGTACGTTGTTGATTACACTACAAGCGTAAATGACTGGGCCACGGCTGAACTTTCCAAGTTCACTCCGGAATTCCTCGATCGTTGTGCGCGGGACGCCCATGATCTCGGAGTACGTGAAATAAGTAGCCATGGTAGGTCGCATCTTTGTCACCTCCGAGGATTCTAGGCGCAGCATATTATCCGGCTGGTACGCGGTGGCGGCGACGCACGTATCCAGTGGTCATACATCGGGCCCCGGCCAGACAAAAGGCCCCGCTCTTGCGAGCGGGGCCTTTGATCTTACTGACGGCTGACGGCTGTTCTTAGTACATATCGCCCATGCCGCCACCGTGCCCACCGGGCATCGGAGCTTCCTTCTTTTCCGGAATCTCCGCCACCAGAGCCTCGGTCGTCAGCATCAACGACGCGATCGAGCCGGCGTTGGTCAGTGCGGTGCGCACCACCTTGGTCGGATCGAGCACGCCCGCCTTCACCAGATCCTCGTACCCGTTGGTGAGTGCGTTGAAGCCGTAGTTGGGGTCCTTGGACTCGAGCACCTTGCCCAGCACCACCGCGCCTTCTTCGCCGGCGTTCTCGACGATCATGCGCAGGGGTTCGGTGATCGCGCGCTTCACGATGTTGATGCCAATCTGCTCATCGCCTTCGGCCTTCAACTTTTCGAGCACGCTGGCGCAACGGGCCAGAGCCACTCCGCCGCCGGGGACAATGCCTTCTTCCACGGCCGCGCGCGTCGCGTGCATGGCGTCTTCGACCCGAGCTTTCTTTTCTTTCATTTCGGTCTCGGTCGCGGCGCCCACTTTGATCACAGCCACGCCACCGACCAGCTTCGCCAGCCGCTCCTGCAGCTTCTCGCGGTCGTAGTCGCTGGTGGTCTTGTCGATCTGGCTGCGGATTTCTTTCACGC
>Ga0209517_10003173_pt1 | contig 22507 bp, 19 predicted proteins | sample PeaSoiMetSII2010_FD_187695 | JGI IMG/M metagenome (GOLD analysis project Ga0209517, IMG submission 187695) | Peat soil microbial communities from Weissenstadt, Germany - SII-2010 (SPAdes) (version 2) | ecosystem: Environmental > Terrestrial > Soil > Wetlands > Peat | place: Germany...
CCCTGAGCCCGAGACAGGCAATCGGCGAGACCGCGAGCCGCCTCGTCGACAGGTTCGACAAACCCACGAGCAACTGTGAATGAGTTCACGCTCGATCGTGGTATCGGGTCAGAGCGACCTGCTCGCCAAGCACCAGTGGCGCGAACTGACGCTGGCCAAGCACGGCACGAATGCGCTTGCCGTGCTCGATGACTTTGCGCGTGCGCTCGTCGCTCATTCCAAGATCCAGAGGCCATTGCATAGGTGTGCGGTACGTGGCGGCAAAAGTCGCGGAGCTTCGCGGCTCGCGGACTTGCGCCAGATGGGACCCGGCGCGTCGCTGGCTGGCTTTTGAATAGTCGGTTCGACCGCCTTCATGATTGATCGAGATCAATTCGCTGGGAACACCCATTGGCCATGATGAGCGCATCTGTGGTCCGTTAGATCTGCGGCTTGGCTCGGCGTGGCGAGCGACAAGGCTTCACACGTCCGCGCGGGCTGGCGCATATCCTTCGGCGCGGCGCCCAATTTGGAGCTCTCTCATGTCGACTCACAATCTGAGCGCCTTGTTTCGGCCCGGCTCAGTCGCCCTAATCGGCGCGTCCGATAAGGCCGGTACTGTTGGTGCACTGGCCGCGAGCAACCTGAGGCAGGCCGGGCTCCGCTGCGAGCTGATGTTCGTCAACTCACGTCTGAGCTCGCTTGACGGTCAGGTCGTGTATCGGGACGTCGCGAGCCTGCCGCACACGCCCGAGCTCGCGGTCATCGCGACACCGCCTGCCACCGTCCCGGGGCTCGTGGCCGAACTCGGTGTGCGCGGAACGAAGGCGGCCATCGTAATCACGGCGGGCTTTGGCGAGCTCGGTCAAGAGGGCAAGGCGCTGCAGCGCGCGACACTCGAAGCGGCGCAACCGCATTCTCTGCGCCTTGTTGGACCAAACTGCGTCGGAATCATGGTCCCGAAATTCGGGCTGAATGCGAGCTTCTCTCATCTCATGCCGCAGGCGGGAGATCTCGCTTTCATCAGTCAATCGGGTGCGATGGTCACGGCGGTGCTGGATTGGGCGGTGCCGTGCGGCATCGGCTTCTCCCACGTGGTTTCCTTGGGAGACATGGCGGATGTGGACTTCGGCGACATGCTGGACTATCTGGCGAGGGACGATGATACCCGGGCGATTCTGCTCTACATCGAAGGGATCACCAACGCCCGAAAATTCATGTCGGCGGCGCGGGTAGCGGCGCGGAACAAACCCGTGCTCGTCGTCAAAGTCGGCCGCCACGCGGAGAGCGCTCGGGCCGCCGCATCGCACACCGGGGCGCTCGCCGGATCGGACGCCGTCTACGACGCAGCATTCCGCCGTGCCGGCCTACTGCGTGTCCTCGATACCGAACAGCTTTTTGATGGCGTCGAAACGCTGGCGCTGACGGGGCCGCAGCAGGGCGATCGGCTCGCGATCCTGACCAATGGAGGAGGTCCGGGCGTCCTCGCGACCGATGCCCTCATCGACGTCGGCGGACGTCTAGCCGAGTTGTCGCCGAGTTCGATCGCGCGCCTGAATGCGGCTTTGCCGAAGACTTGGAGCCATGCGAACCCGGTCGACATCATCGGCGATGCACCGGGACACCGGTACGCAACGGCGCTCGAGACTTTGATCGATGACGAGGGGATCGACGCGATTCTAATCCTGAATTGTCCCACGGCCGTCGGCAATCCCACCGAAGCCGCCCAAGCCGTCATCGAGACGATAGGCCGCACGCAGAAGGAGCGCCTGAGCGGTCGAAACATCTTCACGAGCTGGCTCGGTCGGCAGTCGGCGGAACCTGCCCGCCGTCTGTTCGGTGCGGCACGCTTGCCGACGTATGACACGCCAGATCAAGCCGTCGGTGGTTTTATCGATCGTGTCCGGTTTCGCAAGAATCAAGAGCTGCTGCTCGAAACGCCGGCGTCGCGTCCCGACAACTATGCGTTCGATGTTCGGACGGGCGAATCCGTCATACGTCAGGCGCTCGCGGCGGGACGTTCTTGGCTCGACAGTGAGGATGTAGACGCGCTGTTCGCTGCCTATGGCGTACCCATGCCAGGCCTTCGAACGGCTGCCGATCCAGGGACCGCGGCGGCGGTCGCCGAGGAGCTCGGATATCCAGTTGCGCTCAAGATCCGCTCTCCCGACATCACCCATAAGACCGATGTCGGCGGCGTTGCCTTGAACCTGGGAAGCAAGGAACGCGTCCGTGAGGAGGCCAGTACCATGCTGGAGCGCGTACGAGCCGCCAGACCCGATGCGATGCTATCCGGGTTCACCATCCAACAAATGGTACATCGTCCCCAGGCCGTGGAACTCATCGTCGGCGTCGTCGACGATGCAACATTCGGTCCGGTGGTGCTGTTCGGACATGGCGGGATCGCCGTCGAGGCGCTCAACGACAGCACCTTGGAGCTGCCCCCGCTGAATGAGGCGCTGGCCCGCGCGCAGATGGCGCGTACACGCGTCTGGAAGCTGCTTCAGGGAATCCGAGGGCAGCGGCCCGCCGACATTCATGCGGTTGCCGACACATTGGTCCGGATTTCGCAAATGGTCTCGGACCACGCCGAGATTTGCGAGCTCGATATCAATCCGCTCCTTGCCGATGCGGACGGCGTTCTGGCGGTGGACGGGCGCGTGCGCGTTCGGCCGGCGACGATCAGACCTGCAATGCGTCTCGCGATATCTCCCTATCCGCGCGACCTCGAGCGGGAAGATATCCTGCCCGACGGCACGCTAATACAAATCCGGCCCATTCGCGCCGAGGACGAACCGTCGCTGAAGGACTTGGTCGCCAATATGACCGTCGAGCAACAACGCAGCCGGTTCGGGCGGCCAACGCCATTTCTCGATCATGTTGTCGCGGCCCGACTATCGCATCTCGACTACGACCGCGAGATGGCGCTTCTCGCTTTCAGCGGCGAAACCTGCATCGGCGTGGCGCGCTACGAGGCGGATCCGGACAATGCGAAAGCGCAGTTTGTGCTGTCGTTCCGCAATGGCTGGCAAGGGCGCGGACTCGAAGACGTACTGATGTACCGCCTGCTCGCAGCCGCCCGTCACCGAGGACTCCGCGAGCTCGCGAGCGAGATTCCGCGAAGCAACGAGGCGCTGCTGCGAAGCGCGCTGAGTCTGGGCTTTCAGTCAACGGAGGATCCGGGCAATCCCGCCATCGTGCGGCTCGTCGTCCGGATGGCGGCGCAAGAACCGGAGCCACAAGAGCCTGACGGCCCCACGCGGGTCGCAGCGAATTAGATGGAGCGGCGGGATGCCCAAAGATATCACTGCGACAGTACCCGGCGCCGATCGCGGCGGCGACCGCGGCGGTAACTACGATCGGCATGCTGCCGCAGCCGAACTTTGACGTCGCGGCCTCCTCGACGGTCGCGGACTTGAGCCCTTTCTCGCGAAAAACGGCGTAGGCAGCCTCGGCGATCTGCTGCCGCCGCTGAGCCACCAGATCGGGATTCCGAACCGATGTGTGGCGGTGGACGCAGTCCCAAGCGAACCAGTCTCCGCCCCGAATTCCCGATAACAGGGAAATCTACAGGGAATTACGCGGGCAACAAGCCCGGGATTGCGGGACCGCAGCCCGAGAAGCACCCGTCCTAGAGGCGTTTTGAGACCTGGAAGATCGATCCGCCCCCGAAATTAACAGGGAATCTTTCACGGCCTATCAGGCAACCATCGACGAGGCATCAGGGAAACGTCAGAACTGACGCCGAAAAGGGCAAGGCAGCACATAGCGCAAACTTCTCTGCCTTGGTTTCTGCGTCCAATCAATCCTTAGAGCTTTGCCTCGGCTACCGATATGCCTCCACCGGATGTGGCGCTTGTCATTGCCATGTCAAGGCGAGGCTCGCATGAAGAGCAGTCGACTACGTCTTCACGCGCTTGCGATGGCGCAACGGTAAGCCGGAATCAGCGGCTACGATCGCATCGATCAGTTTGTGCCTATCGATGTCAAGAGCATGGGCGATTCGAAGGAACTCCACCACGTCTAGGTGGCGGCCTCCGTTCTCGTACTTGGAGACGTAGGACTGCGGCGAAGCCAGCCATGAGGCAAGTGTCTTCTGCGTAATCCCTTTCCGTCTCCGCGCGTCTACGAGCAGATTGAGGACCTTGCCGTATACCACGCGATAATCCGCTCTTTTCATGGCCGGTCCCGATTTGGCATAACAGGATATGGCGTCTCTGAGGCTGCCCCACGGTTAGAGCGTTCCAAATCCACTCTCGCAGGACCTCTTAATATCCTAATATTAGTTTTTAGGATAAGAAATTCCGACCGAGATTCTCCGATTCTTGCTTGACATCGGTTTGTCCATTCCATAGAACCGCGGCTGCTCAGTCGCCCAAGGGCGCTGAGATGGCAGCACACCATTCGGTAGGCAGCCCGCCGGTCGACCCTCCTTAGCGGGAGGGCGAGGTTTCGTATGAAAAGTGCGGAATCGGCGGAGCGCAATACGTGTGTGCCTCCTCAGCCAGCTGACCGGCAGGTCCCAACCGACGATCGCGGCAGAACACGGTGCCGGGTCGTTATGGCGCGCTGAGGAGTATCCCATGTCGCCTATCCGTGACCGCCGGCGTCTGATTAAAGCCGGCAACCCCCCGAGCACCCTGGTGGGTGTCTCTGACCAACTGTCCCCGTCCCAGCAAGATGAACTTCGCCGGGCAGAGCAGGCGAGAGTGTTCATTGTCTATGTTGCACTCTCCGAGCTGACGCTTCCAAACCGTCATGCCCGGAGACACTCCAAAAAGCAGATCCAACAGATCGCGGCTGCGATTACCGAGTTCGGGTTCATCAACCCCGTGGTAATCGACAAAGACGGCCGAGTGGTCTGCGGCATCGCCCGGGTCCTTGCTGCCCAATTGCTGGGCATCAAGGAGATCCCGACGATCCGGGTCGAGTACCTGACCGAGGCCCAGAAGCGGGCTTATGCCATTGCCGATAACCGGCTGGCGGAGCTCGCGTCCTGGGACGAGGCCACGCTCGCAGCCTTGTTCAAGGAGATCGACGAGCTGGAGGCCGGGTTCAACCTCGAGATCACAGGCTTCGATACCTCGGAGATCGATCGATTGGTCGAGGCCCTGGATAAGGGACCTTCGAGTCCGGAAGATGAGGTGCCGGACCCTCCCAGCGAGGAGGATGCCGTCACCCAGCCTGGTGATCAGTTCGCCCTGGATCCGCACCGACTGATCTGCGGCGATGCGCGAGACAGGTCGGTTCTCCAAAAATTGCTCGGCAACGAGCTCGCGCAGATGGTGTTCACTGACCCGCCCTGGAATCTCCGGTCGTCGGCCGTGGGAGGGTTGGGGCGCGTTCAGCACCGCGACTTCGCGATGGCCGCCGGCGAGATGTCCGAGGCGGACTTCACCGCGTTCTTGATCGCGGTGCTCGGCAACATGGCAGAGCTGAGCGTCGACGGCGCCATACACTATGTGTGTATGGACTGGCGCCATGCCTTTGAGCTCCTGACGGCCGGACGCAAGGTCTTCGCGGAGCTCAAGAACTGCTGCGTCTGGGCCAAGGACAACGCAGGCATGGGTTCGTTCTACCGGAGCCAGCACGAGCTCGTGTTCGCCTTCAAGAATGGCACCGCCCCCCACATCAATAATTTTTTGTTGGGGCAGACGGGGCGCTACCGCTCAAACATATGGTCCTATGCCGGCCTCAATACCTTCCGGGCCGGGCGCATGGACGAGCTTGCCATGCACCCCACCGTGAAGCCGGTGCCTCTGGTCGCGGATGCGATCCGGGACTGCTCCAAGCGCGGCGGCATCATTCTTGATGCCTTCGGAGGCTCGGGCACGACGCTGATCGCCGCCGAGAAGACCCACCGCCGAGCCCGTCTCGTAGAGCTCGACCGGCTCTACTGTGACGTGATCGTCCGGCGCTGGCAGAAACTCACCGGCAAGGCTGCGCGGCACGTTGAGACTGGTCTCACCTTCGCGGAGCTCGCACGAGAGCGGCGAGAATCCACCGAAGGCGCAATCTCCGGAAGCAAGGAGGCGTGTCATGTCTGATACCTATGACGTCGGCTATGGCAAGCCTCCGAAGGACGGCCAATTCCAGCCGGGCAAGTCCGGCAATCCGCGAGGGCGACCGCGCGGATCGAAGAACATGCTGACGCAAATCCGCGATGAGCTCTCCGGCCACATCACGACTCCGGACGGCAAGAAGATCAGCAAGGTCCAAGCGTTAGCTAGATCACTCTACGCTCAAGGGCTAAAGGGCAACATGCAGGCCCTCAAACTGCTGTTGCTGAACGTTATCCCTGAGGTACAGGCACTCAACGTCCAAGAAAGGGAGGATGAGAGCGTGAGGGGTGCCAGGATCCTCCAGCAAATGATCTTCGAGACGTTCAAGCCGCTCGAGGATGAAAAGGATCGGGAAAGAGAAGGCGCAGAGGCACCGGAACCGGTGCATTAGCAGTCAGCACTGCGTACCGGGCCGGTAAAGATGCCGGCCCGGCTTTTTCTTGCGCTACCCGAGCTGCTCACGCCACCCGTGTAAGCAGCGCAATCAGACCCTGCAAAAGCTGCACTGGCGAGGGTGGGCAGCCTCTGATGTGGAGATCAACGGGGATCGGCGAGCATCATGGGATTGAATTCACCATCGCCCCGACCCGTTCATCAACCTCGCCTATCTCCGACGCGCATCCGCCCCGGCACAGGCACCGTGATTGCCCCGTTCTGGCATCCGGTCAAGCTGGCGGGAGAGGCCGCTATAACCGATCTCGCGACTGTCGAGCGGCTGGACCTAGGCATCGCTCGCGGCGCGTACTCCTTTGAGTACGAGCGGCTTGATGCCTGGCCTCGATGCCTGGAGCGCGCGTCAGCCCCTGCGCGCGATAATTCCGCGTCCTGGGGCTGTGGAAAGTCTTATTCCGCAAGGTGATGCGCTCCTTCACCTGAGCATGCTTGAGGGCTATGCCACCAGTACCTCTGCGACGACGGCCTTATCCGGCTATACTCGCGGATGGGCGGGCGAGTGGGATCTGCGGAGAATCGATGATGGTGTTGGTGCAGCGGTCCGCGCCGAGCCGAATTCACTATGGATGGATTGTCGCCGCGGCGGCCTTTTTGGCAGTGCTCGTATCCTCGGGCATGCGTTCGATCCCCACTCTTTTCATTGTCCCGATAGAGACGGAGTTCGGCTGGACGCGCGCTGTCCTCTCTTCCGCCATAGCAGTCAGCCTGCTGCTTTATGGACTTCTCGGTCCCTTCTCCGCAGCGCTCATCGATCGCATCGGCCTGCGAGCGACCACGACACTGGCTCTCTCCATTATGGCCATTGGTTTGGCGGGTTCTCTGGTGATGAGCACGTCCTGGCAGCTCATCCTGCTATGGGGCGTCGTCCTCGGCGCCGGATCAGGTCTCGCGGGACCGGTGCTCGGCGCGATCGTCGCAAATCGGTGGTTCGCTCAGCGGCGTGGCCTCGTCATGGGGCTGCTCACCTCCAGCTTGGGTGCTGGGCAATTGGTATTCCTCCCACTTGTCGCCGCAATCGTCGCCGCAGACGGATGGCGCTGGTCGGTGATCCTGGCGTCGATCGCTGTGGTGCTGCTGATTCCTATGATCGCACTGCCAATGCGGGATCGACCCAGCGATCTGGGCCTCAGACCGTTCGGTGCCGAGGAAGGCGCTGATGAAACTTCCGCACCAAGTCGTCGAAATCCATTTACAGCGGTCGTTTCTGCCCTTGGCGTCGCCGTAGTGTCCCGTGACTTTTGGCTCTTATCGATAAGCTACTTCGTGTGCGGTGCCACAACGAATGGCTTGATAGGCACTCATCTAGTGCCGTTCTGTGTGGAGCACGGCACTACGGCCGAGACAGCGGCCGGCCTGCTCGCGGCTATGGGCATCTTCAACGTCATCGGGACAACGGGGGCAGGCTGGCTGACTGACCGCTTCGACAGCAGGCATCTTCTATTCTGGTTTTACGCTCTGCGCGGCGTGTCCCTGCTATTCCTGCCCTATGTCTTCGATTTCTCTTTTTTCGGGCTCATCCTATTTGGTGTCTTTTATGGCCTCGACTGGATTGCAACCGTCCCGCCGACCATCCGGCTCGCCGGGAACGCCTTTGGCGCCGGACGCGCAGGCATGATGTTCGGATGGATCATGGCGATGCACCAGCTTGGTTCGGCGATTTTCTCGGCGGGCGCAGGCGTCCTACATGACGTCATCGGCAATTACACGAGTTCGTTCCTGTTCTCCGGTGCCATGTGCTTCGTCGCTTCGGCGGTAGTACTAAGAGTGGGTCAGCGGCCAGGGCCGCACCGCCCCATCGAGGCAGTGCCCGTCAACGCGTGAAGATCTATTCGGTCGTGTCTGAGCTCAGGAGGTCTTTTTCATGATCGCCGCAGCTATCGCCCTGCACACGCTCGGTGCCGTCGTCTGGGTCAGCGGCGTGTTCGTGATCTACGTGTCAGCCCGATATGACGCACTACGCCCTTCCGCCGGAGCTCGGCGAGAACCGCGAGCGGCGCTTCGATCGAGCCCTCGCCGGGTTCGAGGTGGCCGAGCATGCTGCGCAGGTTCATGACCTCGAAAACGTCGAGCCCGAGATTGCGGAGGTTGTCGTGCACCGCCTGGCTCAGCTCGCTGGGCGAGAGCGCCGGAATCCCGGCCCCATCGTCGCCGCGACGGGCGCCGATCTTGGTGACTATGGCGGTGCGCTGGCGCGCTTTGTCTCTCGGTCAGATGATCACTGTCGATAGGCGCACAGAGAACACGGACCCGAAGTTCCGACAGTCATGTCCGGCCGCTAACCGTGCTCTTGTCGTTACCAACAATTTGATCCCGGCTTGCGCCGGTCCATTGATCGGGTAATCTCGTGCGCGAATGTTCTGGGTTCTCGCTCTCTTGGGTGCGCTGCTCGCGTGGATGTGTGGATCGCGCGCCTCGCGGGACGCTGAAATTCTCTTTCTGCGGCAGCAGCTACTCGTTCTGCGGCGATCAGCACCGACGAGGCTCAGGCTGAGGAACTCGGAAAGGCTGATCTTCGTTTGGCTTTACCGGCTGTTCCCTTCTCTGCTCGACGCCGCAATCATCTTCAAACCGGAGACGCTAGTGCGCTGGCATCGCGGTGGCTTCCGCCTATTCTGGCGTTGGCGGTCACGGCAGAGACCCGGTCGGCCTGCGGTGCCAGCAGGCATTCGTGACTTGGTTCGGCAGATGAGTCGTGCGAATCCTCTCTGGGGTGCACCCCGGATCCACGGTGAGTTGCTGAAGCTCGGCATTGAGATCTCGCAGTCCGGTCGCTAAGTACATGGAACGCCGGCGCGGGACCCCGTCACAGGCTGGAGGACCTTCCTCGGCAATCATGGCCCGCACATTGCCGCCGTCGATCTATTCGTTGTGCCGACCACCAGCTTCAAACTGCTATATGGCCTCGCGATCCTTCACCTCGATCGGCGACATTTGGTCTGGATCAATGTCACCACAAATCCGACAGCGGAGTGGATCGCGCGCCAGATCACAGAGGCATTCCCCTGGGACCAGGCGCCTCGATACCTGATCCGCGATCGGGATCGCGCCTATGGCGCCGTCGTCGCTCAAAGGCTTCGGGCGGTGGGAATCCGCGACCGACCCATCGCGCCTCGCTCACCGTGGCAAAATGGCTATGTCGAGCGAGTGATCGGTTCGATCCGACGCGAATGCCTCGACCACGTCATCATATTCGGCGAGGCACATCTGCGCCGACTCTTGGCCACTTACGCCGCCTATTATAATGGAATTCGCACGCATCTCGCGCTGGACAAGGACGCACCAGCCGCCCGGTTCAGTCCGTCGGTCGCATCGTCGCGATCCCTATCCTGAGCGGTCTACATCACCGTTATGGCCGGATGGCATAAACGGTAGTGACAAGCGCACTTCGCCCCCGCGCTCGCCATCAGCGATCGCAACAGGGTTACGCACCTTGGCAACATCGATCCCGACAAAAACCTCTGTAGAATGACCCACGGCTCGTCCTCCTGCGATGAGGATCGGCTCGGCCCACCCGAGCAACCATCGCTCGAGCAGAATAGGGCGAGCCACCTCAGCCCCAGGGACGGACATACGGTCTTACCGCGCGTTCTTCACGGACGACTCACGAACTCCGGAGCAGGTCCTCGAGGGTCGCGCCGATCCTTAGAACCGAGAGGTCTTGAAATCGGCGGCCGACGATCTGAATGCCAATCGGCAGCCCGTCCAGACCGGTGCCAGCCGGAACCGACAATACCGGACACTGCGGAACGAAATTGAACGGGCAAGTCATATCTAGCCCGTCGTAACGCCCCTCGGGATCAGTTTGATCGAAATCGCCGTCCCATAGGTCCGCGGAGGGAGCAGAGCGCGTCATGGTCGGGCAAATGAGCGCGTCGTGCCGACGGAATACCGCAGCGAGCCGGTGCCATTGCCGAGTGCGAATTTCTTCCAAGCGCTTGAACTCCACGGCCGAGGTTCCAAAGCCCATCTCCATAAGTTCCACCACGTGCGTATCCATGTGGCCTCGGTGTTTCGGCAGCAAGTGGCCAAAGGAAGCCGCGAGCAACACGCTCCAATATTTCGTCCACGCATCGTTGATCTCGCGGCTCCAGCCGAGATCCACCTCTTCGACTATCGCCCCAGCCTGTGCCAGAGCAACCATGGCCTCGCGAAGTCTTGTGGTTACCTCGCCGTCCACTCGGTAGTAGCCAAGATCGATGCTCAGAGCGAGCCTCATCCCGCGCACGCCACGCGGAACTGGTATCGGGATCTCCATGTCTGGAAGAGATTGAATGTCTCGGTCGTCCGCTCCCTGGGTAACGCTCAGAAAGAGAGCAGCGTCGTCGACCGTGCGGGCAAGCGGGCCGAAATGAGATATCGAGTCGAACACCGTCGGGAGGATATCCATGGGAATCCGGCCGAGGGTCGGCTTTAGTCCGACAATTCCGCAAAATGATGCCGGGATCCGAACCGACCCGCCCATATCGGTGCCCTCCGCTAGGCTAGCGCATCCCGTTGCGACCGCCACCGCAGAGCCTCCGGATGAGCCGCCAGCAGTGCGAGCAGGATTCCACGGATTCCGGGTAATTCCCCAGAGCTGGCTCGACGTGAAACTCGAATAAGCAAACTCGGGTGTGGTGGTCTTGCCGATGATGATAGCACCAGCGCGGAGCAATCGTTCGACCATGACCGGATTCTCGGTCGGTACCCAATTTCTGAGTGCGTAGGAGCCTCGTGTCGTGATCTTGCCCGCGATCGGCGTAAAATCCTTGATTGCTATCGGCAGGCCATGAACAGGGCCGACCTCCATTCCTTTCCTCACTACCCATTCGTACTCTTCGGCGCGCGCGCGAGCTTCATCGGCATAAATCGCGCAAAACGCATTCAGCCTTGGGTTGATCTCTAAAATTCGGGCGAGGCTCGCCTCGATCAAAGCCAGAGGTGAGAGATCCCCGCCGCGAATACGCTCGGCAAGAACCGTTGCTGGCGAGAGCAGGGGGTCGGCCAATCTAGTCTCGAGCGGCTGCTGATCTATATCGATGCTTCAAGTTGGCCCTGTCTTTGCTCCGCCTCGTGGTGCGGTACCTCCAGGACTTGTGTTCGGCCGCTTTTAGTCTCGCTCGATCGGGTTCATTCCACGTCACCAGAATACGTGCGGCACCGAGGTGATCTCCTTTACACCAGCTTTGGTAACGATGTAATTCGTTTCAAAGACCGCCGTGCCAACCCCGGGTGCCGTGAAAAATCCCTCAACGCTCGCGACCATGTTCTCTAGAAACACCTCATTTTCCGAGCACAAGCGCGGCTCGATATAGGGCTTCTCCCACATGCAGCCGTTGCTGTGCCCGTAATAGGGCCAATTGGTCTTCAAAACCTCGTCGCGGTATCCCGACGCTGCCGACAATTCGTCCCCGAGCAGGCCGACCTCCTTGACCTTTACCCCGGGCCGAATGGCTTCCATGAGCTTCTGCATCACATCGACCAGGGATTCGACCAAGTGCCGTTGCTGCGCGGTCGGCCGCCCGCCGCACACGGCCGTGCGCCCTGGGTCGAGCCAATACCCCTTGAGGATCGGGCCATAGATGAAGCCATGGACGATATCGCCCACTTTTGGTGCGTCGACGCTAAACCCCGTGACTGGGTCGCTCTCGAGGAACTGGCTACGATTGCCGTGAGAGATCGCGATCCTATGCCAAGCGCCACCTGCCTCTAGCAGGATCTTGCCTCCCGCCGCCGCGGCATCTGCTTCCGTCTTTCCAGCAATCAATGCCTGCATCAGCGCCGTCTCGGCGCGAGTGACCAGATGCCCGGCTTCTTCGAACAAATCGAGCTCTCGCGGACTCTTGATCAGCCGCACCTCGCGGATCAAGTCATCCTCGAACACCCAATCGATGCTGGGCGTCGCTTTCTCGAGCTGAAGCCAATATTTCAGCGGCAAAGTATCGGATCCGACAAACGCCACTTTGCCCGCTGTTTTGCGCGATTTGAGTGCGGAGGCAACTCCATCGATCGGGTCGTACGATCCTTGGAACCGGTCTGTCGCAAGGACATCCAGGCGCGCTTCGCTTTCGTCGGTGATCAGCTCTGGTACCTGCCCAATCTGCATGATCACCGCGCTGTAGGAGCGCCCATTCCAAAGTACTGTATCCGGCTCTTGACCCGAGTGAGTGGAGAAGAAGTTTGTGAGATAAAGAGTGTCGCCCGCTCGCTCGTAGACGCCCGACGTCTTTCCCCAGATCACCGCGACATCGTACTTGAGGAGCCGCATGCGCTCGTGCACCCGAAACCAGCGCTCCTGATATTCCTCCAAAGAGAATGGCCGAAGCGTCGAGACGCGCTCAACCTTTTCCGGCAGCAGATTCACGAAACCGTGCTTGATCATATTCTTGTCCTATCCATAAGCGCAATAGCGCTTTAACCATGATGGTTTTTGAAGCAGCCCGCGAAAAACGGTAAATTCATGGGACCGAGGTCTACAACTGTGACGCCAGTCACTAGCGCAATTTCAGGCCTCCGCCGAAGCGGCGTCCCGCTCCGTCAGGGAGTCGATGAACAGGAAAAACAATTCGCGCTCTGTCGTAATGTCCAGCTTGGTGTAGAGGCGATATCGATGGTTGCGCACACTTCCGGGCGCCAGCCCAAGCTGTCTAGCAATCTGCGCGTTGGGATAGCCCCGGAGCACCAAGTCTACAATGGCGCGTTCTCTGGGCGTGAGTCCGCAGCTATCCTGAAATCTGTGAATAGCCTCGTGGAAATTGGCGGTAATATATCCGGGGCTGCGCGGCTCGAGCGAATAGAGACGGCCGCTCGGTGCAATCGCGAAGGTGTCGCCCAACTCTTCCCAATGCAGGATGCTGTGGTTGCCGATCGCTCGCATTCCCGACGGCTCTCTTTTGCCGCCGTCAATCGGGGGAATGCGTCCTTGACGCTCGAGAACCGCCCACTGGTCGTTACGAAACACGGGCCGCCCCTCCTTGTCGATCACCATTATCGCCTGAGTCGCCCAGCCTCGCCGACGTGACTCCGCCTCGTGGAGAGGTGTCCTGAAGATTCGATCAAGGTGCACGCCGTGCAGGCTCTTAACGAGCGGATACAAGGTCCGCAGGAGCCGAACGTCGGCAGGGGAGAATTGACGCGCGGCACGCTCCACGCAGACCGCAATGCTGCTGCCGCCCGGCGAGCGCAGGAGCAGGGCTGCCTCGTCGGAGATCACTGACATACTGAACAATCGATCGAAGTATGCTCGGTTGGACTCGTTGCTCATGAGCTTGCTGAGCACGAAAACGCCCTCTCTGATGCCGCATCGGACCAGCCGCAGGAGTGGATCGAGCCGATAGAGACCCGACATGTAATGCCGGACTGCTTGGTTACTAAGTGCTTTGTTGAAAACGAACTCAGGCGCGGCGTACTGAGAGTAACGTACCACTAGCCATCGTCTGCAATGTAAGCTCGCGGCCACGAACGATGCCAATTCGGAATAGAACCGATCACTACCTGTAAGACTCGCTACACGCGCGAGCCGCGTAAATATTAAATCGTTGGTAATTCTGACCATGATTACAGCTCGGTGCTTAGCGGCCTCTTAGCCTCTCGTATATTGAGGAGCTGGAGGCGCCGCGGCAACTAATCGGCGCGCGCCAACCCACTCTCTTGGAGCCATGGCGTTCGGCATTCTGATAATTGTCCTTGCGCGGCGCATTTGCACTGCCAGCGCGCACCGATAGCATTGCGCACAGCGGGGTGTCCAAATGCACGGTCCACGGCTCGCCCAGCGGACATTTAAGGCTGACCCCATTTGAGAAGGTTCTTATACATCGTCAGAGACAACATGGGCTCCACAGAGGCGATGTCGGGCTGCCGATAGCAATGCCTAAGGATGAAATCGCGAAGTTGCGTCTGGCTTTCGCAGATCACCTCCACCAGCAGATCGTACCGCCCGGCCACCAGCACCACGTAAGTGACTTCCTCATGAGCAGCAAAGCGCTTTGCTATGGCGTCAGGATCGGCATTGGGGGCAAAGTGCATGGCCAACATCGCATAGCCCATATATCCAAGCGCCAGCGGATCAGCGACGGCGATTATCCTCAGCGCCTTCGCGTCGATCATGCGGTTGACGCGGTTGCGAACTGTGCCCTCTGAAACTTCGAGCAACTCGGCGATGCGAACGAACGACAAGCGCCCGTCATCCTGAAGAAGGTTTATGATGGCTCGGTCGAGCTCGTCAATGGGCTGATCGAGAGGCTGCGCCGACTTGCGGTCGTCATCTTTGCCCGCGACGACGCGAAGTCTGCCGAAGAGCCCGCGCCCCGTGCGGCCGTTGGGGCTCGTAGGCTTGCCCGGAACGCGTTTGGGAGATTTCATGTTCGGCAGCTGTTAAATCATTGAATCGTTAAGCGATCAGGAACTATACTAATGTATTCTTCAGTGTATTGGCAACTGACGGCATGGCGTTATCCCGTGGATTCTTGAGTTCCAGAGATTAAAACCGGCACCGCGATCATGCGACCGTCGCCATGCGCCGAAGGTCGGGTTAGGGTAGAGGGCGGATCTCAATGCGGCGTGTTTCCGTGAGATCGAACGCTCGACACCCTCTAGCGGGCCCATCCGGCTGGCGCTCTCACCAGCCCCTATCTGCGATCTCTCTCATGGCGTTCGCTCGGGTCGCGATGTGACGCCAGTAAGCATTGCCAACGCCGCTTGGCCATTGCAATCTTATGCACGAAAGCAACCATTCGATAGAGCGACATGACACGCCATCGACTCCATCTCCATATCGATAACAACCGGAATCTCGGCCCGACGTTCGACATGACGCCGGCTCAAATCCGCGAGGCGCTCCGGCGCCATCCCGAGACGGCGAAACTGATGCATATCACCGTAAGCTATGACCAACGGAATCTCGATCGCATGCTAAGAGCCGCCGATGCGCTGGTTGGGTGGAATTTCCCCCGCGAGAATTTTGGAACCCGAGCGCCCCATTTGAAGTGGTTCCACTCGATTGGCGCAGGTGTAAATCAATATTTCCCGCTCGACTGGCTGCCCAAGCGCGTGGTTTTCACGAACAATCGCGGCGTGCATGGCGAGCGTGCCGCCGAATATGCAATAACTTCCGTCCTAATGCTGAACAATCGCATTCCCGAAATGGTGACTAATCAGCGCGGAGCGCGCTGGCGCCAATGCTTCAATACTTCCGTGCGGGGCAAGACACTCTTGATCGTCGGCGTAGGCAACGTCGGCGGCGCCGCGGCCCGCCTCGCCAAATTCTTCGGCATGTCGGTCCTTGGCATACGCCGCAGCGGCAGAAACAAGAAATACGTCGACGAGATGCATACGCCCGACGCGCTGCGCACATTGCTGCCCCGTGCCGACTTCGTGCTGGTAACCGCGCCGGAGACGCTTCACACATACGAGATGATCGGGAAACGCGAGATCGCGCAGCTGAAGCGCGGCGCGGGGCTTGTGAACTACAGCCGCGCTGGTTTGGTGAATTACAGCGCACTCCGCGCGCGTCTCGACAAGGGTGATCTGAGCGCCGTCCTCGACGTTTTCGACCCAGAGCCGCTGCCGGCGTCCTCGCCGCTCTGGGGCACGCGTAATCTGATCATCACTCCGCACTGCTCGTCGGACGATCCCGTCTATTACGTGCCGCGCACGTTGGACTTAATTCTCGACAATGCCGCTCGATTGCTGGAAGGCAAGAGTTTACGCAATCGTGTGAGCCGTGAGCTTGAATATTGACGTAGGCCGGAAGAATGTAACCCGTCGCGTCATCCTGTGCTTGCTGCGCGCGCATGCGGCGCCCAGGACCCATGTAAACGGTCGGGGCGCTCCTGTCCCGAAATTGAGTGTCTTGTCCCAGTTCTCGGCACAGGAGAGCCCGGCTACCACGCTCTCCTCATTTGGCCAGCGCGCTAATCCTCCAATATGCGTTTGTTGTTTCCGTCCATCTGAATGATGAAGTTCCGGATTCCGACCGGGTCACCTTCTTTGTTGAAGTGATAAGTTCCCGCGGCACCTTTGTACTCTTTGATGTCGAGCAAGCAAGCGCGCAGCTTCTCGGCGTCGATTTCCTTGATCTGAGTGAGACAATCGGACACGAGATAGGGAACGTCATAGGCGGCCGCCATGTAGAACTCATAAGACGTGTCGCCATGTAGCTTCTTGTATTTTTCGAGTACCGCCGTGCCTTTTTGGTTATCGGGCCGCACGTAGGGAGAAACGGAGGCAATCATGCCTTGAGCAGCATCGCCGGCAATTTTCAGGGCGCCCGCGGTGACAGCGGCATCATCGGAGATGATCTGTCCGCCGTAGCCGAGTTCCTTCATTTGTTTGATGATGGTACCCGAATCGGGCTCACCGCCGCTGAACAACATGATCGCCGGCGGATTTCCCCTCGTGACTTTGGTGATTTCGCTCCGGAAATCAGTGACCTTAGGGCCATATAACTCATCCACGGGAATTTTCCCGCCCAGCTCCGTGTAGTGTTTCGAAAATCCCGTCCGCAGCGACTGCGACCAATCGAACTCCAAGGTCAGCATATTGACGGTCTTGTACTTCTTGTAGACGAAAGGAGCGAGCGTCTCGATGGCCACTCGGGCCGACGGAATATTGCGAAGTAAGTATGGCGAGGCGCCGGTTATCTCATCTGCCCCGCCGCTGCTTAGCGCCATGACTCCATCGTCTTTCAACATCGGAGCGATCGCGAGGGTCGAGCCGCTGCAAATCGGCCCGAAGATCAGCTTCACTTTATCCACGTGGACCAGCTTATTGTAAGCGGTGACCCCGCCCTCCGCGGTGCACTTGTCGTCTTCGAGGATGTATTTGATAGGCCGCCCGTTCACACCTCCTTTGGCGTTGATCTCGTCAATGGCCATAATGTAGACCTTCGATAGGACGTCGCCGTATTCGGGTGCAACTCCGGTAAGTCCGACCATGATTCCTACCGTGTAGGGGCTCGACTGCGCGAACGCCGTCGACACGGCGCCGGCAACTAGGCCCACCCCGAGAAGGCCCATCGCGAAGGTTGACCTCGCGCCTTTGGATATGCCCCGCCACGTGCTCATGCCTTGCCTCCTCTGTGTTGATTTTCCTGACTCATCTTCTATCTATTCTAGCGACCTCCGGCATTCTACTTGGTCGCGCTCGATTTGCTGATTTGCTAATCTAGCATATGCTCTTTTGAGGAATCATCAAAAGACTTTCCTCTCATTGATTGGTTCGCAATCATGCACCGCTCCCGATCCGCTTCCGACAAAGCTAAGACCTCGCCGCATCAGATGCCATGGGTCTTGGAAACGCTAGAATTGAGCAAGGCCTTCGGCGGGATAAAAGCGGTCGACCGACTGGTGCTGTCGATCCGACGCGGCGGCATGACGAGCATTGTCGGCCCGAATGGGTCGGGGAAATCGACGCTGCTCAACATAGTCACGGGCATGCTCCCGTTCGACAAAGGCACAGTCGTCCTAAACGGCACGGGGTGCAAAGTAATCTTGCCCGTGGAAATCTCGTCTTTCGGTCTCACGCGCACATTTCAAGAGGTTCGGTTATTTAGGCAGATGACTGTTATCGACAATGTTCTTCTCGCGCTGAGCAGCCGAGGAGCTTTTCCTTCTATCTTCGAGCGCACATCATCGCGCTCTCGGAAGAAGGCGCTGCAAATTTTGGACATCGTGGGACTGGCGAATAAGCAGGGCGCGCTAGCCGGGACTCTGTCGTTTGGACAATCGCGGCTGCTCGAGATCGGACGCGCATTGGCGATGAACGTGGACACTTTTCTGATGGATGAGCCGTTCTCCGGCCTTTCGCCGAAGATGCTCGACGTCGTCCTAAGCATCTTGTTCGGTCTGAAGCGTGAAGGACGGACAATTATTTTTGTCTCCCACAACATGGAGATCGTCCGCGAGCTGTCAGATCACGTTATCGTCATGAGCAATGGGTCCCTTGTCGCCGAAGGCAGTCCCGAAGAGGTTCTTGCCCTGCCGCACGTGGTGAAGGCATATCTCGGTTCATAAGCCACGGTCTCGCCTACTGGCCTTCTTGCGCTGACGTTTGCTTCTCGGCTGGCGACCGCGGCGTGTTCCGACACAGCTCGGCTCATCGAACATGTGATCCAGCAGCCAGTTGGCAAACGTGTAGCAGGGTTCCTCGAGCTTTGCAAAGCGCCCGGGCTTGGAAAGCACCCCGATCAAACCCTGCTGCGTCTTGGCGCAGATATCCTTGTCCTCCTCCATCGCCGAATCGGGGGATTCGAAATAACGCGGCACCTTGCTCTCGAAGTCCGGCCGCTCCACGGCCCTCTTCGGAAAGCAGAACCACGACACAATGGTGGTCGCATCCGGGCCGAGCGGAAACATCTGATGAAAATGCAGATGCGACGGCGCGATGTTGAGCAGCAGATGCGGATAGTAGATGAGGAAATGCGTCGTCTCCAAATCCTCATCCGAGAGTCCGTCGATCAATTCGAACGGCGCGTTGCGCGGCAGCAGGAGACCGTCGTCGTTACTGCAAGACACCATCTCGTAGATGCCCGGCTTGCCGCTATGAAGCCAGCCTTTCGAGGTCCGGTTCTGATAGAACTGGCGGTATGATTGGGCATGAACCACTGGAGTATGATACCCCTCGCGCGAGTTCTCGAGCCACAGTTTCCAATTCGCGTCGAGGCGGTTGACGGCCTTGCGCACGACACACATGTCCTCGAAGCGATAGCTCTCAAAGCGCTCCGTCACCTCTCGCAGGGACGCCATGAGCGGCTCGGGATCAGCGCTCAGGTTGGCGAAAACGAACCCTCCCCAGACCTGGGTCGCCACCGGCACCAAGCCGAAATCGCGACGATTGAAATTTTCGGCTTCGCTCATTCCGGGTGCGTTCAGCAGCGCGCCATCGAGGTTGTAGGTCCAGCCATGATAGGGACATGAGAAAGCTCTCGAGTGGCCGGAGCCCTGCGCGACGACGCAGCCTTTGTGGCGGCAGATCGCCGACAGAACGCGAACCGTGCCGTCCTGTCCTCGTACCATGATCAGCGGCTGTCTGACGATGGTGACGCAAAGATAGTCGCCCGGATTCGGAACTTCCTCGAGCCGCCCGATTAACAGCCAGCTCCTGAGCCAAACGCGATCGACTTCGAGATCATACCACTCCTTCGACGTGTAGCAGTAGGGAGGCAGGTTGGACGCTTGAGTGAGAGGCTTGCGAACCTCGGCAATTGCCTCCGACCGAAGAAAATCCTGCAGCGTCATGTCCGACCCCTCGCTGCAGGGTCTAATACTCCACATTACGGTCGATCATGTTCTCGATCTGCTTCCCGCCCATGTAGCGCTCGAGATTCTCGAAAAAAATCCGCGCACTGTTGAACGTATAAAGGTCGGGATCATTGGTCCCGCAATGCGGTATAATCATGAGGTTGGGAGCCGCCCACAATCTCTCATCGAAAGGCACCTCAGCAGGATCCTCGAGATCATAAACCACGCCGCCGATGTGGCCCTTCTCGAGCAGATCGATCAAGGCATTGTCATCAACGAGGCCAAGCCGGCCAAGGTTGATAAGGCCTGCACCTTTCTTGAAGAGCTCGAGCTCCGGACGGCCCAACAGCCCCATGTTGGCCTTCGTCTTTGGCGCGGTGAGTACCACAAAATCGGCGCGCGGCAACACTCGGCGAAGGTCCTCGACGCCGTACATCTCATCGATCGCGGGGTGCGGCTTCCGGCTCGGACGCACGCCGATGGTCTTCATCTCGAGCTTCTTGAACGCCTCGGCTGCCGCGCCCCCGGTCGCACCCACGCCGATCATGAGGGCAGTCTTGCCCTTGATAATATGGCTGTGGACCATGCGAAAGGTCTTCTTGCGCTGTTGCGTCACCATCTCAAGGAAGCGGTTGTTAAGCGCAAGCACCGCGGCCATCATCAGCTCGTCTACTTTCGGCCTATGCGCGCCACTGGCATTGCTCAGGACGATGTCGGCCGGAAGCCAATCTAGCGGCAGCAGGTGATCCACGCCGGCGCCGATCGTGAATATCCAGCGAAGATTCGGGGCGCGTGCGGAGATATTTCCCGTGGGAAACCGCCAGCCGATCAGGATGTCCGCCCATCTAAGACCATCTTCGAGGCCTTTTCCGTCGTAGCCGATCCTGACGTCGATCTTTTTGCGAACGTCGGGAAATTTCTTCGCCACGGATTCAAAGCGCCCGGGCGTGTATATGAAGAATTCCGGAATATCCGTAACATTATCGATATAGACATTCAACTTCTTTTCCATGAGTGCCTCCGTACTCACCGAACTCTACTCTGGACAATCATCACGGCTATGCGACGGCCATTTGGGATCGCTTGTCCTCGTCGAGAATCCGGTCAAGAACCCAGTTGGCGAAGCGATGCACGAAGGGCTCGAGATGAGAATACCGACCAGGACGGGCCAGCGGCGAACTCAGCCCACGCTGCTGAACCTCGGATATGTCGATATCCTCCTGCGTGGATTTCGTCCATCTCTTATGATAGAATTTTAATTTCTCGTTGAAATCGGGCAGGGCCACCGTCTCGTTCGGGAAGCAGGCACCGAGCACCGCCTTTGTGCGCAGCGGGCCCAGCGGGTGCAATTCAAGCCACCACATACAGTCCTTGGTCAGCGCGAAGGTCGTCGATGGATAGATACCGACGTAGTGACTTCCGGCCGCGGCGTGTCCCGTCAGCGTCTTGATTTGAGGCAGGGCGTGCGCACGGTCCTCTTCCAAGAGTGCGCGGGTGCCGTCGTGTACTTCCCGTATGCACTCCCAATTTCCTCGTGATTCGATCAGTCCATGTGCAACCTGCAGCGCGCTGATGCTCTTATTGTGCACCATGGGCACGTGATATTCCTCCATGGCGTTCTCGAAGAAGAGCTTCCAGTTTGAAGCCATCTCGTATTCCCAGTGCGTGGTCGTTGTCATGCGCTCGCAGTCATAGGAGGCCAGCAATTCGGGCAGACTGCCGAGAAACTTGCTCAGGTGCTGCGCATTTTTCTCGAAATTGACGAAGATAAAACCACCCCACGTCTCGAGGCGCACTTCCCGGAGCGACAATTTCGACTTGTCGAAGCCTTCTGCCTCTCCCATCCCGGGAGCGCTGAGGAGTTTGCCATCCAAGTCGTAGGTCCAACCGTGGTACGGGCAGATGAACGCGCGGCAGTTCCCCTGGCCGGAGACAATCTCAGAGCCGCGATGCTGGCAAGTATTGGCGAAGGCGCGGATCGATCCAGACTTGTCTCGCGCGACAATCAGGGGCACGCCCGCGAAATCGACTGTGAAATAGTCTCCCCGATTTGGGATCCGATCGACGCGACCCAAAAAATTCCACTCCTTGAGGAAGATGCGCTCCACCTCGCGCTGGTAGAACTCCTCGGAGACATAGGCCAAGGGTGGGAGTGTCTCGGCGCGCATGATCGGAAGCCGAACGTTGGCGTAAACGGCCGGATCGAAGATGGACATGGCGGCGCTCATTTCAGGCACTCCCAGATCGATGGCGGTCCATCGGTGATGTAAGGCGGTGCGAGCCTAAGCACAATTTTATACCGCGGTCGCTGAAGTTTCATCAAAAAAAACGTTGCCCGTTGGGGAATTCGAAGCACCGGTTGGAACCATTGGGGTTTCCTGAAAATCCTTATCGGTCAACGCGTGCCGGGGTCGCGGCCACTCTTATCTTTGACCCTCGACCGTCGCAACGCCCGCTAGGATGAGCGCCAGCGCGATAAGGGCGAAGATGTCCGGCCGTTCGCCGAGCGCCACCGCACCAAGCAGCACTCCGACCAGCGGTATAAGGTACCCGGAGACTGACATGAACGTCGCACCAGCGCGATGCACGAGAAGAAAGAACACGATCTGGGCTGCCGCCGTGCCAAACAAAGAGACCACAGCCAAGGACCAGAGCGCCTCGGTCGATGGCGTCAAGTTCCAGGGCTGATCCCAGACAAGGCTGATCGGAATCATGGTTGCGGCCGCGGCGATGATCGAACCGGTCGCCGCAGCCGTTGGGTCCACTTGTGGGACGCGCGCAGCCACGACGGATGAG